>OCVV011304008.1_pt1 | contig 19191 bp, 17 predicted proteins | sample 1539721 | NCBI WGS metagenome assembly OCVV01 (sample SAMN02144230, study PRJEB22623) | gut metagenome | biome: sheep rumen | host: Ovis aries | place: New Zealand
CCGGACTTTGCGCGCCGCCGCATGGCAGCGCAGCTGCCTTCCTCTGTGCGGCGTGTGCATCCCCCGGACGGTTTGGTTTTATAGTAAATGATCGAATTTCCCATAAAAGCTAAAAGAGGACTGCCCTTACGGGACAGTCCTCTTTCACTGTAAGGAATATTAAATTCAAATTACTTAAGAGTAACTTTTGCACCTTCAGCCTCAAGCTGTGTTTTGAGGTCTTCAGCCTCAGCTTTGGAAACGCCCTCTTTGATTACCTTCGGAGCGCTGTCTACAAGGTCTTTAGCATCTTTCAGGCCGAGACCTGTAGCTGCACGAACGACTTTGATAACTTTAACCTTGCTTGGTCCAACGTCGGTCAGCTCTACGTCGAACTCTGTCTTCTCTTCAGCTTCCTCAGCTGCGCCGCCTGCTGCTGCAACTACAACGCCTGCTGCTGCAGATACGCCGAACTCTTCCTCGCAAGCTTTTACCAGCTCGTTAAGCTCTAATACGGATAACTCTTTGATAGCTTCAATAAACTCAGCTGTTGTCAATTTTGCCATTTTATTTTCCTCCATTATTTCTTATTTTCAAATTATAGATCTCTGCTTATTCAGCAGCTGCCTCGCCGTCTTTCTCAGCGATCTGTTTAATAACACGAGCGAAGTTTGCGACAGGTGACTGCATACTTCCAAGCAGTCTGCCAAGAAGGATCTCTCTTGACGGGATATCGGAAAGTGCCTCGACACCCTTTGCGTCATAGTAGTCGCCTTCAACCACGCCGGATATAAGCTCGAGCTTTTTGTTCTTCTTTGCGAATTCTCCAAGAACACGCGCCGGTGCTGTTGCATCATCTTTGGAAACTGCAAGAGCGTTTGTTCCTTTCAGATCTTTGCAAAGAGCCTCGCAAGGTGTTCCTTGGAACGCGAAGTTCATCATCGTGTTCTTATAAACTTTGTAGACAACACCAGCTTCTCTGAGTTTCTTACGAAGTTCTGTGTCCTGCTCAACTGTAAGTCCGCTGTAATTTACAAGGACAGCTGCGCTGGCTCCATCGATAACGCCCGCAATCTCTTCAACAACCGGTCTTTTCTGCTCTACCTTTGCCATGAATCGGTGTACCTCCTTATAGAATTTGTGTACAGCGCGAAAAAAATCCCGTCTGTCCTTAGACATACGGGTTGCAATTCCAAATAATATAATATCAGAATCTCATCCTCGGCAGGCGTTCTTAACTTATGCCTTTCGGCACCTGCTGTCTTCGGCGCGATACTTGAGTATATTATCATACGAAATTAAAAACGTCAATATCTTTACTCAATAAATGTTAAGACCTTTACAAATATAAGGACGCCATTGCCTTTATCAAATTTAAGGCGTCATTATCAATGCGGCGATCCGGAACCGATTTCCGGCACATAACTTAAAAAGGACCCCGGTACATCCGGGATCCTTTTTCTGTCTGTTTTTTATTTTCAGGATAATTTCATCGGGTTTACGCGAACGCCAGGGCCCATTGTAGGAGCGATCGTTACGCTTCTGAGGAACTGACCCTTAACAGCCGCTGGTCTTGCCTTGATGATTGCTCCCATTAGCGTCTGGAAGTTTTCCGCTAATTTTTCCTCTGAGAAAGAGGCTTTTCCAACCGGCACGTGAATGATATTGCTCTTATCAAGACGGTACTCAACTTTACCTGCTTTGATATCATTGATAGCTTTCGTAACATCCATTGTAACTGTTCCGGACTTCGGGTTTGGCATTAATCCCTTCGGTCCGAGGATACGTCCGAGACGTCCGACAACGCCCATCATATCAGGTGTAGCTACTACTACGTCAAAATCCAGCCATCCTTCTTTCTGGATCTTCGGGATGAGTTCCTCAGCGCCTACGTAGTCAGCACCTGCAGCCTGAGCCTCGTCAGCTTTTGCGTTCTTTGCGAATACAAGAACTTTTACTGTCTTACCAGTTCCGTGAGGAAGTACTACTGCACCACGGATCTGCTGATCAGCATGACGTCCGTCACAGTTCGTACGGATATGTACTTCAACTGTCTCATCAAATTTAGCAGTTGCAATCTTCTTTACTGTTGCAATTGCCTCTTCCGGATCATAAAGCTTTGTACGGTCTACTGCTTTTGCAGTCTCGTAATATTTCTTTCCATGTTTCATTTCTAATATAACCTCCTAGTGGTAATTGCGGGATGGTCCCTCCCACGTCTTATGCGAATCTTTATCGCACTTTCCGATAATGTTCGTCTGATTAGTCCTCTACAACGATTCCCATGCTTCGTGCTGTACCAGCGATCATGCTCATGGCAGCCTCAATAGAAGCAGCATTCAGATCAGGCATTTTTGTCTCTGCGATCTCACGAACCTTATCTTTAGAGATTGTAGCAACTTTTGTTTTATTCGGTACACCAGAGGCGCTCTTCAAACCACAAGCCTTCTTCAGCAGGACTGCTGCCGGAGGAGTTTTTGTGATGAAGCTAAAGCTTCTGTCAGCATAAACTGTGATGACTACCGGAATGATCAGATCACCTTTATCTGCAGTTCTCGCATTAAATTCCTTGGTGAACTGTACGATATTTACTCCATGCTGACCAAGCGCCGGTCCAACAGGCGGAGCTGGCGTAGCTTTACCTGCAGGAATCTGTAATTTAATATAACCTGTAACTTTTTTTGCCATTTTGGCACCTCCTAATAATATGTGGTAATTGCGGGGATTTCCCTCCCACGGTCAGTATCAACCGACCTTTCTGACCTCAGAAAAACTAATTTCAACCGGTGTTGCACGGCCAAAGAGCTCAACCTCAACTGTAACGATCCGTTTTCGCTGGTCTATCGATTTGACGATTCCGGTCACGTCCTTCCATGCACCGCCGATGACCGCAACCTCATCGCCTTCGACGAAATCGATCTCGATCTTCTCCTCAGGTGAAAGACCATAAGGTCTCATCTCCTCCGGACTGAGCGGAACCGGCTTGGATCCCGGACCCACAAATCCTGTGACGCCTCTGGTATTTCTTACGACATACCAGGTATCGTCATTCATGATCATGTTCAGCAAAACATATCCAGGAAACAGTTTCTTCTGCACTGCCTTCTGAACGCCGTTTCTTACCTCGATGACCTCCTCCATCGGGATCCTGACTTCCAGGATCTGGTCATTGAGATGTCTGTTCTCGATTGTTTTTTCAATGTTAGCCTTTACTTTATTCTCGTAACCGGAATAAGTATGGACTACATACCATTTTGCCTCTGACATTAAATCACCATTTTCCTTATAGTTATGTCTGATGTCTCAATTCAATCGAAGAGTTATCCAACAAGAAGCTGAATGATCTGCAGACCCAGACTGTCTACCAGTGTGATCAGAACACATGTGATCGCAGAGATCACTACGACCGCTACTGTCTGCTTCCCAAGCGTTTTCTGGTCCGGCCAGATAATCTTATTGAACTCACTCTTCAGTCCTTTGAACCAGCTTTTGTTCTGTTTCTGTGAATTGTTTTTTGACTTTTTTTTATCTGCCATAAAGTCACCTCACCGCTTATTTTGTCTCTCTATGCGTTGTGTGCTTTTTGCAGAATCTGCAATACTTGCTGAACTCAAGTCTCTCCGGATGGACTTTTTTGTCTTTTGTAGTATTGTAATTTCTTTGCTTGCATTCTGTACAAGCGAGCGTAATTCTCGTGCGCACGACTTCCACCTCCAGTATCATTCAATGTTTCTCAGATCTTTTTTTCTCTTTACGTATGCCATTCGTAAAAATTCGCAAAAAAAAAGACCTGCTTCCATGTCACTTAAAGAATATAACATGGAGCAGGACTTCTGTCAAGTTTAAATGGCCTGCGCATTCCCGCAGAATCATTAATCTCAGCGGGAGATTGTAACCGCCCGCTGAGACGAGCCTGTCACAACGCGCCGCTTAAGAAGCGGCTCTTCTCACACTGAGATAAAAAGCTTTCACGAGCGCATGCTGCTGTACTCCAGTTCAGGCGCGCGGGAGCTTACTTTCATATTAGAAGAAACAGAGTCGATAATGAATGTATTTCCGGCGATCGTAACGTTGCTTCCAATGACCGTGTCTCCACCGAGAACAGTCGTGTTTGCATAGATCGTCACATTGTCTCCTATCGTAGGATGGCGGCGTTTTCCTTTCAGCTTCTGCCCTTTCCGGGTAGAAAGAGCTCCAAGTGTCACGCCCTGATATATCTTTACATTTTTTCCGATCACTGTCGTTTCACCGACTACTATTCCAGTACCGTGGTCAATGAAGAAATACTCTCCTATCGTGGCGCCGGGATGAATATCGATTCCCGTTCTGCTGTGCGCATATTCTGTCCAGATACGAGGGATCAGAGGCACCTTCAGTTCCCAGAGCTCATGAGCCAGCCGGTATGTGGAGACTGCCAGCATCCCCGGATAGCAGAGAATGATCTCGTCCGTATTGTAAGCTGCGGGATCGCCGTCATAAAAAGCCTGCACATCCGTAGCCAGAACTTCCCTGATCTGTGGTATCCTTGCCAGAAACTGATCCACGATATCACCTGCCCTTGCCGAGATCATAGACTTTGAACAGTCCTCGCAGAGCTCTGAGTTTCCAAGTACTGTCGCCACCTGTTTTTTCAGATGGTACTGAATGTATTCCATCTTTTCACCGATTATATATTTCAGGTATTCAGTACGTATTCTTTCCTGCTCATAGAACCCAGGAAACAGGACCTCTCTGAGTTTTCCCAGGACATCGATAAGGATCTCCTTGTTCATGAGTTTATCCTGATCCAGCCGGGCGCATCCGGGATGCTGCATATAGCTTTCCGCAATCGCGTCGATAAGCCCCTCCGTCTTTCTGGTGTTCTCGGCTATATCTATTCTGTTTTCCAACCTTTTTGCAACTTCCCGCTGCAATTCTGTCTTTTCTTTGCCCATGCCGACCTTTCATTTTCTAATTACTCAGGCATTTGCGAAACTCCTGATTCCCTTTGAAACGGAAACAACACAGGAATGATTTTGTCCCGCGGCCGGTAATTTGAATTTTGAAGTTATTGAATCTCTTTTTCTTTTTCAGCGGCTGCGTCCGCATCTTCCGTCTGCGGATCTGCGTTTTCCATGCTTTCATCCGCATCCGCTGCCCGGTGCGTTTTGTTATACTTAAGCCTCCGGGCAAATACTGCCGCGCCGCCTGCAAATGTAAAAATTGCAATAAACTGCGATGTGGAAAGCGGCCCTACGGTTCCCCGGATCAGATCTCCCCTTAAAAATTCGATGCAGAACCTTCCCAGACTGTAAAAGATCAGATAAAGACCTGTGACCTCACCGTCGCTGTTTTTCCTGTGCTGATGATAAAGTACAAGGAAAAAGAACAGCAGAAAGTCAAAAATACTTGAAGCGATCTGCGTAGGTACAAGGGGGATACCGTTCGGCGCGAAGGCCGAATCTATGAATGTGACGGAAAAGGCGCCGTGTGCCCTCACTCCGTAGCAGCAGCCTGCGAAGAAACATCCGATCCGGCCAAAGCCCTGCGCAAGAGCCATACAGGTAAGCCCCATGTCAAAATATTTCCAGTGGGGCCATTTTTTCTTTCTGCAGTACAGACCGCCTCCGAGCATTCCTCCGAGAATGCCTCCGTATACGACCCATCCGCCGCTGAGGGACGAAATGATCACCGAAGAATCTTCTATCAGTTCCGGCAGTATCGTAATAAAGTACAATATTTTTGAACCGATGTATCCCGATACAACGCACACTATTACAAAATAAATAATACCGTCCGTATCCAGCCCGTCTTTTTTCGCTCTGTGTTCCGCATATAAATATGCGGCTATGATACCTATCGCGGACATCAGTCCGTACATATGAAATGTCAAAGGCCCGATTGTCAAAAAATCATTATGCATATTATTCACCCGTTATTTCATTTCTGTATATAACAATGTCCCCGCGGTCTGCGAGGACTTTGTTTATTCATTTCAAAGGAAATTATCTTTAATCGCGATCTCTGATCGCGCGCGGGTTGCGCGACGCACTTGTGCGTCTTCCTCTGCGCAGCTCTGCGATCCGCCGGAGGCTCAATTCAGATGGGGGATTCAAAAACGCCCCTGGCGTTCTTGCCTCGCCGCACAATTGTATGGAGCAAAGCTGCTGTGCGGCATCACGTCAATTCTTCTGTGACGATGATGATACTACTGCGCTTGCGCCCTCAACGGCTTCCGATGCGGAAGAGGAATCTTCGGAAGGCATCTCGCCCTGGGAAGCAACGTAGGAATTCTTGTCCGTGACGGTGATCTTATCGATCCAGTAATCAGAAACCTCTACCTTTGCCTCTTTTCGGATTTTTTCCATCTTTTCTTTGTAGTTCTCATCCTCCCGCTCACTGACGATGGATTCTTTCTTATACTGAGTCCTCTCAGGATCCACCGCCGCGTCCAGACGAACGACGAACAGCGCTCCGTCAGATTCTATGACTTTGTCATATACTTCTCCGTCCTTCAGGGTCTGAACGGCTTTATGCACTTCTTCGTTCATACCTGTGTCATCTTCATCGTAGCCGTATGCGTAGGTACCTGTAGAAAGATTTTCCTCGTCGATTGCTTTCTGAAGTTCTGACATATCAGCTTTCGCCGGATCATCCGAGGCGTTAATATCATCGATAAGCTGCTCCAGTTCAGATCTGAGTTTCCCGATCTCCTCTTCTGACAGATCTGTCTCATTGCCTTCGTCATCGGTCGTTGTTGTCCATGCTCTGGTGTAGGTGAGCTTTCTCTGCTTCGCTTCCTCGTCTGACACCTCTCTGTCAGTGTCAGCGACCATTGCGTCCCTTACATATTTCTGGTAGGTCTCCAGCTCCAGCAGTTCCTTTACATCATCCTGCGTGATGCCGATCTGTTCAAACAGCTTTTCATTATACTGAGCTTCATATTTTGCCGCGATCTCAAGCTCTTCCTGATATGCATCCGGAATAGTTACGTCATACTCTTTTGCGTTCTGACGGAGGAGCACCATTTCCGCAATATTATTGATCGTATCTCTCTTCAGGCCGTCGCCGTAAGTCTCTGCAGAGAGACCGGTATAGTCAACGGCGTCCTCATCCTCCTCTTCCGCATATTCGCGGTCCCAGAGGCCTGCAGTTGACGCCAGTCCGTAGCTTTCCAGCATTTCTATCGTATGCGCCTGATTATACCTCAGAAGCATGCTTGCCACGCCTACATTGACTTCCTCTCCGTTTACCGTTACGGCAGTTTTTGTACCATCTATTTTTTCAGATGCGTTTCCGCATCCGCCGAGCACGGAAGCCATCATGGATAACGCCAGGGCTCCTGTGACCATGGTTGTTTTCAGTTTATTCATCTACCATTCCTCCTGAAGGATCTTATATTTCAAACTTTTTCAATTATAGTATTTTTTAAGCCCATTAGCAATATTTTTCCTTAATGGCCGCTTCTTTTTTATGATTCCAGCACGATCGTCTTTAAATTCTCTGTAAAATCTTCGATCGTATCGAGAACAGCCTGCGGCGTCATGGCCTTTACATTTTTTATATAAGAAAAATAGGGATTTCCGGATACTCTGAATTTCATTTTTCCGCTGTACCGTTCTGTCACTTCGGGGATCCTGGCCGCATCCAGCGCCGCCTTTTCATAAAGGACAAAACGTATCTCCCGGGAGTTTTCTTTTATCTCCTGAATATACGCCTCATGCGCCTTGGATCGGAGCAGCGATATCCGCAAAAGATTCTGTACGACCTTCGGAGGCTCTCCGTAACGGTCGATCAGTTCATCCAGCATGTTATCAGCCTCTTCCTGTGTTTCTATTGCAGCCACACGTTTATATATATCCAGCTTCTGCCCTTCTTCCTCTATGTATTCCTTCGGGATAAATGCATCCGCCATCAGGTCTACTCCTGTCTCAAACTCTTCCTTTGGTTTTTCACCCTTCGCCTCGCTGATAGCCTGAGAAAGCATCTTTGTGTAAAGATCATAGCCGACCGCCTCCATGTGGCCTGACTGCTCCGCGCCCAGAAGGTTTCCGGCGCCGCGTATCTCCAGATCCCGCATGGCTATCCTTACGCCGCTGCCGAGTTCGGTAAATTCCCGTATGGCGTGAAGTCGTTTTTCAGCCACTTCCTTTAGCATTTTGTCCCGCTTGTACATCATAAATGCGTATGCCGTGCGATTCGAGCGGCCTACGCGGCCGCGCAGCTGATAAAGCTGTGATAATCCCAGCCTGTCCGCTTCGTGTATGATGATGGTATTTACATTCGGAATATCCATGCCGGTCTCGATGATCGTCGTAGAGACAAGTACATCAATCTCCCCGCTTACGAACTCATACATGATCTTTTCCAGCTGCCGCTCTGACATCTGTCCGTGGGCAAATGCAACGTTTGCTTCCGGGACCTGACGGGCAATCCTTCCCGCCATATCCGCTATATCGTTTACGCGGTTATATACATAATAGACCTGGCCTCCCCGGCTGAGCTCGCGGTTGATCGCCTCCCGGACCATCTCCATGTCAAATTCACAAACATATGTCTGTATCGGCATTCTGTCCAGAGGCGGCTCTTCCAGCATGCTCAGATCCCTGATCCCGATAAGACTCATATGCAGCGTTCTGGGTATCGGAGTCGCGGTCAGGGACAGCACATCCACCGTTTCCTTAAGCTGTTTTATCTTTTCCTTATGAGTAACGCCGAAACGCTGCTCCTCATCTATCACCAGAAGTCCGAGATCCTTGAACCGGACATCCTTTGACAGTAACCGGTGCGTTCCTATCACGATATCCACAAGTCCCTTTTTCAGATCCTCAATCGTTTTTTTCTGCTGCGCCGGCGTGCGGAATCTGCACAGTAAATCTACTCTGACCGGGAAATCCTTCATCCTCTGCACGAACGTATTATAATGCTGCTGGGCGAGAATGGTCGTAGGGGCCAGAAGCACGACCTGCTTGTTTTCCTGTACCGCCTTAAAGGCGGCACGTATGGCCACCTCTGTCTTTCCGAACCCCACATCTCCGCATATGAGACGGTCCATGATTTTTTTGCTTTCCATGTCCCGCTTCGTCTCTTCAATGGCTTTGATCTGGTCCTCAGTTTCCTCATACGGGAACATCTCCTCAAACTCTTTCTGCCATACGGTATCAGGGCCGTATTCAAAGCCTTCGCTGCTGCTTCTGGCAGAATACAGCTCCACCAGTTCCTTTGCGATGTTCCGGACGGCGCCGCGGACGCGGGTCTTCGTCTTGATCCATTCTTTTCCTCCGAGACGGTCAAGTTTCGGCTTTTTGCCTTCGGCGCCGCTGTATTTCTGAAGCATGTCGAGCTGCGTAGCCGGCAGGTAAAGGCTGCCGCTTTCAGCATAATCAACTTTGATATAATCCTTTATTATATTGTCGATCTCTACCTTTTCTATTCCTCTGTATATGCCAAGACCGTGATCCTCATGTATCACATAATCGCCTGCATGCAGTTCCGAAAAGTCCCTGAAACGTTCTCCCTCTGATTTTCTGGTCTTTTTCTTCGGGCGGTAGCTCTGACCGAAAACATCGCTTTCCGTGATCAGCACAAACTTCTGCATCGGATACGCAAATCCTCTCGAGCTGCGTCCGTATGTCACGAGCACCTCTCCCTCCTGCAGTTCTCTCTCGGGATCCTCGCTGTAAAAGGCGTTTATTTTTTCCTGAAAAAGCTCGCCTGCCAGTCTCTTTGCTCTGGTTCTCGAAGTTGACAGAAAAACCACCCTGAAGCCGTTCTTTTTCCACTTCTGCATGTCTTTAACCAGAAGCGGGAACTGATTATTGTAAGGGTTGACAGCCTGAACCTGAACTGAATACTGACCATTTATCTGAAATCCGTCTTTATGCATCTGCATGAGACAAAGGGCAACCGTGTTCCTCATATTCAGAAGATACTGAAGCTGTTCTGGACTGATCATCCGCTCCGCCTGCTCAGGCGTGGCTTTTCCCTGTTCCAGCCGGTGCGTAAAAGCCATGCGGAATTCGTCATAAAGTACCTTTGCATTTTCCATGAGCCTCGCAGGCTCATCCAGAAATACGATCGAACGCCCGCCCAGATATTCCAGAAATGTATCTGTCGCTTTCTTATAAAAATCCGGCTCATCGATTCCTATATCCTCTGTCGCAGGATATATCACGATCTTCTCCGTCCCCGTGACCGACCGCTGGCTTTCGGAATCGAACATACGGATATCATCTATCTCGTCTCCCCAAAGCTCTATTCTCCAGGGATTTTCTTCTGTCATAGAATAAACGTCAAGGATTCCTCCCCTGACCGCGAACTGACCGGGCTCTTCTACCGTCCCACACCTTTCATATCCGATCCTTACGAGCTTCCTGCTCATTTCGGTCAGATCAAGTTCATCTCCGACAGACAGAGTGATCATATCTTTTTTCAGCACGCGAAAAGGCAGAAGATAGTCCATGCATCCCCCTATCGAGGTGATGACTGTCACTTTCTTCCGCTCTGTCAGTGCCTTTATTACCTGCATTCTTTGTCTTGTCAGAAGACTGCCGGAAATCTCCGCCTGATAAAAGATCATGTCCCTTGCGGGATAGTGCATTACCTGAGGATCATACAGACGATAATCCTCCAGAAGTCCTTTCGCCTTCAGTTCATTTTCCGCTATGATCAAAGTCACCGGAAAATCTTCTGCAAGGCCCGATGCAATATGTGCCTTCTGAGCATCCAGCGTACCGGAGATCACCGTTACGCCGCGGTTCTTCAGAAGCCGGCGTCTGATCTCCTTATAATCGGCGATCGCTTCCAGCGGCTGCATTAAAGCTCTCATTCAATTGTCTCCGTTTTTTCCCCTGTATCAGCGTTTTCTGCGTCTTTCTTTTTTTTCGGTTTTTTCTTTGGTTTTGTATTATAGGCGTTCATGGCTCCCTCCACATCGCCCGCCACGATCATTTCCACCGCTCTGGCCGCTTTTTCAACCGCCTCGTCGATCTTTGCGCGCTCTTCTTTTGAAAAACGGCTCAGGACATGATCCGCCAGATCCCAGCCGGCCGGCTTTGCTCCAACGCCTATCCGCACCCTCGGAAATTTATCCGTACCCAGGTGCTGTATTATGCTTTTCATTCCGTTGTGTCCGCCCGCGCTGCCTTTTTTTCTTATGCGAAGCTGACCCGGTTCCTGATCGATGTCATCGTACACCACGATCAGCTCTGTCTCCGGATCTATCTTATAGTAACGGACAAACGCGCCTATCGCTTCCCCGCTCAGATTCATATATGTCATTGGCTTGAGCAGGATGACCTTTTCGCCTCCGATGATCCCCTTCCCAAACATAGCTCTCATCTGTACTCCGCAGGAGGTTATATTATGATCGTCGGCAAGAACATCGATAGTGTCAAATCCCATATTATGTCTGGTACCGTCATATTTGGGTCCCGGATTTCCCAGTCCGGCAATTATATACATTTTCTACTCCTTTTCCCGGAACAAAGTCCGCTTGAGGACTTTGCGCGGCGTGTGCTTCCCCCGGAGGGTTTGTTTCGAGGAAATTATCGTAATTTCCTCGGAAACACAAAAAACCATCCCGCACATAGCCGTTTCCCTTGCCACTGCGGGATAGTTCTCTTTTTAAGTGTACATGCTGAAAATTCATTAGTACATCGTACTTTAAGTAACTGGACTAAAACGCAGGATGCTTTTTCGAGCGTGCTGTTGCAAAAACGCAGGCGCAGCGGGCTGCGCTGAGGCTTTTGCAGCAGTGCGATTCGGGAAAGCAGACTAGTTTTCGGTCCGGTTAATTAGAGAACGATGTACTAGTACCGCTGCCTGCAAAACATAAGCGGGAGCGTCCTTGAGATGTTATTTTCATGATAAGACTGTTTCAGAAATTCGATGTGGGAAGTTTTAGTCATTAATTGAAATAAACCAGTTCCTGCGCCGGAGCATCAGTGCTCTTGATCTCCTTTGCGATAAAGACGGGGCCTTCCTCACCATATGCGTCCATAAATTTCCAGTCTACATTTGCTGTGATCTCGACCCAGCTGCCCATTTTTAACTTACGGGCAAATTTGCTCTCACACACATAACCGATAAACTGTGTATCATCAGCACAGCAGGTCATGGCCATTCTTCCCGGAACAAAATAGTTCGCCAGACGGTTTCTGCTTTTCAGCACCTGCCCCTTGAAGCGTACCGTCTTGTTCTTATAACTATCGGGATTATCACGCAGATCCACATAGAAGATGCCAAAATCGATATCATCCACATCGATCACGTCTGCGTCCAGATCATACGGCAGATCATTTCCGAAGAAATCCAGAGACTGTCCGTTCTCATCTTCGAAGACAACCATACACGCCGGGTTCGCCACTTTTATACTGCGGCGGTATGAAGCCAGCGGCTGTTCCTGTCTGCATCTGTTAAAAAGGACCGTATCCGCGTTTGCTGCCATCTCCATAAAAATGGATTTCATGTTATTAATGTAAATATCAAAGGTGCTTCCGTCCACGACTACGATTTCCTGAACGATACCCCATCCTTCCGGCATCTGCATCTCCTCCAGAGCTTTCACGCTCCAGAGAGGATTATACTCGATCAGGACCCGGTCCGGTCTGAATTTCCGGTCCAGCTCTTTAAGAGTCTCAGGATTCATGTTCTCCTGTCCGTCCACCTCCGTATAGAGCGTGGCAAACTTCAGGAGTTCTTTTGTATCATATTCGACCTCGCCTTCCTCACAGTTAATCAGAAGCGTCGGTTCCTCAATACGAAAATAGTCCTGTTTGACTGTATTCTGAATGAATGAGGTCTTTCCGCTCTCGAGAAAACCTGTGATCACATAGACGGGAACTCTGATTTCATCCTCGTTCATAAATAATCTCCTACATATATATCTTTCGTGTACGATTCATCTGCAGATATGGATCGTGATCCGGGTTCTTTTCCCGGAGGATCAGAAGCCGAAAAGACCGGCGATCTTATCCTCTTTCAGTTCTGAACCGATTACGCAAAGTCTTCCCGTGTACTCAGGCTCGCCATAGCGGACATCCACTTCGCCCGGAACCATGTCAAAATAAATCCACTGACCATCATTGCTCTCGACCATACCTTTGGCACGGAGAACAAGCCCGTATCCTGAGGATTCGGACATTTTTTCAAGGATCTCTCTGATCTCCTCAACGGAATATTTGCGAATAGTCTCTTTGCCCCAGCTTGTAAATACTTCATCCGCGTCATGATCATGACCGCAGCTGCATGTTCCTCCTTCATGATGGTGATGATGATGACCGCAGCTGCACTCTTCGCCGTCATGATGGTGGTGATGGTGCTCATGCTCTTCATCATGATGGTGATGATGGCCATGCTCTTCATCATGATGGTGATGATGGTCATGCTCTTCATCATGATGACAGCCGCAGCTGCATTCTTCGCCGTCATGATGGTGGTGATGGTGCTCATGCTCTTCATCATGGTGGTGATGGTGATGATGATGTTCTTCAGGCAGTTTTGAGATATCGATCTTTACGCCTTCCATTGTTTCAAGGACCTTAGCGCCGCCAAGCACGCTTACAGGCGTTGTGATGATCGTAGCATCAGGATTCAGCGGACGCAGGATCTCCAGGGCCTGTTCGATCTTTTCCGGCGTCGCTTTCTCTGTATCAGTACGGCTGAGGATGATCGTTCCTGCGGATTCAACCTGGTTTTTGAAAAATTCTCCGAAATTCTTCAGGTACATTTTACATTTCAGGACATCGACCACAGTCGTTGTGGAATTCACCTCCACCTGTGCCTGCTCTTTTACGCCCTCGACAGCACGGATCACATCCGAAAGCTTTCCTACGCCGGATGGCTCAATGACGATCCTGTCAGGATGATATTTCTCAGCTACTTCGCCAAGCGCCGTGCCAAAATCTCCTACCAGTGAGCAGCAGATACAGCCCTGGTTCATCTCACGGATCTCAACGCCGGCGTCTTTCAGAAACCCGCTGTCGATTCCGATCTCTCCGAATTCATTTTCGATCAGGACGATCTGTTCATTATTCAGTCCGTCCGCGAGTAATTCTCTGATCAGAGTAGTCTTTCCGGCGCCAAGAAAGCCGGAAATAATATCAACTTTTGTCATTTTATATCACCTCTGTATTATATATTTTTAAGACAATTGCCCTATACTCTCGCCGGGCGGAAACAATGCCTCCGCCCGCGCAACCACAAAACAGGGCGGACATTACTGCCCGCCCTCAGTTCCGGTCCTGTAGTACAACGGTACCGGATCACTTCTGGATCATGAAATTGATCAGTTTGTCAATATCTTCCTTCTCGGATGCTACGATCTCAAGCTCCGGGATATCGTCTACTGAAAAGATGTTCGCAAGTGATACATACTGGCTGAGTTTGGATTTCAGATTCAGTCTGTCACCTTCGCCTGTTACCAGCTCAACACGGCCTTTGCAGGAATCAACTACTTTGAAAAATCCGTCTACGTCTTTAATGTTTCTGATTTTCATTTAAAAACCCTCCGTATAAATGATTATTATAAACTACTTACTTTTACTTAAGTTCTTGCTCTTTATAAAAATATAATGTTAATTAGCTGCTTGAGGATGATTATATCCATAAAAAACTATTTGTCAACAGTGTTTTTTGTTTTTTTGATAATTAATCCTGTTTTTTCGCGATCAGATCTGACAGCCTGCCGCCGCACGCTTTCAGAAGATCCTCCGTCTTCAGCTTCAGGCTGAGTCCCACTCTTCCTCCGCTGACATATATCTCTTCAAAACCTTCCGCCGAGCTGTCTATATATGTAGGAAACTGTTTCTTCATTCCGATAGGACTGCAACCGCCGCGGACATATCCTGTGATTCCCAAAAGGGATCTGACCGGCACCATGGCAATGGATTTTTCATTCATCTGCTTAGCCGCCTTTTTCAGGTCGATCTCTTCCGCGATCGGAATGACGACCACGTAATAGCTTCCGCTTTTTCCCTGCGTAAGCAATGTTTTGAAAGAGCTTTCCACCGGCGCTCCGGTAGCTTCCGCCATATGCATTCCGTCAATAAATTCATCACATTCATAAGAAAGGACTTCATATTTTATTTTTTTTCTATCAAGCATGCGCATGGCGTTTGTCTTCGCTTCTCTGGCCATTTTAATATCCTTCTATTTCCACATTCGTGATACATGTATCATCCCAGGCTGAACCGACATAAGCGTTCTGGATCTGAAGAACCACCTGGTTTGTGGTAACGTCTTGTGAAAGCTCGATGCAGTATTCTGTCTTTTCATCCGGGAACGATATGGAGAATGTGTTTCCTCCTACGGTTACGTTCAGCGTCTCGGGACGGTTATTCGAATAGTAGGAATTATCACTGGTCCAGCTTCCCAGCTTCAGGAAAATATATTTTACGCTGTAATCCCTGTCCAGCGTCAGGATGAGCTGTTCGCCGACACCCTGTCCGTCTGCTCCTTCCTGCCACGAAGTATCATCGGAATCGTCAATCGCGGACTGCGGTCCATACAGATCCGATCCGTCGTCCGCAGGCGTGGTGGACGTTGCCTGGGCATCCGCAATAACTGCTCTGGAATATCCCTGCAGATCCATAACTTCGCGAATATCTGACGCATTCACCAGTGTTCCGCCAACCTGAACCTCTGCCGCTTCCTGTGTCGGCTCAGGCTGTTCCTGACCCTCTGCAGCCTCAGTCTCCGGAACCGCTGTGGGATCCGCTGTTTCCTCAGCATCATCCTGCGCTTCGGCAATGGCCGTGTTTATTGTATTCTGATCGATAAGAGACATATCCAGACCTCTCATAGCAAACATAAATGCTGCCGTACCGATGAGAAGTACAAACACGATCGCGATCATTCCCGTCAGAATGATGTTCTGTTCTTTATGCGCTCTTTTTAATGACTTTCCGCAGTATACGCACTTCTCTTCATCCAGGTCATTTTTCTGACCGCAATATGGACACTTCATGGAAATTCCTCCATTTATTTCTTATTGAGATTCTGGTGTCAAAACTACAATTTCTGAACAAGGACTTTTGACACTTTAATCTTATTGATAAAAAACTTCCCACATAGCATTTCTGAAACAGTCTGATCATGAAAATATCATCTCGAGGACGCTCCCGCTTCTCGTTGAGCCGTCAATTGTAATCATAACACCGGTTCATATCTTAAGAGATTCTATCATAAGCACCATGAAAAAACAACTTTATCAAAATTCGGAGCACAAAAAAAGCACCGCTCCCAATCTTCGCTGTGAGATCAAAAACAGTGCTTTCATGCACCTTCAGGGACTCGAACCCTGGACAAATAGATTAAGAGTCTACTGCTCTACCAACTGAGCTAAAGGTGCATTTCAATGCGTCATCGCCGAACGCAAGATTTATTATACGAAACACTGTCATAAAAAGCAAGCATTTTTTAATTATTTTTTATATATTTTTTGATCAGGCTGCGCGATCAGCTTACATATCGGATTTCCGGCGGAAGAAAACTTCTCTTCGTATTCTGTCATGATGTTCCCTCTCATCATTTCTTCATTATGATGAAGATCTCTGGTTACTTCCAGAACAGTCCATCCCGCAGCGCCGATCTCCTCCAGGGAAAAGCTAAACAGATCCTGATTATCTGTTTTAAATTCTACTTTTCCCGGGGCGGCCAGGATCTTTTCGTAGCGTGAAAGGAACAGGCGGGATGTAAGGCGCCTGTCTTCATGCCGGGCTTTCGGCCACGGGTCAGAAAAATTCAGATAGATCCTTTCGACCTCGCCTCTGTCAAAAACCTCCTCCAGCTGCCGAGCATCCATCCTTATAAAGCAGAAATTTTCCGGACACTCTTCCATAGCCTCTGCTTTCTGGATGGCTCTGATCAGCACGCTGCTGTACATTTCTATGCCGATATAATTTCTGTCCGGATGAGCCGCTGCCATATCCATAATAAACCGGCCTTTTCCCATGCCGACTTCAATGCATATCGGATGATCGTTACCAAAGTATTCTTTCCACTTACCTTTATTCTTTTCAGGCTCATTTACAGTAAAACAGCTCTCCTCGATAGCCTCTCGTGAGCCCGGTATATTACGAAGACGCATGGCTCTTCCTCCTTTGTAATGCTTTTTGTTTCATGGATCATTTCCTCTGAAACAGAACCTCAGGGTTTGCTCGCGTACTTTGTTCTCTTTTCTCTCTTTTTCTGAAAATATCAGATACTTTTCCAACAATAAATATCCGTCAGACGGAAAACAAAGACAATAGATTTGTCAAGAAAATCCATGAGTTTTTTTGCATGTTTTTCAATTTTGTAGATACTTGCCAAAACCTACGTTCGATTGGCTCTTGTTATGTAAAACACATAATTTTCCTCATTTTTTGTGGATAATGTGGATAAAAAGGTGGATAACTTGAATTCAAGCCATTCTTTATCCCCGTTTTTGTGGATAACTTTTCCGAAAATTATTGTTTTTCGAAAAATGTTAACTTACCATAAACTGTTTTTTAACATAACATAATATTTATTTTTTGTGCAAATCGACTTTTTTTATCTCCCATATTGACAGAACGGAAAAAATCTGTTCATTTTACAATTCGATCACCCGTCCGAGAGTCACAGAATATATTACAACTTCTCTCACTCTTTTTCCTGTGATCTGTTCTATCGCTTTCCTGTAGTAGAGCAGCTGGGCCCTGTATTTATCCGCCAGGTCACTTCCGTCCTTACGGTATACGTGATCAGTCTTATAATCGACTATGACGATCTCACCGTTTTCTATGAAATAAGCATCAATGATTCCCTGTATCAGTATGTCGTCATTGATATCTTCGCTGCTCTCATAACCCAGTTCCCGGGCAGGCACATCCATGACAAAGGGCTGCTCCCTGAAAAGCATTCCCCCGTCAGCTGCTTCTTTCATTCTTCTGCCTATACTGCTTTCCAGAAACAGAGCAATATCCCGGCGGTCGACCGTATCAGCATCCTCCCGGCTTATCCTGCCATCGCGTACCATATCATCGATCATATCCTCCAGAATGTTGTCTCCTTCTTCCTTACCGGCTGAAAAATCCTTAGTGATCCTTTTATAATCTATACACTCAAATATTCTGTGGTAATTTGTTCCCCGGCGGGCACCTTGCACCCTGACCTTCTCCTGTCCGGACATAAACTCCGGGATCAGAGGCACGACCGGTTCCTCCCGGATCAGCTCTTCGCCCTTTTCCTCCATCATCTCTTCCATGTAGGCTTTTTTGATCTCAGAGACGGAAAGCTTTGCCGGAAGTCTGTTCAGATATTCATACGGATATGTAAAACCGGACCGTTCCATCATCAGACGCCTGACATCCGGTTCAAATATCTTCTCTTCATTCTCATACACGCCGCGCTCCCAGAGTTCACCTATATCCGAAAGACGCCGGCTGAATTCCTCCTCGGCCTTTATCTCTTTTTCAGTCATTGATGCGGGAGTCACAAGCTTTGCGGTGATCGGGACAGACTCATCGAGCGCTTCGATGATCCAGTCCAGATAGCATCTGGCGTTTACCAGACTTCCGTACCCGATCTTTGAGGCAGGCTCAGGTTCTCCGGCTTTTTTATTCTTATTCCCGCCGCACATCCTGCATATTTCCTCCGCCCGTTCAGGATCGTCGATGCGGCCTGTCAGGATCAGTTTTTCCTTTGCCCTGGTCATTGCCACATAAAGCACTCGGAGCTCTTCTCCGAGGGCGTCCCTCTTCAGGGCGTTTTTTATGACGTTGGCCATCAGCGTATCGGCGGTGGTGTGATACTGCGTATCCTGCTTTTTCAAACCTATGCCAAAGGTACTGTGCTGTACGATCCTTTCCCTCTGTTCTCCCATGTTGAACTGATTTCCCATGCCGCAGAGGAAAACAACGGGAAATTCCAATCCTTTACTTTTATGTATCGTCATAATGCGGACGGTGTTTTCGGCTTCACCAAAAATATTTACCTCTCCGAAATCCACCTTGTATTTCTGGAGATTATCAATATAACGCACAAACTGGAACAAGCCCTGATAGCTGGATTTTTCAAACTGGACCGCTTTCTCGATCAGCATGTCCAGATTTGCGGCTCTTTGAAGGCCCGCAGGCATTGCCGCGGCGTAAGTCCTGTATCCCGTCTCCTTCAGGATCATTCTTATCAGCTCATCCATGGAAATATGCTTCTCCATTTTCCGGCACTTATCATAAATATCCAGAAATGTCCGCAGTTTGCGGCGCAAAA
>OCVV011343502.1_pt1 | contig 19183 bp, 17 predicted proteins | sample 1539721 | NCBI WGS metagenome assembly OCVV01 (sample SAMN02144230, study PRJEB22623) | gut metagenome | biome: sheep rumen | host: Ovis aries | place: New Zealand
CACCGTACGCGCCAGCGCGGCGCGCAGGCCGCGTACAAGCCCCGCCACATGGCGAGCATGGTCAGGGAGGCCTAGCGCGTGGCTGGCAAGGGCTCCGCGCACGCGTCGCGCGCCGCGGGCGTGTGGCTTGCGGTCGTGGTGCTGTGGCTCGCGTTCGTGTGGGGGCACTCGCTCGTGCCGGGACCAGCGTCGACGGGGGAGAGCAACGTGGTGATGCACGCGCTGCGCCCGGCGTTCGAGGCGGCGGGCGTCACCGACACGCACCAGATGACGCACCTCATACGCAAGTGCGCCCACTTCCTGGAGTACGCGATGCTCGGGCTTCTGTGTTCCGGGCTGCGCACGGCAGCCCAGGGCGGCTTCATGCGCGCGTCTTACAGCGTGGACGCGAGGGCGATGCGCCTCGTGAAGCTCGGCACGCTCGCGTGCTGTCTTGCGCCCGTGGCGGACGAGACCATCCAGATGTTCACGCCCGGCAGGTCGAGCCTGCTCACGGACGTGCTGCTCGACCTTTCGGGCGTGCTGTTCGGCACGCTCGTCATGCTCGCGGCGCGACGACTCAGGCGACGCCGGGCCTAACGTGAAAGCAATTGTTGCTGTGGGGACGTGGCCAAAGCCGCGTCCCCTCGCTTTTCTCGCCACGTTATCGTGCGCATGTTTCCAAACGGCTTCAAATGTTGCAGACACGATAACCATTGGCATCTTTCGGTGACTTGAAGCACCTAAAGGCTTAAGTTTGGTTCAAGCTAAATGATGCCTAGAGGCACCCTTAGTAAAGATGGAGGTAATAAAATGGCAAACAACATCACGAGGCGCGACCTCTTCAAGGCGAGCGGCACCACCGCCCTGGGCCTTGGGGTAGCCTCGCTCATTTCCGCCTGTGGCTCCGGTTCCGGCTCTGACTCCGCCATCTCTGGCAAGACCCTGAAGGTCGGCCTCATGGGTCCGTACTCTGGCGACGTCGCCCAGTACGGCCTCGCCGTCCGCAACGGTGCGAAGCTCTACGTGAAGCAGTTCAACAAGAAGGGCGGCACCAAGTCCGGCAAGAAGATCTCCCTCATCGTCCAGGACGAGAAGGGCGATGCCACCGAGGCCGTCAACGTGTACCAGAAGATGGTCGAGGAAGACGTGGTCGGCATCGTGGGCGACGTCACCTCCACGCCGTCCATCGCCGTCGCGCAGGCTTCCGTCAGCGACAACATCCCCCTGGTCACCGCCTCCGCCACCGCGGCCGACTTCATCAAGTACGGCAAGAACGCATTCCGTGCGTGCTACACCGACCCCTACCAGGGCAAGCTCATGGCCGACTTCGCGGCGCAGCAGGGCTACAAGACCGTCTGCACCATCTATAACTCCGGCGGCGACTACGAGAAGGGCGTCAACGACGCGTTCGTGAAGGAGGCCAAGAAGAAGGGCCTCACCGTCGCCACGCAGGAGAGCTACTCTGCCGGCGACGTCGACTTCAAGGCGCAGCTCGCGAACATCATCGCGAAGAAGCCGGACGCCGTCCTCTCGCCGAACTACTACCAGGACGACGGCAAGATCGTCACCCAGGCGCGCGAGCTTGGCTACACGGGCGTCTTCCTGGGCGCCGACGGCTGGGCGAACATCGTCGGCGGCGACGAGGACTACGCCTCCGGCAAGGACCTCGAGGGCTGCTTCTACGACACCTCGTTCGTCTCCGCAAACGACGACAAGCGCGTCCAGCAGTTCATCAAGGACTACAAGGCCGAGTACAAGAGTGACCCGACGAACTTCTGCGCACTGGGCTATGACGCCGCGATGATCCTGCTCACCGCCATCAACAAGGTCGAGAAGGACGGCGACGCCAAGGACTACGAGGACTACAAGCAGAAGGTCATCGACGCCATCGCCAAGGGCAAGGTCGAGGGCGTTACCGGTACGATCAAGTACGACGGCACCGGCGACCCCGTGAAGTCGACGCTCATCATCGGCTTCAAGGACGGCAAGGAGTACATCGAGACCACCCTGTAGGATACGGTCTCTTAGGAGTCACTTTGGAGGCGCCGGGGGAACTCTCTCGGCGCCTTTGGGGTACGGGGGCACGCAAAAGAGCCCCGGTCCCGAGTCAGTAACCGAACCAACGAGCTGGTACACGAGAGGAAGTGTTTGCCGTGACGTTTTTAACGCAGTTGCTGAACGGATTGCAGCTCGGCAGCATCTATGCGCTCGTCGCCCTGGGCTACACGATGGTGTATGGCATCATCCTGCTCCTTAACTTTGCCCATGGTGACATCATCATGGTCGGCGCGTACATTTCTTGGATTGTCATGGCGAAGCTGGGGATGAACCCCGTCATCGCCGTCATTCTTTCGGTCGCGGGCTGCACGCTGCTCGGCGTCCTCATCGACAAGGTCGCGTACGCCCCGCTGCGCAACGCACCGCGCCTTTCCATCCTGATCACGGCCATCGGCGTCTCGTACTTCCTGGAGAACGGCGCGCAGCTCGTCTTCGGCGCAGACGCCAAGGTCGTGCCGGCGTTCATCAGCGTCTCGAACATCAAGATCGCGGGCATGAGCCTCTCCCTGAACGCCATCCTCACGATCGTCGTGACGGCCATCTCCACCGCAATCCTGACGTTCCTCGTCCAGAAGACGAAGCTCGGCAAGGCCATGCGCGCGGTGTCCGAGGACATGGGCGCGGCAAGGCTCATGGGCATCAACGTCAACACCACGATCTCCTTCACGTTCGCCCTTGGCTCCGCGCTTGCGGGCATCGGCGCGGTCCTGTACAGCATGGCCTACTCCCAGGCGACGCCGACCATGGGCATCATGCTCGGCACGAAGGCGTTCGTCGCGGCCGTCCTCGGCGGCATCGGCTCGATCCCGGGCGCCGTCATCGGTGGTCTGCTCGTCGGCTTCGCAGAGGTGTTCGTCTCCGCGCTGGGTCTCTCCGTGTGGAAGGACGCCGTCGTGTTCCTGCTCCTTATCATCGTGCTGATCGTCAAGCCCACCGGCATCCTCGGCCGCACGATGAGCGAGAAAGTGTAAGGAGGTCGTCGTGGAAGAACTCAAGAACGAGGAGAAGCCCATCATCACCGCAGGCGCTCCGAAGGGCTCTCGTCCTCGCAAGACCATATCCGTCGGAAAGCGCTACATCATCAACACCGTGCTCGTCGTCCTGTTCCTCGCGATCGGCGACATGATGGTGGGCCAGGGCATCATCACCCGCTACCAGACGTCCGTGCTCGAGCAGGTGGGCATCTACATCATCATGGCGGTGTCGCTCAACATCGCGACGGGCTACCTCGGACAGCTGCCGCTCGGCCACGCCGGCTTCATGTCGGTCGGCGGCTACTCGTGCGCCATCTTCATCATGCGCATGATGCCCGCCTTCGGCGTCACGATGCGCGACTTCGTGCTCGGCACCCCCGCCGCGTCGCTGCTGTTCGTCATCGGGCTCGTGTTCGGCGGCATCTGCGCGGCCATCTGCGGCGTCATCATCGGCATCCCGGCGCTGCGCCTGAAGGGCGACTACCTCGCCATCATCACGCTCGGCTTCGCCGAGATCATCCGCGTCGTCATGCTTAACATCGACAGCGTCGTCGGATTCGAGCTTACGGGTGGCGCGAAGGGTCTCACGGGCATCCCCGCGTACACGAACTTCCTGAACACGTTCGTCGTCGTGGTCATCTCGCTCTTCCTCATCCACACCATGATGAAGTCCCGCCACGGCCGCGCGATCCTCGCCATCCGCGACAACGAGATCGCGGCCGAAGCCTCCGGCGTGAACACCACGTACTACAAGACGCTCGCGTTCGTCGTCTCCGCGTTCTTCGCCGGCATCGGCGGCGGCCTGTACGCGGGCTGCATCGGCGTCATGGCGCCCGCGAAGTTCGGCTTCATGAAGTCGATCGAGATCCTGGTCATGGTCGTCCTCGGTGGCATGGGCTCCATGCTCGGCTCCGTCCTGTCCGCGACCTTCCTCACGATCCTGCCCGAGGCGCTGCGCGCCTTCGCCGACTACCGCATGGTCGTCTACGCCATCGTGCTGATCCTCGTCATGATCTTCCGTCCGCAGGGCCTGCTCGGCACGTACGACTTCTCGCTCGGCAACGTCCTCGAGAAAATCGCTAACCGCGAGTTCCCCTGGAAGAAGAGCGCGACCGCAGAGGAGGTGGAGTAGCCTTGACCAGCGAAGAGAAGAAACGCCGCTCCGTCCTGGTGCAGATGGAGAGCCCCAACCTCATCCCGGAGCGCGACCTCGGCAAGATCCCCGTCCTCGAGGCGAAGCACCTCGGCATCGACTTCGGCGGACTCACGGCCGTCGACGACTTCAACATCGCCATGGGCCGCACGGAGATCTCCGGCCTCATCGGCCCCAACGGCGCCGGCAAGACCACGATCTTCAACCTGCTCACGAACGTGTACAAGCCCACGCGCGGCACCATCCTCGTCGACGGCTACGACACGGCCGGCATGAGCATGGTCCAGGTCAACAAGCTCGGCGTCGCCCGCACGTTCCAGAACATCCGCCTGTTCAGTCAGATGACCGTCGCGGAGAACATTCTCGTCGGCTTCGGCAACTCCATGAGCACGCACCTCGTGACCGACCTGCTCCGCCTCCCGAAGCACTGGTCGCAGGAGAAGGAGTTCCGCGACAAGGCGATGGACCTTCTCGGCATCTTCGACATGCAGAAGTTCGCGGACACCCAGGCAGGAAACCTCCCGTACGGCGCGCAGCGCCGCCTCGAGATCCTGCGCGCCCTCGCGACGCAGCCAAAGGTTCTGCTTCTGGACGAGCCCGCCGCGGGCATGAACCCGAACGAGACCGAGGAGCTGATGGAGAACATCCTGAAGATTCGCGACGAGTTCCAGATCGCGATCCTCCTCATCGAGCACGACATGTCCCTCGTCATGGGCGTGTGCGAGGTCGTCGGCGTCCTCAACTACGGCAAGATCATCGCGAAGGGCACGCCGGAGGAGATCCAGCAGGACCCGAAGGTCATCGAGGCCTATCTTGGCAAGCAGGGGGTGAAGTAATGGCGCTTCTTTCCGTCAAGGACCTGCACGTGTCGTATGGCGCCATCAAGGCGGTGCAGGGAATCTCGTTCGACATCAACCAGGGCGAGATCGTCACCCTCATCGGCGCGAACGGCGCCGGTAAGTCCACCACGCTCAACACCGTCGCAGGCATCATCAAGCCCGACTCCGGATCCATCGAGTTCAAGGGCGAGAGCCTCGTGGGCGTGAAGGCACACAAGATCGTCGAGAAGGGCCTCGCCCTCTGCCCGGAGGGACGCCGCGTGTTCGCGCAGATGACCGTGGCCGAGAACCTCGAGATGGGCGGCTACACCCGCACCGACGCGGAGAACGCGGAGACGCTCGAGATCGTGTACGAGCGCTTCCCGCGCCTGAAGGAGCGCATGAACCAGACGGCCGGCACGCTGTCCGGTGGCGAGCAGCAGATGCTCGCCATGGGCCGCGCCCTCATGAGCAAGCCCGAGCTCCTCATGCTGGACGAGCCGTCCATGGGCCTGGCTCCCATCCTCGTCGAGGAGATCTTCGACATCATCCGCGCCCTGAACGAGCAGGGCACGACCATCCTGCTCGTCGAGCAGAACGCCTCGATGGCGCTCTCCATCGCGGACAGGGGCTACGTGCTCGAGGTCGGCCACATCAGCAAGACCGGCACCGGCGCGGACCTGCTGCACGACGACGACGTCCGCAAGGCCTACCTCGGAGGCTAGGCCTAAGGCATCGCGTGCGGATATTGCGCGCGGGCAAGCTGCCACGCAGCCAAAGCTATGACAGAGAACGGGCGCCCCGCTTGGGACGCCCGTTCTTCTCGTTAGCGACTTCTTGTTGAAAGCCTGCGCGCGTGGCCAGAGGCGCGCGATGGTGGCATGGGCGCCACAGGCGCCACGGCGCCCCGGCTACAGCACCTCGACCCACGTGCCGCGCGAGTTCGCGGCAAGCACGCGTACCCAGAGGCCGTCCACGTGGTTCTCGACCATGTTGGTGACGGACGTGGCGACGCGCTCAGCGGCATCGCGCCCGTCCGTGATGGCGAGCATGGTGGATCCGGAGCCGGAGATGAGAAACGCGGCGGCGCCGGCCGCGAGCGCGGTGCGGCGGATGGGCTCGTAGTCCGGGATGAGGGTCGCGCGGTACGGCTCGTGGAGGCGGTCCTTCGCTGCGGCGGAGAGGAGCTCCGCGTCGCCGCGCCTGAGCGCGTCCACCACCGCGACGCAGTGGCCCATCTGCCACACGGCGGTCTGGACGGGGACCTCCTTCGGCATGACCTTGCGCGCCTCTGCCGTGCGGACCTCGTACGGGGGCGCGATGGCCACGAACGTGAGGTTCGGCGCGATGTCGAAGCGCAGGGAGCGCGTGCGGCCCTCGTCCACGAACGAGCTCACGAGCCCGCCCATGAGCGCCGGGGCCACGTTGTCCGGATGGCCCTCGATCCTGGTGGCGAAGTCGAGCGCGGCGTCTGCGTCGAAGCCGCCCGCGTGGAGCACCTGCGCCGCGACGACGCCCGCGACGACGCAGGTGGAGCTGGACCCGAGGCCGCCGGAGAGCGGCACGGGCGAGTCGATGGTGATGTGCAGGGCGTGCGGGCGCTGGTACAGCTCGCGGCAGGTGTCGAGGTAGCTCGTCCACACGAGGTTGTCCTCGCCGCGGAAGCGCTCCTGGCAGCCGTCGATCAGGAGCTGGTCCGACACCTCGAACGTGAAGCTCGCCGTGAGGTCGAGCGCGAGCCCGAGGCAGTCGTAGCCCACGCCCACGTTTGCCGACGTCGCGGGAACGAGCACGCGGAACCTGTGCGGCGCCTCGTCCTTCTCGCCTGCGCGGTCCTTGGTCTGGTCAGTCATGTGTTGAGCCCCCCCAAAGGTTCGATGCGTGTGGTCGTCAGGCGAAGACGCGGTTGCAGGAGCCCTCGACGAACGCCTCCATGCCGTCCATGTCGCACACGTCGGTGTGCAGGACGGGGGCGTCCCTGAGGCCGGAGAGCTGCGCCGGCGCCGGAACGCCCGTGAGGGCCTGCAGCCTGTCCATGCACGCGAAGCCGTCGAGGCCGCTCACGTCCGTGCCGAGCGCCGCGAGGACGTCCGCGGAGAACTTGTACGGGCTTGCGGTGGACAGGCACACGCGCTGGCGTCCCTCCGGCGCGAACCTGCGCAGCACGTGGAGCGCTACGGCGGTGTGGGTGTCGATGAGGACGTGGTCTCTCTCCCACGCGTCGCGGATGGTCTGGCGGGTCTCGTCGTCCGTCGCGAAGCCGCAGTCGAACGTCTGGCGGAGCTTGGCGAGAAGGTCCTTGGATATGGTGTAGTAGCCCTTCTGGGCGAGGTCGGCCATGTAGCCCGCGACCGCCTCGCAGTCGCCGTCCGTGAGGTAGTACAGCATGCGCTCGAGGTTGGACGACACGAGGATGTCCATGGAGGGCGAGATGGTCTTCACGAAGTCGCGACGGCGGTCGTACGTGCCGGTGGTGAGGAAGTCCGTCAGGACCTTGTTGCTGTTGGACGCGACGACGAGCTTGCCGACGGGGAGCCCGAGGAGTTTGGCGTAGTAGCCGGCGAGCACGTCGCCGAAGTTGCCGGTGGGCACGCAGAAGTCGACCTCGTCGCCGATCACGATGGCGCCGGTCTGCACGAGCTGGGCGTACGCGGAGAAGTAGTACGTGACCTGCGGGACGAGGCGGCCGACGTTGATGGAGTTAGCGCTCGAGAGCATCACGTTGTCGACGGCGAGGCGCCCCGCGAGCTCCCTGTCCGCGAAGATGCGCTTCACCTGGGTCTGGGCGTCGTCGAACGTGCCCCTGATGCCGCAGACCGCGACGTTGTCGCCGGTCTGGGTGACCATCTGCAGGTGCTGGACGTCGGAGACCTTGCCGTCGGGGTAGAAGACCGTGACGCCCGTGCCCGGCACGCCCGCGAAGCCGGCGAGGGCCGCCTTGCCGGTGTCGCCCGACGTGGCGGTGACAATCATGACGTTTCGTCCTTCTCCCTTGCGCGCGACGGACATGAGACGCGGCAGCATCTGCAGGGCGACGTCCTTGAACGCGCAGGTGGGGCCATGGTAGAGCTCGAGCAGCCAGTCGGTGCCGAGCGGGGAGAGCGGCGTGACGGCGGGCGTGTCGAAGTTGTCGGCGTACGCGGCCGCCACGCACGAGGCGACCTCCTGCTCCGTGAAGTCCGGGAGCAGGGTGCCGAGCACGCGGCACGCGATCTGGTGGTAGCCCTCCTGGCACACGGCCCGGAGGTCCAGCTTGTTGCGGACGGCGTCGTCGCTCACGTACAGACCGCCGTCAGGCGCGATTCCCGCGAGGATTGCTTGCTTGCTTGTTACGGTTTCGCTATCGCTGCGCGTGCTGTGATAGAAAGTTGTCATCGTGGCGCTCCTTGCCTCGGTTTGGCGGCACTACATAACGTATGATAGCCGCAGCCGGCATTGGGCCGTTCTAACGTCACACAACAGAAAGATTGGATAGCCATGAAGATTGCCGTCCTGGGCTATGGCACCGTCGGAAAGGGCGTCGACCGCATCATCTCGGAGCGCGTGAGCGGCGTGGAGGTCTCTCGCATCCTCGAGCTGCCGGACCACCTGACCGACCCGCGCATGACGTCTGACTATGCAGAGATCGTGGAAGACGACGACATCGCAGTCGTCGTGGAATGCATGGGCGGCCTCGAGCCCGCGCACACGTTCATCCTCGACGCGCTCGCGAAGGGCAAGAGCGTCGTCACGTCCAACAAGGCCGTGGTCGCCGCCTACTTCGACGAGTTCGTGCGACAGGCGAATGCGACGGACGCGAGCCTGCTCATCGAGGCGTCCGTCGGCGGCGGCATCCCCTGGATCGCCTCGATCGAGAAGGTGCGCCGCATCGACGAGGTCACGTCCTTCTCGGGCATCATGAACGGCACGACGAACTTCATCGTGGACGCCATGGTGAAGGAAGACGCGGACTTCGACCAGGTCCTGGCCGAGGCCCAGGCGCTGGGCTACGCCGAGCGCGACCCATCCGCCGACATCGACGGCGTGGACGTCCGCAACAAGACTATCATCACCGTGGGCGTCGCGTTCGACACCGCGTGCGAGAAGGACATACCCACCACGGGCATCAGGACGCTCACCAAGGGCGACCTCGACGCGCTCCGCGCGATGGGCAGGGGAGTGAAGCTGCTGGGCCGCGGCGTGCAGCACGAGGGCGGCTACGCGGCCGCCGTCGAGCCCGTCGCCGTCCCCATCGAGTCGCTCGAGGCGAACGTGCCCTCGAACTTCAACCTCATCTCGCTGGACGCCACCACCGTCGGTCCGCTGAAGTTCTACGGCCAGGGAGCCGGCATGCTGCCCACGGGCAACGCCATGGTGCAGGACGTGCTGGACTTCGCAGCCGGCCGCCGTCCCCACTACGACTTCTCGCGCGGGCTCGAGTGGCGCCCGGAGCTGCTCACGTCCGACTACGTGTTCCGCACGAAGGCAAGGCTCGACGGCGCGGAGCCGTTTGGCGAGGGCATGGTGGTCGTGCGCGGCCTTACCGCGGTGAGGGCGCGCGAGGTCTTCGAGTACGCAAAGAGCGTGGATGCGACCAGCTTCATGGCGGCGCTTCCGCAGGAGGGCTAGCACATTGATAAAGGTATCCAAGTTCGGCGGCTCAAGCGTCGCCGAGGCCAGCCAGTTCAAGAAGGTCAAGTCCATCGTGAAGGCGGACCCTGACCGCAGGTTCATCGTCGTGTCCGCCGCGGGCAAGCGCTTCAGCGGCGACAACAAGCTGACGGACCTCCTGCTTCTGGTGAACGCCCACATCGAGTACCACGTGGACTGCACGTCGCTTCTGAAGACCATCGAGCAGCGCTTCGTGGATATCAGGGACGAGCTTGGGCTGAAGTACCCCATAGAGGAGAAGTTCGAGGAGTTCTCCTCGGTCATCTCCAGCCTGTCGCCGGAGTACATCGTGTCGAGGGGCGAGTGGTTCACCGGCCAGCTCATGGCCGAGTACCTGGGCATCCCGTTCGTGGACGCCGCCGACGTGATCGTGTTCCACCACGACGGAACCGTCGACATGGAGCGCACGGCCACCCGCGTGAAGGACGCGGCGGCGCGCCTGGGAGGGTTCCTGCTGCCCGGCTTCTACGGGTCGACGGTCGACGGCACGCTGAAGCTCTTCCAGCGCGGTGGCGGCGACATCACCGGCGCCATCCTGGCGCGCTGCCTCGACGCCGGCGTGTACGAGAACTGGACGGACGTCTCCGGCTTCCTCGCGGCCGACCCCCGCATCGTGGACAACCCCCGCTCCATCCACCGCATCACGTTCGACGAGATGCGCGAGCTCTCGTACATGGGCGCCTCCGTCCTGCAGGAGGAGGCCATCTTCCCCGTGCGCGAGGTCGGCATCCCCATCCAGATCAAGAACACGAACGACCCGTCCGCCCAAGGCACCGTCATCCGCGAGACCGCGACGGAGCACGAGCGCGAGCACCTCATCACCGGCATCGCGGGCAAGAAGGACTTCATGGCGATCCACGTCCAGAAGGCCCACATGTCCAACTCCGTCGGCTTCGTGCGCCGCGCGCTCTCCGTGTTCGAGCGCTACGGCGTCTCCGTGGAGCACATCCCCACGGGCGTCGACTCCTTCGGCATCGTCGTGAACGGTGCGGACGTGAAGGACACGATCTACTCGATCGTGAATGACCTTCGGCAGGAGCTGAAGCCGGACAGCATCAACGTGATCGACAGCCTGGCGCTCATCTCCGTCGTCGGCCGCAACATGAGCCGCCGCGCCGGCACGTCCGGCCGCATCTTCGGCGTGCTGGGCGAGGCGGGCATCAACATCCGCATGATCACCCAGAGCTCGCAGGAGATCTCGATCATCCTCGGCGTCAACAACTCAGACTTCGCCCGCGCCATCAAGGTCATCTACGACAACTTCGTGGAGTCGGAGTACGTGAGCCTGGACGAGAAGAACTAGACACCCAGAGCCCGGGCCCGCACGTGGGCTCGAGCCAAAACACCTGCGTTTCTCGCCGTGCGAGAACAGTGAGGAGACGGACATGGCAGACAAGTTGGTCGTCGCGATCCTGGGGGCAACCGGCGTCGTCGGAACCCAGATGATCCAGTGCCTGGAGGAGAGGGACTTTCCCGTGGAGCGGCTCGTGCCGCTTGCGAGCGCCCGCTCCGCCGGCAAGACCGTGAGGTTCAACGGCGAGGACGTGACCGTGCTCGAGGCGACGCCTGACGCATTCGACGGCGTCGACATCGTGCTCGGTGCCGCGGGCGACGCCCAGGCGAAGGAGCTTCTGCCCGAGGCCGCGGCGCGCGGCGCCGTGTGCGTGGACAACTCCCACGCGTTCAGGCTGGACGCGGACGTGCCCCTGGTCATCCCGGAGATCAACCCCGAGGACATCGCGAACCACCCCAGGAACATCATCGCGAACCCCAACTGCGCCACGATCATCGGCCTCGTTCCCACGTGGCCGCTTGCGCAGAGGGCCGGCCTGAAGAGGCTCATCGTGAGCACGTACCAGGCGGCCTCCGGCGCCGGCATGCCCGGCCTGAAGGAGCTCGAGCGCGAGAGCCGCGTGCTGGCAGAGGGCGGCGAGGTCGGCGACACCGCGCCGTTTGCCTACCAGCTCGCGTTCAACCTCATCCCGCAGATCGGCGGATTCAAAGAGGAGGCGTACACCTCCGAGGAGCTGAAGATGCAAAACGAGGGTCGCAAGATCATGCACATGCCCGAGCTGCGCGTCAACTGCACGTGCGTGCGCGTGCCGGTCATGCGCTCGCACTCCGAGTCCATCACCGTCGAGTTCGAGCGCCCCATCACGCCGGACGAGGCGCGCGAGGTGCTGTCCGCGGCGCCCGGCGTCAAGGTCGTGGACGACCCCGCGAACCTGCGCTACCCCATGCCGCTTGACACGTCCGACCAGGACCTGGTGTACGTGGGCCGCATCCGCCGCGACCTTTCCGCGCCGGACGGCGTGAACGCGCTCACGTTCTGGTGCTGCGGCGACCAGATTCGCAAGGGCGCCGCGACCAACGCGGTGCAGATCGCGGAGCACCTGCTGTAACGCCTGTGCCACGTTTATAAAAAGAGGCACCATCTGGACATGGTGGCGTCGTCCGGACGGTCCGGACACGGTGCAAGAAGGGGACGGGTCGTGTGGCCCGTCCCCTTTTCATGTGCGTGTGCGCTTGTGCGTGTGTGGGAAAGCGATGCGGGCGAGAAGGACGTGCGGCCTTTGCAGGGACCGTCCTTCTCGCGCGCCCTAGTCCTCCGCGTTGGCGAGGAACCTCTTGGTGCGCTCGTCGGTGGGGTGCACGAGGACCTCGTCCGGCGTGCCCTCCTCCACGATCTGGCCGTCGAACAGAAACGCGATGCGGTCCGACACCTCGCGCGCGAAGCCCATCTCGTGCGTGACGATGCCCACGGCCATGCCGTCCTTCGCGAGGCTGCGGATGAGGCGGTGCATGTCCTGCGTCAGCTTGGGGTCGAGGGCAGATGTGGCCTCGTCGAAGAAGATGACCTGCGGGTTCATGCACAGGGCGCGCGCGATGGCGACGCGCTGCTGCTGGCCGCCGGAGAGCTGGTCCGGCACCTTGTCCGCGTGGTCCGCGATGTCGAGCTGCTCCAGGAGCCTGCGGGCCTGCTCCTCCACCTCCTTGGGGTCGCGCTTCTGCACGACGATGGGGGCGTCCATCACGTTCTTGAGCACCGTGTAGTGCGGGAAGAGGTTGTAGTTCTGGAACACGATGCCAAAGCGCATGCGCGCCTGGCGCATGGCCGCCTTGTCGTAGGTGGTCTTCTCGCTCCCGGGCTCGTTTGCGCAGACGCGGACGTTGCCGTAGGCGAGCTCGCCCGAGTCGAACGTGTCGAGTAGGGCGAGGCAGCGCAGCATCGTGGACTTGCCGGCGCCGGACGGGCCAATGAGCGAGACGACCTCGCCCTGGCCTATCTGGAGGCTGACGTCGCGCAGGACCTCCTTGTCGCCAAAGGACTTGCGCGCGTCCTTCACGTATACGGCGGGCAGCCCCAGCGCGGACGTGAGGCTGATATCGGGGCGCGGCATCTCGCGCAGCTTGGGCTTAGTCATGGTAGTAGTCCATCCTCTTCTCGATCCTGCGCATGATGAATTCGATAACCAGGCACGTGACCCAGTAGATGGCGGCCGCGATGGCAAACGGCACCATGCTGCGCTGCGACGCCACGAGCGCGCGGCTGGTGGTGAACATCTCCGCGACGCCGATGGAGAACGCGAGGGAGGTGTCCTTCACCAGGGTGACGACCTCGTTTCCCATCGCGGGAAGGATCCTCTTGAACACCTGCGGGAGGATGATCCTGAAGAACGTCTGGCCCTTGGAGTAGCCAAGGACCTGCGCCGCCTCGTACTGGCCGCGCGGCATGCTCTGGATGCCGGAGCGGTAGATCTCTGCGAAGTACGCCGCGTAGTTCACGATGAACGCGATCATGACGGCGACGAACATGTAGTCAGGCCCCGTCTGCTGGCTGAAGAGGTAGTAGGGGATGAAGAACACGGCAAACATCTGCAGCATGAGCGGCGTGCCGCGCATGAGCGAGATGTAGAGGCCCACGAGCCATGAGAGTGGCCTGAACCGGGAGAGCCTGCCGAGCGCCACAATGACGCCCAGGGGGATGGCGCCCACGAGCGTGATGGCGAATATCTGGAGCGACACGACGTAGCCGTCCAGGAGCATGCTGGTCATGGTCGAGATTTCCAAGTTGCTTACCGCCTTGTGCTAGCTGGTTTGCATGGCGAACACTATGGTATGCCAGGAGGGGGACGTACGCCCCAAACGGCAAAAAGTCGGCGGCCGCGGGGGCCGCCGACCGGCAGGGCTTCTATGCCGTGGCTAGAGCACCCAGAGGTCGTACGACACGCCCTGGTCCGCGTACTTCTCGCAGAGCTTTTTGACCTTGCCCTGCTTGTCGAGCTTCTTGAGGTCCGCCTGGACGGTCTTCGCGAGCTTCTTGCCCTCCGCGGTCTTCGCGAAGCCGACGGCGAAGTGCTCGGAGTTGAGGGCCTCGTCGAGGATGGTGAACTCGTCCTTGCGGTCGCCGATGTTGTACACGGCGACGGGGTAGTCGATGGCGACGGCGTCGACGGAACCGTTCTCGAGCATCATGAACGCCGTGTTGTAGTTGTCGATGGTCTGGAGCTTCTTGAAGGTGCTGCCGAGCTTCTCCTGCGCGCCTCCCTTGGACAGCAGGTCGAGCGCGGCGGAGTCCGCCTGGGTGATGACGTTCTTGCCCGCGAGGTCCGCAAGGGTCTTGACGCTGGAGTCCTTCGGGACCACGACGACCTGGCGGTTCTCCATATACGGCTTCGTGAAAGCGTAGTCCTTCTCGCGCCCCTCGATGGTGAAGCCGTTCCAGATGCACGTGATCTGGCCGCTGTTGAGCAGGCTGTCCTTCGCGTCCCACGAGATGGGCGTGGGCTTGTACTCCCAGCCCTCCATCTTGCAGACGGCCTTTGCCAGGTCGAGGTCGAAGCCGGTGTACTTGCCGTCGTCGCCGACGTAGCCGTACGGCGGGAACTCCTGGTCGAAGCCGACGACGAGCTTCATCTTCTTCTGCGTCTTGGTGGCGGTGCCGCCGGAGCCGCAGCCGGCAAGGCCTGCGAGGGTGGGGGCGGCGAGGGCCGCGGCGGAGAGCTTGAGGAACTGACGACGATCCATGGGATACCTCCGGGCATCGTGGCGTGCGATAACGAGAGTCGCGCATTCACTTTAGCGCGCTACAGTAAGCATAGGCCACGGGGATGGGGGCTTCAAGCCGCATGCAGTTAAGAGTCTGTTTCGCGAAAGCTGGGCTGCAATCGGCAAGACGGGGGGCGCCGCGCCGTGCCGTCAGGAGGGCGACTTTGCGTTGGAAATGGGGCGCCACGGGCGAAAGCGGCGGTCCTTCTCCACCTTGTCTCCATCTTGTGAAGCCGCCTGCGAGCCGTCTACGTGCGCGTTTGCGGCAAAGCAGGTGTGGGATAAAGATTTTTCCAAATTCACCCTTGCGCGGACCGCGTAGTTTAGGCATTATAACAAAGCGCGTTGCGAGCGGGACCTGATGGTGGGTGTAGCTCAGTTGGCAGAGCGACGGACCGTGGCTCCGTAGGTCGAGGGTTCGAGCCCCTCTACCCACCCCATTCCAAGCGCAGCGCAGGGACGTCAATGGGTCGTTAGCTCAGTTGGTAGAGCAGGGGACTCTTAATCCCAAGGTCGAGGGTTCGACCCCCTCACGACCCACCATTGACCTCTTCTCTGGCACGTGCCAGCACACATAGATGGGTCGTTAGCTCAGTTGGTAGAGCAGGGGACTCTTAATCCCAAGGTCGAGGGTTCGACCCCCTCACGACCCACCATCGTAAATGCAAGCCCGGCGCACAAGCGTCGGGCTTTTTTACATGGCCAGAACGCGCTCCGGCGACACTCAATACGCGCGGGCGAGAGGAACGCGCGGGCGAGAAGGACGACCGCGCGCCTGCGGCTCCCTCGGAATGCGCGCTATGCCGGGTCCGGGCCTGCCGGGCCTGAGCCCAGCGCAAGCGCCTCCGCCGCGCCGCGGCTTGCGGCATCCGGGTCAAGCCAGCGACCGGGCCCCGCAAGGCGAAGTCCTCCCATGCCGCCGGTCTCGAACTCGTACACGCGGGGCTGGCCCGTCGGCACGTTCACCTTGCGGATCTCCTCCGCGGAAACGCCCTCGACCACCTTTATGAGCGAGCGCACCACGGACCCGTGCGTTACCACAAGAACCGTCTGCCCCAGCAGCAGAGGCGGCGTCACGTAGGCGCCCCAGAACGGCTCAAGCCGCGCGATCACGTCTTTCAGGCACTCGCTGCGTATCTGCCGCGGGTCCGTCGCGTCGAGACCGTCCTGCGAGAGCGCGCCGTAGCGCGGGTCGTCCGCCTGGAAGTACGGTGAGGCGGGGTCGATTTCCGGCGGCCTCACGTCGAAGCTGCGCCGGTACGCCTCGAACAGCTCCTCGCCGTACGCCTTGCGCATGTCCGGCCGCGTTTGACCCTGGAACGCGCCGTAGTGGCGTTCGTTCAGGCGCCAGCTGCGGATGACGGGCACCCACAGGCGGCCCACCTCGTGCAGCGCGATGTCCGCGCTCACGATGGAGCGCTCCAGAAGCGACGTGAACACCGCGTCCGGCCTGATGTCTGCCTCGCGCATGAGTCTGCCCGCCTCCGCCGCCTGGGCGCGCCCGCGCTCCGTCAGCGGGACGTCCACCCAACCCGCGAAGCGGTTCACCCGCTTGTCCGTCCACGCGCTCTCGCCGTGACGCATGATTACCAGCGTCGCCGTCGCCATGGCAGCCTCCTCGCATAGATCGCTCGGCCTGCGGTACCCTAGGGCGAGGTTACGGCGCGCGCGGGGTCGCATGGGCGCAACGCGCCAGATTTCACCCAACGCGCACGACGGGCGCGACGCAAGGTTCACGCCAGAAGGGGGGGCGCCGCATGGACGGCGACGGGACGCGCGAGCGCAAGCGGGGGCTGCGCCGCCGCTACAAGGAGGTCAGGAGTGCCCTCGGCAAGGACGGACGGGCGAGAAGGGACGCCGCCATAGCAGGTGGCGTCACGCGACTCCCGGAGTATCTGGCCGCGGACACCGTCCTCACGTACCTGTCCGTGGGAGACGAGGTCGACACCCGCGCGATCGTGCGCGACGCCTGGGCGCGGGGCAAGGCCGTCGCGCTGCCGTGGTGCGTCCCCGGCACGCGTCGCATGCGCTGGTTTTACGTGTCCAGCCTCGACGGCCTCGTGAGGAGCTCCTTTGGCGTGGAGGAGCCCGTGCCCGACCCCGCGCGCGAGGTGGACCCGAAGGCGGGGTCACGTGCGCTTGCCATCGTGCCGGGACTCGCGTTCGACGAGCGCGGCTATCGCATGGGCTACGGTGGCGGCTTCTACGACGTCTTCCTCGCAGAGTTTGCCGGCGCCTCCGTCGGACTCTGCCGCGAGCCGCAGATGAGCCCGGTGGGCGCCCTCGCGCTCGACGAGCACGACGTGCCGGTCGACGTCGTCGTCACGGAGGAGCGCGTCATTCGGTCCCAGCGCTAGGCACGGGTACGACCTCAATGCGTGCCAATTGCGACTATTCGATATCCGCGGCTCGATCCTCGCCACAAACGCAATCCCGAACGCGCACAATGGGGTAACGGTCAGTTCGTCCCGTGAGACCCGGTAACCGTTGGAGCCCGACCGCTCCAAGAAGCGAAAGGAAGCGCTGAGGATGGCAAAGTCAGACATCGAGATCGCGCAGGAGGCAACGATGCTCCCCATCACCGAGGTGGCCAAGAGGGCCGGCCTTGGGCCGGAGCAGCTCGAGCTCTACGGCAACTACAAGGCGAAGGTGGACATCCACGCCTTCAGGGACAAGCCCATGAGGGGCAAGCTCATCCTCGTGACGGCCATCAACCCAACGCCTGCGGGCGAGGGCAAGACCACCACGTCCGTCGGCCTCGAGGACGCCCTGTGCAGGCTCGGCAAGAACTCCATGCTCTGCCTGCGCGAGCCGTCCCTGGGACCCGTCTTCGGCGTCAAGGGCGGCGCCGCGGGCGGCGGCTACGCGCAGGTCGTCCCCATGGAGGACATCAACCTGCACTTCACGGGCGACTTCCACGCGATCGGGGCCGCGAACAACCTGTGCGCCGCGATGCTCGACAACCACATCAAGCAGGGCAACTCCCTGGGGATCGACCCGCGCCGCATCGTGTGGAGGCGCTGCGTCGACATGAACGACCGCCAGCTCCGTAACGTGGTGGACGGCCTCGGCGGCGTCGCGAACGGCATGCCGCGCGAGGACGGCTTCGACATCACCGTCGCGTCCGAGGTCATGGCCGTGTTCTGCCTCGCGACGGACCTCATGGACCTGAAGGCGCGCCTCGGCCGCATGGTCGTCGCGTACACCTACGACCGCAAGCCGGTGACGGTCCACGACATCCGCGCCGAGGGTGCCATGACGGCGCTCCTGAAGGACGCCATAAAGCCGAACCTCGTGCAGACGCTCGAGGGCAACCCCGCGTTCGTGCACGGCGGCCCGTTCGCGAACATCGCGCACGGCTGCAACTCCGTCGAGGCCACGACGACCGCGCTCAAGCTCGCGGACTACGTCGTCACGGAGGCCGGCTTCGGCGCGGACCTCGGTGCCGAGAAGTTCCTGGACATCAAGAGCCGCTACGCGAACCTCCACCCCGACGCCGTCGTGCTCGTGGCGACGGTGCGTGCCCTCAAGTACAACGGCGGCGTGCCGAAGACGGAGCTCACGGAGGAGAACCTCGACGCCGTGCGCGCCGGCCTTCCCAACCTGCTGCGCCACGTCTCTAACATCACGGACGTCTGGGGCCTGCCCGTCGTTGTCGCCATCAACGCGTTCCCGACGGACACGAAGGCCGAGCTCGACCTCGTGGCCGAGGAGTGCGGCAAGCTCGGCGTGAACGTCGCGCTGTCCGAGGTCTGGGCCAAGGGCGGCGAGGGCGGCGAGGCCCTCGCGAACGAGGTCATCCGCCTGTGCGACCAGCCGAACGACTTCCGCTTCGCCTACGACGTGAACGACAGCATCAAGAACAAGGTCGAGGCCATCGCGACGAAGGTCTACCACGCGGACGGCGTGGACTTCACGCCGAAGGCGGCGCGCCAGATGGCCCAGCTCGAGGAGCAGGGCTTTGGCGACCTGCCCATCTGCGTCGCGAAGACCCAGTACTCCTTCACGGACGACCCCAAGCGGCTCGGCGCGCCCGAGGGCTTCCGCATCACGGTGCGCAACCTGAAGGTCTCCGCCGGCGCGGGCTTCATCGTCGCGCTCACGGGCGACATCATGACCATGCCGGGCCTCCCGAAGGTGCCGGCTGCCGAGAAGATCGACGTCACGCCCGACGGAAAGATCGTCGGCCTGTTCTAGCCACGTCCTTCTCGCCCGTACAACCAACCTGACCTGCGGGGTGCCCGAAGGGGCACCCCCTCATGGGAGTGTGCATATCGTGCAAGAGAGGCCCGAAGAGAGGCTTGTGGAAAAGAGCTGCGCCCGCTTTGCGGAGGAGCTCGCCGGAAGGAGCCCCGTGCCCGGGGGCGGTGGCGCCGCGGCGTACGCGGGCGCGCTGGCCGCCGCGCTGTGCTCCATGGCCGGCCAGTTCACGCTGGGCAAGCGCCGCTACGCCGCCGTCGAGGCAGACGTCCGGCGCATGGTGGAGCAGGCGGGCGGGG
>OCVV011333926.1_pt1 | contig 19180 bp, 14 predicted proteins | sample 1539721 | NCBI WGS metagenome assembly OCVV01 (sample SAMN02144230, study PRJEB22623) | gut metagenome | biome: sheep rumen | host: Ovis aries | place: New Zealand
TATTTTAAATCTATTGAATATATGATAGATGAAAAAGAGTATAAGACTGCTTTGACTCAAGGAATAACTATTGTAATAGGTATATTTTTCGCTTTTGCTTTTAATTTACAGCTATTTAATGAAGCAATGGTTTACTTCTATGAAGGCATTACAGTTAATCCAATTATAGACAAAATTTTAACAGGTATTTTACTCAGCCGCGGCTCTAATTATTTAAGTGATTTAATTTCCAGACTGACAAAAGGTATCATGTTAGATTTTGAAGATATTGAAGATATTGAAGATGAAATTGAGGAAATAGAGGAATAATATAAAAGACCGAGTTTATACTCGGTCTTAAATTTTGACAAAAAATTTTTTTTATGATATAATATATATAGAAAGTGAAAAAGGAGAAAGATAATGAAGTTTGAAAATACTGAAGTCTTCAATTTTAAAGGCGCTTTTAGAGGAATGAGAAATCCTTTAGAGTCTTGGAGCAGATCGGATAGTTTTATGGGTATGATTAATACAAATTATGAATATCCAGAGTTAGAGATTGCTACGAACTGGACAGATAATGAAAATGAAATTCGAATGCAAAAAGATAGAAAGCCTTATGAAAAGAATAGCGATAATTATGAAGCATTAGTAAAAGCTTATGAAAGTTGGTTATTATCTCAAGGAGGTTTGTCTACCAATAATGATGAAACAATTTATGATGTTGCATTAATTGGACCTAACGATTTAGAACTCGCGCAAAAGCTTGTGCGCGCGGGCAATGAACATGCGAAATTTATGAGACAAATATTTGTATGTGTTGACATTACCGCGCCAATATATTGGTGGAAAGAAGCAGATACATATAAAATCGGTACAGTTGTTAATTCCACTTCTACAATGCACAAATTGGCTTCAACCCCAATTACTATAGAATGTTTTGAAATAGGAGATTATAATCCAGATTTACAACTAATAGACCCCGCGCACTTAAGCATAAGAATTGATTCCTTTTTGGACGATTTAGAACAATTAAGACAAATTTATTTTAAAACTAAAGATAAACGCTATTGGAAAGAACTAGTGCGCTGGCTTCCAGAATCATGGCTACAAACTCGTACAATGACAATGGATTATGCTAATTTAAGAAATATATATTTTCAAAGAAAAAACCATAAATTAACTGAATGGCATCAGTTTTGTGAATGGATAAAAACTTTACCTTATGCACAAGAATTAATTATGTTGGAGGACAAAAATGAGACTAATTGAACAGACAGATAAATATGTAGTAGATAGTGAGCAGGCCGCCATTAATCTGATTCAAAAATTCAGAGAAGATGCTGAAGAAAAGGGATATGTACTCGGCGCCAATGGATATACCTATAAAACTAAGAAATCTAAAGGTGAAATTATTGATGAAGCTTGGATTGTTTCTATTAAAAAAATAATTGGAGGAGTATGGGACGATGAGTGATAAACCAAAATTGGAAGTACTAGAAGGTGGTGCAGAAATAGCTGAAAAAACTCCTCTGGAAAGTGAGCCACATATAACTAGTGTTGAAGATATAATAGAAGAATTAAATGAAGAGCAAAATGAACAAATTATGCAGTTCTATCAAGATAATCAGCAGCTGGTTGATATGCTTGGTGGCTTAGAAATTTTTGAAACCTTATTTGAAATGACTGACGAAGAATTTGAGTTAGTTGCTCCTTCAATTTATCAACTATTTAATGAAACTTTAAGTGAAAGAGAAACCCGCTCTGAAATTTCAGCTATGTTTTCTACTGGACAATGGCAAATTGAAGAAGTAGAAAGAGAAATTAATATTGCTTATATGTTAATTGAAGAAATAGAAGAATTAGGACAATCTAAAAAAGATTTCCTCAAAAGAATTATGTCTTCTATTGCTAACACAATTAGAAAAGTTTATAACTTAAAAGCAATTGATATTCCATGCGAAGTTAAAGAAGGAGTTAAACTTCCTACATATGCTCATGAAACAGATGCGGGAATGGATATTTATGCACCGGAAGAATATACAATTGCTCCCGGAGAAACTATTATTATTCCTACGGGAATTAAATGTGCTATACCTGAAGGATATGCTATTCTTATTCAGCCACGCAGTGGACAAAGTGTTAAAACAAAATTGCGTATCGCAAATACCCCTGGATTAATTGATAGTGGTTATAGAGATGAGATTGGAGTAATTGTTGAAAATATTGAGCCACCTTTTAAAGATATAGATTATGAATTTGATGAGAATGGAAAAATTCAAATCAATTCAATTCTTCATGGTCAATCGTACACAATCGCGGCGGGTCAAAAATTTGCTCAAATGAGACTCGTACAAGTACCGACAGTTAATTTTGTCAAAGTTAATTCTGTTGGCGAAATAGGAGAAAATCGAAACGGTGGTTTTGGTAGCACAGGAATGTGAGTAAAATAAAATTAGAAGATATACGAAAGGCGGCGGTAGAGCATGGATGGGAATTAATTTCTGAAGAATATAAAAATTTAAATTCAGAATTAATTTTTAAATGTGAAGAAGGACATAAGGTTTATTCTCCTTATAAAAAAATAAGAGATAAATGGGAATGTCCGATTTGTAAAGAAAATAAATATTATAATTTTGATTTAGTTATTCCTATTAAAAAGAAAAATACGCAACGAACTTTAGGACTTGACCAAGCCACTCATATTACTGGTTATTCAATTTTTGATAATAATGAACTTATTTATGCAGGAACCTTTCAAACAGATGAAGAAGATGAAATTGAAAGAGATATACAAATCAAAAATTGGTTAATTCAATTAATACAAAATAATAATATTGATATTGTTGGAATGGAAGATATTCAACTTCAACAATTTAATAATAAAATGGTTGGAGTCACGACTTATCGTACTCTCGCGCGGCTGCAAGGAATTTTAATGGCTACTTGCGCAGAACAAAAAACTGACTATGTCGTCTGTGCACCAGCTACCTGGCGCGCCCACTGCGAAGTGAAGGGACGGACGAGAAGTGATAAGAAAAAGTCAATGCAAATGAAAGTTAAAGAATGGTTTGATATAACCGTTTCTGATGATGTTGCTGATGCAATTGGAATAGGTAAATATACAAGTGAAACCCATAAGAAAAAAGTAGAAATATTCAATTGGGAATAGGAGGATTTTAAATGGTTAAAATTACAATGGAACAAATTATTGATTTTAGAAATAACGGTGATTTCTTTGGAAGCGCTGCACTGCCTCTAAAGGGTGCATATAAACTTAATAAGATTAGAAAGAATGTAGAAAAGGAAGCTGATTTTTATAGCGATAAGTTCCAAGAGATTGTTGATACTTATGCTAAAAAAGATGAGGAAGGCAATGTAGTTTTCTCTGAAGATGGTAATCAGATTATGATTATTGAAGATAAAATTGAGGAATGTAATGAGAAGCTACTTGATTTACAGAATCTTGAAGTTGAAATTGAAAACTATGATTTGAAGTTAGAAGATTTAGGTGAGAACCTTTCTTGTTCTCCAGATGAACTCGAAGCTCTCATGCCTTTCTTTTCTTAATAAATAAAAAAGAGGAGTTTTAAACTCCTCTTTTTTTATTATCTAAATTTACGTACTTGAGTTACATTTCTATAACCGGAATCTTGAACAATTTTCTTTTTGACTCTTTCAGCAACTTTATCAACATCGTAATCGTTGTTGAGGTGGTCTACGTTAATGTTAATTTCGTAGGTTGCATTGCCGCCGTATGAGTCGGATAAACTATTTGCACTACTCATTATATGAGATAGGACGTCTTTTAAAGCAATAAAGTTTTTGGTATCTTTAGCATTGAGTACAAGTTCTGGTTTGGACGGAGTGCCGTCAAGCCAAGCTGGGCCAGTTTGGTCTGCTAAACCACCAGTTGCATATTTATAAGGGGTAGCTTTTTTCTTAATTGCTTTATCATAGGCGCCCTTACCATATACTGCATCAAATCCTTTTTTAAAAGCACTACTGTTAAAAGTCGCGGCCATCCGATTTTTATCAAAACCATTAGCCTTTGCTGCTTTTATAACTTGTTCCCAAGATAAACCAGAAGTTTTAGCTAAGTCAGCCATATAAGTTGCAGCGCTTTTACCTGCGGCGTTAGCTAATTTTTTTACTGCTGCAAATTCATCTTTACCTATTTTTTTATTTTTTGCAACGGCTGCTATCTTCTTATTATAGGCATCAATTGGCTTCTGTTTATCTGTGGTTTTTGATACGCTTGCTTTTGGAGCAGAAACATCGGGTTCTGGTTCTATTTTTTCTCCTTCTTCTACTATACTTGTTGCATACTCTTTAACTTCTTGTAATTCTTCCTCTGTTTCTTCTATTCCTTTTTTTAATTTTTCTTGTTTTTCTTGATTAGTGGTCAAATTAGCCCAAAATTCTTTGAATTCCTTATCTTTTTGCAGCTGTAGTAATTCTGGCATCTTCTCATAATCAGGAGCATTTTTAGCATACCATCCTTTTTTAATTTCTTCGAAGTATTTCGTCGGGTCAGACATCCATTTGTTAACTAAAGCCGCGTTATTTGCAGTTTCAAGAAGCGCCTCTTGCAGTTCAATCATTCTTTCTCTTTGTTCATCTGCTTTATCGGCTTGTCTTTGTAACTTATCAAGTAACTGGTCTTCTAAAGTACGAGTATAATTTTGTTGTGCATCGGCAATTTCTTTTTCAAGCTGTGCAATTTCTACCGCGTGTCCTCCAGAAGTATCAGCTCGTAAAGCGGCTAAGCGTTGTTGCTTTTGAGAAATATCTCTTTCTGTATTTGCATTGTCTTCTCTTTGCCGACGTTCATCAAGTTTATCTTTAACTTCGTCAAGCAAATTCTTCATAGCATTTCTTATAGAATCACTTAATTTTTTAAATTGTTCAATTTCATTTTTTTGTTCTTCTTCACTTATTTCCCAAAGTTGATTAGCTTGGTCAACCCATTCATCTTGAAGTTCTTTTAAGGTAGATACTTGTTCTGCTAAGTCAGAATTTAAAGTATTAATATCATTTCCTATATTTTTACTTTCTTCAGTTAATTCCTTAACATAATCTTGTATAACTTTTGCTTCGTCTTTTCCAATATTACCTTGCATTTTATCTGCATTAAAAGCATCGGTATTAAAATCAATATCTAAAGTACCATCGGCTCGTTGAGAAACATTCATATATTTCCAAGCTTTATTTCTTGCATCAATTCTTGCTTGTGTTTCTTCAATAAATTCATCATAAGCCGCGCGTTCCGTATCACTTAAAGCCTGAGATGTTCTATTTTTTTGAGCTGCTTTAAGCGCGGCGGTTGCTTCTTTTTGTGCTTTACCAGCTTTGTTACGTTGCTCTAAAGCTTTTTTATATTCTTTTAATAACTTTTGAGAAGGAGTTATTCCATTAGATGCTAACACTCCTAAAGTTGACCCTAATGAACGAACTTTTGCTTGTGCTTTCTTTAAATTTTTATCTGCATTTTTTCTAGCTTTTTCAGCATTAGCTAAGGTTTTTTCGCTTTTATCATCAGCAGTTATCTTTTGTTGAGCAATTTTTAAATTATTTTTATCTTCTGTTTGATTTATTAAACTAGTTAAATTTGCTCGTCTTTCTTCCAATAAATTTTTATCTAAATGAATTTTTTCTGTTTGTTCTTGAATTCCCGCAGAAAAACTATCAACCATTTCTTTGGCATATTCTTGTACATTAAGATAACCAGTATCAAACCGAGCTTTTATTAAATTATCATAACTTTTAACTCTATCAATTCTTGAAGTTACCTCACTAATTTCCTGAGTTAAGTTCCAAATTTTAGTAAGCTCTGTTTCCCAAGCAAAGAAATTTTGATATAATTCTTCGCCCATTTTCTTTAAGGCTTCGTTTGCTTTATTAATGGCGTCCTCCGCGCTATCCCGTTTCTTTATTCTGTCATCTATTCTCTTATTTAATTCATCAGCAACTGCTTGTCGTTTTGACCTATTGCTAATTTTATTAAGCTTTTTCTGATTAATAACATAAGTCTTATTTTTCTTATCATATTCTACGTAATCAGCCGCATTAACATAAGCAATTTTAGTCTTTTTCTTTTTACCTTTTCCTGCCTCATAAGAAATTTCCATGCCGCTGGCTGCGCCACTAATATAAGCTTTTTTATTCGCCTTGGCTCTTGCTTTAGCTGATTTTTTAGAGGCTTTACGTTGTGCTTTAGTTCCCTTATCAAGAGTATTTAATTCTTTATTGGCTTGACTAAATTCTTTTTTAGCATATCCTAAAACACTAGTAATATTTTTAATGTAATCGTCGCCGCCGCCTCCGCCTTTTGATAATGGTTGGCCAGTCTTTTTAAGAGTAGCTTTCATTTCTTTTAGATACTCTTCAAAGGCAGTAGCGCTATTTTCCATTTTTCTTTGCGCTCCTTCTGCCTTTCGTCCCATATTTTCCCACCAAACAGATACGGCTTTTACTGCTTTTACAGCATTTGATACATCTTTTTTAATTTTATCACTATTACTTTTAACTTTTTTAGCAGTACTACTTGTTTCTTGAGAAACTGTTGCGGCAGCCTCAGATACACTATTAGAAACAGTATTAGAACTAACTGTCCTATTATTACTGAAATCCATACCACCAGCGGTAACACTAGGTCCATCAGCCTGTGAACCAGCAGGAATTGATTTCTGTTTTAAAATCTTTTTAGATTGTTCATGAGTCCATACAACCGCATCTGCGGGAAGATTTAACATCTGCGGCCCATTGGCTCCAAGTACCATAGAACGATTTTCACTAGGTATCCAGGCTACTTCATATCCTTTTTCTCCAGTAAGAGTTAAACCACCTCTTCCTTTTGGGCCTAAAAGACCTTTACCTTTCGCAGCGGAAGCAAATGTAAGAACTGAATGAGTAGAAAAATTATTATTACTACCTTTATATCCAGCTCCTCCTACAGACTCTGTAGTACTACCAACCTTTCCACCATTATGCTTTCTAACTTCTATTGTAACAGTTCTATTACCAACCTGATTAATACTAACATTAAGACTAGCATGAGAACCATTAATTTTATTTTTTAAAGCATTAAACTTTGATTCCGCAGCACTAGTATTTGCATCAATAGGTATAGAAGTTTTACTATTCTTAACTGTATTAGTGGCTTGAGTTACATTTTTAGTATCAACTTTGGTGCCAACATTCATAGTGGTTTGTTTTCCAGTATCTACTCCACTAACTGTGGCTTTTGCTTTTATACTCACTGGTTCACCAGCTACTTTTCCAGCTTTAACAGCTTTGCTAATTTTTGCTATGGCATTAATTTGATTATTTTTTGCTTTTGTTTCATTGATTGTTTTATTAATTTTACCAGTTACATTAATAGCAAATTCTTTTCCTTCGTTACCACCAAATAATAAATTTTTTACCTTATTGACTAAACCGCCATTCTCTTTATTAATTTCAAGATTACCTTTAACGGGAATTTCAGTTACTTTTTTAGGTTTAATAACCTCTTTAATTTCTGCATTAGCATCAAGACTAATTGAGCCATTTATTTTTTTACTGCCACTACCTTGAGCCATTGTACCAATGCGATTAATACCTCTGGCACCAGTGCCAACTTGACTGGTAGAGCCACCATTCTTTTTAATTCTCTTCGTTTGCTCGGCATTCCAAACTACAGCATCATTTGAAATATTGCCTAATTGCGGGCCATTAGAGCCTACAATATATGCCTCATTATTATTTGGCTCCCAAACAATTTCTTCTCCTTCTTCTCCCAATAAAGTTGGACGTCCAGAAATTGTATAACCTTTTCTAGAACCTCGCGCCATAGTACCAATTCGATGAAATGCAGATTGTGGATTGTTACGACCTCGCGCGCTGGTACCCAAATTAATTTGACTTACATTAAGAACTACTTTAGCTTGTAAATTTTGTAATTGTTCTTGTAAATTAGAAATATCAGCTTCTGGAGCCAATTTACCAGTCTTATAATCAAAATCATTACCTTGAAAATTAGTGCCAAAACCTTGATTAATTGCTTCAACAATTTCTTGGGGTTTAAAATTTTGCTCTCTCATTTGAGCAGCAGCATCACTAATAGCCTTGGCAATTGTTTCATTACTAGCATTAGCTTCAACTAATTGTTTAGATTGATTTTGTAAGTATTGACCAGCAACTTGAGATTGTTTATCTGAGTCTCCTTTATATTTGTCTTGTATTTTATCAATTAAATTACTAAAATTGGTTTTATCTAAGACTGTTTCGCCTTTTTTATTTTCTTTAAAGCCATCTGCATTATAAGCTTTATTTTTTTTCATTTCTTGGTCAATTGTTGTTTTAGTAGTCTGTATTTCTTTTGCTTCATTTACAATTTTTCCAAAAGCATTAGAACCTTCAACTAATTGATCTCCAAGAGTTTGTATTAAACCATTTACTGTTCCTAATTCATCTTCATAAAGCTTAATTTGGTTTTCATTACCTTCAGCTTTTGCTTTTTCGAGTCCAAGTTCTAATTGTTGTCTATAATTTTCTAATGAATCTCTTTCTTTACCAAGTTCATTAAAAGTATCTTGATATTGTTCTAAAGTTAATAACTTACCTTCTCCATTTAATCCTTTAGCAAAATTTTCTGATATAGTATCAGTTCCTTCTTCTCCTTCTATAGATTTTTTAAAGTCACCAGATTTCTTGTTTGAATTATCTAAATTACCTTCACTAATTAAATGAGAAGCTAATAAAGAATAAATATCTTGAACTGTTCCTTCAATAGATTGAACCGTAGGTAAAGATGGATCTTGAGAAGAATCCAAATATTCTTGATATGCCGGGTTAAAATCTTCGGGAGTGGCGCCAAATTTTTCTGCCACTTCCATAATTTCTTCTTTAGAATATTGTCCAGTATCTCCTAAAACCTGAACCGCAGAACGTAAGTCAGTAATTCCCATATCTTCTAGTGAAGTTTTACTAAGTTCTACGGGTTTATCAATTATTACAATATTCCCCTCTTTTTCAAGATTCTTTTCTTCTTGTGCCATTTGATCAAGAGAATATCCGGCCTCTGACATTGAACTTTCGAGATGGCTTCTTCTTACATAAAGTTTTTTCTGACCATTCTCTTCAGTTCCTAGACCGCCAATTACTCCTTCATCAACTGATAAAGCTTTACGTACATCTCCAATATTACTAAAACTTACATCTCCAAATTGATTTAATTTATTTAACATTGAAGTTAATAAATCATCGGACATACCAAGTTCTAAAGCTAGTTGATGGAAAGCCTCGGGATTATCTTTTGAATTTATAGCTAATTTTTGAGCTTTTTCATCTATATTTATACCGTCAATTTTTTTAATGTTTTTATCATTGATTAATGTATTCCAAAAATTTTCAGCCCCTTCTGCTCCTTCCCTAAGCATAGGCTCTATTTTTTTCAAACGTTTTTCAAGTTCTTGCTCTGCTTCTACTCCGCTTTTATTTTTGTATACATCAGCAACTACGTCTCTTCCTAAAAGACTTATTGCTCCAGTCTGAAAAGTTCTATCACCTCTTCCTTGCAAATGTAATTGAGCTTTGTCACCATTTTCTAATTCAGTTTCTTTAAAAATTTCATCATAAATTGACTTCATTCCTTGAGCGGCAGTTGAATAATCTGTTTTTGTTGCTTCTTGAAAGTTTTCAAAAGCAGACTCCGCCGCTTGGATTTTATAAGTCATTGTGTTTAAAGCTTCTACTAAAGTAACTGTTCCCTCTTCAGTAAAATTTCTAATTGAATTTATTTGATTTTGTAAATGTTCTCTAAGAGCATCTGCATAGGAAGCATTACTATTGGCGTATTGTTCTTCCAAATCTTCTAATTTGGTGATAGCTTTTTCTGCTTCAGCGGTATATGCGTTTACATCTAAAGTATCTGCAAAATTATTCTGGGCTTCTTCTGCAATCTCCATTGCTTCTGCATATTCAGTACCTTTAGCAGTAATATTACCCAATTCAGTAGCAAAGCTTTCAGCATCTGATATAATATCTTTATAATTTTTATCTTCGCCAGCTATGTCTTCCAAGCCAGACATTAATGCAGTACGCATTTCCGGTGCTATATCTTTATAGGCTTGACTATCAGTTAGTCTGGCCGCAAGTAAATCAACTGTTGGCTGTATAGCTTTATTAAATTTAGCAGTGTCTTTTGATAAAGAGCTAAAAGATTTTTCTAATTCTTCAGAATAAAATTCAGTAGCCTTTTCACCCGATTCTGCTGCAGCAGTCTGAATATCTGCATTAATACTTTCTTGATTTTTTACAAAAGCTTTTATTGCTTTCGCTTCTCCATCTTGTATTTGTTTTAAATTAATATTATATCTGCTTAAAACTTTATCTACATCAATATTAAAATCTTTATTATTTAAATTATCAGCTATAGATTGAACAGCGCCTTGCATTGGAGCATTAGCCTGTGAAGTGCCAACCCCGTAAGTTGTTCCAAATACAGTATTATAGCGTTGTACTCCAGATATTTTCGCACCTTTACGATAATCTTTATTTATATTTCTTGCAGCAATAACTTTTTCAAAAGAACTATCACTTGTATAAGTTTTTCTAGCCTTTTTTTCTTGCTGTTCTAACAATCTTAAAGTATCTTCTAAAGCCTTATTATTAGTAATAATAGCTTTTCCTTGAGAATTAAATCCTTCTATAATATCTGGATTGATATCAGCAATTTTTTCAACCATCTCTTGGTAACGGTCATAATCAGCTGATTCCAATGAGACATTCAGTCCATTAGAGTCAACTCCTTGAGACAGTCTTTCCCAATCACCTTGGAAATTTTTTAAAGTAGTTCTATTTTTTTCTATTCTTTTAGCTGTTTTATCATATACATCAGCTACTTCCTTAGCTGATTTTTTAATTTCTTCGTTTTGCTTTATAGAACGATGAATAACAATACCAATAGCTGCCAAACCAACGGTAAGAGCTGCCAAAGGACCTGCAATTGCGCCTAATGACAATCCCATAGCAGATGCGGCAGTTTGAGCACCAGAAATAGCAGAACCTATTCCTCCAATACTCATACCAAGATTAGTTACAATTCCGCCTAATGATTGCAATCCAGACCCAACGGCTCCAATTGGTCCGCCAAGTTGACTAAGTAAAGAACCGAAAGAACTTATTGATTGACCAGCTCCAATAAAAGCATCTCCAATACTACCCGCCGCGTTAGCAAATTTATCCATTGTAGATAAAGAAGCTTCAGCAGGTAACTGTCCTAATACTGTTCCAAACTGTTCTTGTTTTAATCTTTGAGATTCTTTTTTAAATAAATCTAAAAAAGCTCCTTGTTTACCCAGCCTTTTCAGCCCTTCACCATTACGATCATTTAAATCTACATTAAGCATTTTATAGGCATAATCTGCGGCCTGAGTATTAAGTTTTTTTACTTCAGCCTGATAATTTGCTGAAAATTGTCTCGCGGTTTCTGTTCCTGTTATAGCACCCCAAGCAGCAGGATTACCTAAAGCTTTAATACCAACTGATGGCTTAATTGCGTTTTTTTCCATCCCTTTAAAAATATCAGATTGTATAGTTTTGCCCAGCATCTGTATTTTAGGATTGTCTTTAAAAGCATTATTCATCATTTGATAAGCACTGCGTTGTATAGCATTCACAGTACCGCGATTTGCTTGAAATAATCTAGCTTGGTCCTCTGGACTTAATCCTTTAAAAGTTTCTTGTACTTTAGCAATTCCTATTTTGTTACCTTTGTTTATATCTTTTAAAGTATTTTTTCGTTCTTCATATTTGGCATTATTTGTTTTTTCTGATTTTATTCCTTTATTTTTAATATTATTAATAGCATTTAAAATATCACTTAATTTACTAACTATTGGAGTAGTAATCCGATTGGCACCCATCCCCATGGCACCAGTTTGCATACCTTTACCAAAACCGCCTTTAGTAGTTGGGTCAAGCATACTCCCCAAACCACCAACTAATCCATTAATAACACGCCCTGCAACTTTTAAACCAGTAAAAGCAGTAAAAAGAGATAAGAATGATTTAACAACTCCACTACCACCGCTTAAAGTATCTATTAATCTATTAACAGTATCTAAAACAAAAGTTATGCCATCAACAGTGCCTTTTACAAAAGTATTATTAGCAATATCCATTGTAAACTGTTGCCAAGCATTTTGGAGTCTATTCATTTTAGCTTCAAAAGAATCTAAAGTCTTATTAAATTGTTCTTGAGAAGCACCCGCACTTTCATTGGCATATTCCATTAATTCCATCGTACGGTCATAGTCGCCTACCATTGCGATGAAACGAGATTGTTGTCTAGAACCGGCAGCCACTGTAGCAATGTATCGTTGCTGCATTTGAGTCAGACTACCCCAGTTTTTAGAAATGTCTAAAAATACTTCATCTAAATTTCTAAACTGACCATTTGTTGCTACTAGGTCTACACCAATAGTTTTTAAAGCAGCATCAATTTTATTAAAATCAACTTGTTCTCCATCGACTTCACTAATTTCAAGAGGATTCTTTTTTAATTCTTGGAACCTCGCAACAATAGTTTTCATTGCGGTACCTAAGTTTTCTGGAGCCTCTCTCGTAGTTTCAATCATCTGAGCCAAGAAAGCTGCAGTACCCTCAAAACTCATACCCGCAGAATGAGCAATGGAAGCAGTACGCTCCATGGCTTCACCAATTTCCTGAGTATTAGATGCAGTTTTTGCTGCTAAGTTAGAATAAACATCATTAATACGTTGAGCAGAAACTTCATTCAATTCCATGTTAAAGCCACGTAATGCCGCAGTCATCATGTCTGTAGTCTGCGCATAATCAAGTCCTGCAATACGCGCCATTTTCATGGTTTCTGCACCAATTTCAAAAGTGGCTTGTTGGTCTAAACCTTGTTGATAATACAAGGTCATAGTTTCATAGGCGCCTTGAGTAGTGGCACCTAATTCATTAGCCAATTTTGTATATTTTGGCAAATCTTTCCACATATCAGCAACACTGAAATCAGTAACTACTGCTGTTTCAGTCATTGCTTTGTCAAGATTTTTAACAGATTCTATAGCTTGGTCTACACCTTGTCTCAATAAATTAATCATATTTCTTAAACTAAAGAAATATTGAGTGGATTGTTGTAAATCACCAAGCTGTTTGGACATATTATAAGTAGAAGCACCTAATTCTTTCGCTGCAGAACCAGTTTGTTTCATTTCAGCGCCTAACCTATCAATATTTGCCGCGGCAGTATTAGCTGCTTGGCCAGCTTTATCCATTTGATCTGACCTTAAATTGCCCAAATCTTTTGCGGTCTTATTAATAGAATTATCAACTGATTCAACGGCATTTTTAGCCTTACTAGCTTGATCGGCTAAAGCGTCAACTGCATCTCCCATTTTTATACCGTTGGAGACTTCTGCAGCTTTCTTCTCTTCATTTCTTAGCATTCGATAAGCATTTGCTAATTTTTCTACCGCGCTAATATAACCAGTTATATCTCCAGAATTATATGCTTCTAAAGCTTGTTTAGCATATTCACTTGTTTTGGTTTTACCTGCTTGTTTTTGTATACCACTAAGTAATTCAGTAATATTACCTTGTTTACCTTCAGATGTCTGTATAGTAAGTTTTATTGCACTTTTTGCAATTTGTTCTTTTTGTTGCATTAATTTTTGCAACTCTTTTTCAGCTTCAATAATCTGATTAGAATTGATTTTAAAATCAATAGGTTGTCCAGTTAATTCTTTAAAGTGTTTAGAAATTTTAGAAAACTCTGTATCTATTTCTTTTCCGATTTTAGTAATATTAGTTACATCACTTTTAGTATTGAAACCACTATTCAGCTGATTTTTAAACCTAGAAATCATTCCATCTAAGTTAGAAAAACTTTTAGCGAATTTTTGGTCTAAATCAGCAGGCATCTTCAATTGAGAAAGACTCGATTGTATTTTTTTAATTCCAGCCTGTGCATTATCAACTTTTAATATTAAATTACCAATTATATTAAATTCATTATTTCCAGGCATCTACTCTACCTCCCTTTAATTCCAATAAAAAATAGCGTTAATTAAAAATTAACGCCATTCGGAATCCTTATCTATATCATCCTTTAAAAAATAAATCTCTAATGCTCGTGATTCTTTCTTCTCTCCTATTGACAAAGCAGTACCAGAGAACTTCCCCACGATTGGTTGTGCATTTTCTCCTAAAGTGAGATTAAAGTCTGACGTTATTTTTAATTTCGGTATATAGATAATTGCTGTATGGGTTTCACCAGTTTCATCATCTTTAATTCGACTTCTTCCTTCTAAACTTACATATCCTTCGAATATATCTTCACCGATAAAACTCACACTCGCGCCGTTATCATACCCATATTCATAATCAACAACGACATCTTTATAAACTAAAGGAGTTCTGATTTCAGTTTCACTAATCATTTCTAAATCAGTTAACTTTTCACCAGTTTCTTTATTATAAACAAAAATCCATTTATTTATTGGTTTATGGGTTAATGTGATTATTCCTTCACTATTAGTTTCTACTTCATCTCTTTGCGCTATCCGCACTATCTGAGACTCTCCTATCGAAGCCAATCTTGAATTATTCATTAATCCAAGTTGAGTCTTCGAAAATATACCTTGTGTAAAAACTAAATCTACTCCTTCTGTCCTATTCCAAATTACAAGTTTTCGATTTTGATAGCCGCCCTGGGCCGCAATCTCACGATGAATTTCTTTGAAATTTGCAATTTGGATTTTGTCAAATGCCGCGATTACTTCATCTTGGGCAATTTGTTTTCCATTTACCTCTATAGGATAAGTAGATTTTATTTGCACAAAGTACAGCTCTTGCATTCCAAATTCATTATTCATTTTTTAACTCCATTGCGGGCGGCCGCCCGTATTAAAAATGGAGGGACGTTACCGCCCCTCCGCCATTAGTTTTTATTTAATTAAAGTCCTGGCTCGTTAGGCTCATTTTGTGAAGTACCAGAAATAGCCATATTAGTTACATATGTATCATGCTTTGTCTCGCCCTCAAACTCGTCAAGAACAGAAGCTACTCCCTTATTTGAACCAGTATTATCATCAGTACTACCAAGATTGTACTTAACTAATTTAACCATTGAACCACTTTCAGACTTCAGACATTGAACTGTCATTGAGAAAGTAGCCGGGTCACCATCAGCTTCCATTGTAAGACTTACATCTTCAGCAGAAACTTTTCCCTTCGGAATAATGAATTGCAGGAACTCATCCTTACCAGAAGCAACATTTCTAGCATATGTATCACCAGTGATATAATAAGTATTTGAACTAAATTCTGCACCGATATCAATAGTAACTCCACCGCTAATAACGCCTTTCTTAGTATTAGAAGTACCGTCTCCTCTAACACCAGCTTCTGAAGTGCAATCTAATAAATCAAAAGTAATAAATTCAATAGTCTGTTTTGTTGCTTTACCTGTTGTCCAATCAATACCTGCACGGTCAACCGGAACTGGCTCAGATACATCGTCACCATTTGCATTTTGATAACTAAAAGCAGTTACAAGATTTTTATTGATAAATAATGGAGTATTATTAACTCTGAAAGTTAAATAATTTTTAGTGCTGCTCGAAGGGTCATCTCCAACTTCGGAAATAACAGAAGTATCATAACGTAAAGTTTTTAAAACTTCTTGCTTATCTCCATAAACTCTCATGTTACCACCGAACATAATGCCAAGAGACTTAGCACTATATACAGCATCCTCCATCTCGATAGTAAGCTCTTTATTAGTATCCCAAGAAAGAATCTTAACGTTACCCTTACCACCTCTAGCATCTACAGTTTCAGAACTCTGGCTTAAAGTAGAAGTCTTCAGAGTATCCAGATAAAGAACTGGAGCAGAAGGAGCGCCCTTAGAGTCTAACTCATAGAACATAACGTCAGCTACTTCTTTGATAGCATATTTATCAAGAATAATTGCCATATTATATAGCCTCCTATTTTAATCTAAATTTTTTATCCAATATTTTGGTTTTACTTTTTTACTATCCGCGCCTGCCAACAATGCCCGAATATCAATATCATATTCCTCGTTCTGTTGGTACATTGCAATTAACCAATGAACGCACGCATAGCTCATCTCTCCAATATTAAGTGGATTTAATCCAATTCCCATACAACAAATTGCGGCAAGAAGAGTACCCAAAGTTGGCGCATTTCCTTTTTTACGTTTTTTCTTTGCAAGCAAACGCTCACTCCGTTTAATCTTCTCTTTATACCGCTTAATGCGCGGGTCCAAATTGGGGTCTTCAGGTTCTGGAGGTTTAACCTCATCTTCTCCCATGACCGCGCGCACCATATTTTGAAAATCAAAATAATTATCAGCAGAAATCAACCTAGGCTCTTCTAAGTCAATGTCCGGATCTAGCTCTTCTTCTGACTTTCCAACCAATAACATCTCCAATTCTGGGACAATAGTTACTGGCTCATGTAAAAAATACTGAAAACATTCTAATATCTTCCCTTGCATTTCTTCATCTTGATGATAATTCATCATCAAATATTGAAAAGGAGTAGGATATTCAGTAATTTCTTGATTCGCCGCATAGGCTTCCTCCAACTCATCTTGGGTTATTGTTAATAACCCACGATAAATAGGAAAATCTGGATTACCACATACATCATTTACAGTAGGCGGATAGATTTTACATATATCTTTAAAATCTATAGGAAAGCCTAAAAAAACTTTTTCATTAATCATAACTAGTAATTACAAAAGTCATTAAATAGGCAGACATTTCCTCTGTTAAGAAGTCCAAATCAAAGTCTCCACCTTCCATTTTACCTAAACCTTCAATTTTCTTACCTCTTAAAGAGTTTTGAATTTCTCCCATTATAGCAAACGGACGCAAATTAGTATCCTTAATAATCCATTGAGTCATTGGAACAAAAACTTCTATTTTAACCAATACGTTTTTAAACTCTTTATTCGCAGCCAATCCAGTGCCGCGCTGCAACGTTACGGCAACAATCGAATGAGCAGTTTCTTTTGGTCCAATTCTTGGAACTATTTTAACTAACTTTTCAAATATTTCTTCTTGAATTTGTTCTCTAGTTAAATCCTCACCTGCTAATGGGTCTTTACCCGTATAATATAGCAATTTAAGCAAATTCTGATTAGCAAGTAAACGCTTTATAACATACTGCGCATTTACTCCTAAATCACCGCAATTTCTTATACTCATTCGTCACCACCTCTATTTAACCAATAAAAATCAGCATCTTCATCTTCAGCAGTTTGAGCGGGCGGTTCACTTAAATCACGAATGTATTGAGGATCGACGGAAACAAATTCAACTCCAGGAGTAGATTGGATATCATAACCAGTAACTACATAAGCCTCTTTCAAAGCCCCTTCTCCAACTTCTATATAATTATCTTTTCTTATATATTCATTTAAAGGAGTAATAAAGAAACTCAATTTCAAATTCTCAGTATATAAAACCTTATTTCTACTTCTAGACTTTAACTCATCTTTTAACATATTATCTTCTTGTCCATAAAAATATGCCCAAGCACTACGTTCTTCCTTATTCCTATCCTTCCAAGTTAAATAATGAGTCATTCTTAAAACAATATATCTATTATATCCACTTGCGACATAATCTTCTAACCAATATATCATCCAAGGTACTCTATTCCCATCCTTATCCGGCAACATCAAAATTGTACCATTCGGCATATTTAAATGCACATCTGTCAAAAGATAATGTAAATCTTTCGTCTCATTTTGCTTATAAGGAGTTAATTCTCCTTCACATTCTTCTCCACTATACTCAAAATCAACATAATAAACTGATTTAAGTAACTGTAATTTAAAATTCTTTTCGCGCTGGCGCTGCATACGTGATTGAAAGTCAATTCCATACCGATTTAATCTTTTTAAATAAACTTCTTCATAGTAACCCATTTATCTAACTCCCCTAGAGAGTAATGACATACAATCAAAAATTGTCTTTCTAAAATATTCATAACTCAAATACCTTAAAGAAGAAATTTTATGATAAAGAGAATAATAATCAATTGTTCTCTCTTCTACATCAAAACCCTCCAATTCAATTAAAATCGAATCTAAAAAACTTTCCCAATCGCGCCCGCGCTCATATTCACAAAGCAAGCCATACAACTTACTTTTTAATTTATTATCATATGCTTCTAAAACTTCGGGAACATAATCCATCTTATTCACCTGCTAATTTCTTGTAATCAAATGGTTGCCAGTCCCTAGACCTATAATATATACGCTCTAATTTCCGCGCTTTATATTCCTCTCTATCTAAAAGTTTTTGCAACTTATCAATTAAATTAGCTTGCGAAAAATCTCTTTCCACATATAATGGTTTTATATTCTCCCAAGTGAGAATTTCCCTATTAAGCCATTCGCATTTCATAAAAGTTGCTAATATCTGTACTTCTATATTGTTTAAATCACCAATAAAATTTCCAGACTCATCAAAGTTTAGGTCAACACGAGGAAATTTAAAATTAGGAATCGCGCCTTTTAACAATTCACGCCAATCACGTTCTACTTCCTCTTCGGTCCAGTTCAACCATTCATCCTCTAACATTTTTGACAAAAATGCTTCATAAACTACATTAACGGAAGTCATTTTACCTCTCCTGTGCCATTTCATCATCCCGGTTGAGTTTAATTGCTGTCATTATATCTACATCTATATACTTCTTAATTTCTTCGGATTTATCATAATCCATAATCTTATTAGCAATAGCATATGCAGCCAACTCATTAATTTGTTCTCTCGGTAACTCTTTAATTTTTTCTTTAAATTCATTCAGCGGCAGTACCGTTAAATAACGTTTTCTCTGCGCATCATCTAAAACAATGATATTTACTGGTTCTTTTGCTTCTTCTGGCTCTAAACCAAGAGCAATTTTAACCTCCATATCATCAATTCCAAGAATTCCATTTTTAAATAAATTCTCTACACCAGGACTATACATTGCTTCCTCTAACTGTTCAAAGGGAATAAGCGCAGTAGCACCTTTTCTTTCCCAAACTCTTCTCAATCTCAGTTCTGGTACAGTTAGAATAACTCTATGTGATACTAAACTCACAACTTTTACTTTCTTATCCATTTTTTTACTCCTTTTAACTCCCTAATTATGATAATAC
>OCVV011203299.1_pt1 | contig 19179 bp, 13 predicted proteins | sample 1539721 | NCBI WGS metagenome assembly OCVV01 (sample SAMN02144230, study PRJEB22623) | gut metagenome | biome: sheep rumen | host: Ovis aries | place: New Zealand
CCGACCGCGAGATACTCGCCGCCCTGCTGAAGCACTACCGCGAAAAAGTGGAAATCAAGTACCAGCCCGACTTCTACAACGTCATCGACCACGACTTCAAGGGCGACTACCAGAAGTTCGTGGACTACCTCTACAAGAAGTCGAAGTTGATGAAGAGCGACAAGAAGATCTACGTCAACAAGAAGAACTACCACAAGGATCCGGGCGTGATGTATGGCGAGAGCCTCATCTCCGTCCAGGCCGAATGGACGGCAGAACTCAATGCCACCTACGACAGCATCATTGAGCAGGAGCGCTACCTCTGCGCCGCCAAACTGCGGATGGAGGAAGACCTGCCCAACTACTCGGACGCCAACTTCACCATGCGCCTCTCTTACGGCCAGGTGGGCGAATACCTGCTGGGCGGCAAGCCCTCCGGCTATTATACTGAGGCCAGCAGCATCATCAGGAAGATGGAACAGGGCGAACGGGGCGTCATCGACTATGAGGCAGAGCCCATCATGAAGGAACTGCTCTCGAAACAGGACTTCGGCAAGTACACCGACAAGACCACCGGCAAACTGCACCTCTGCTTCCTGTCGAACAACGACATCACGGGCGGCAACTCCGGCTCGCCGATGTTCAACGGCAAGGGCGAACTCATCGGCCTCGCCTTCGACGGCAACTGGGACTCGCTGTCGAGCGACATCTTCTTCGACTCACAACTGGCCCGCTGCATCGGAGTCGACATCCGCTACGTGCTCTATATGATGGAGAGTTGGGGAAAGGCTGACAGGCTGCTGAAGGAAATCAGCGCTAAGTAATTTCGGGGGCGCGGGGGCGCGGAAGTGCGGGGGTACGAGATTAGATACAGCGCAAACTATTCTCGCGCCCCCGCGCCTTCGTATTCTCGTGCCCCCGAAACGCCTGTTATAAAAGGTGTTTGGGCATCAGTTCCTGCGCCCGCTGGAAGTCCTCCGGCGTGTCCAGTTCGTAGGAGAAATAGTCCGTGGTGTCCACCACCTTAAAGGTGTGTCCCTGCGGAATGAGGCGTTCGAAGGCCCGTTCGTAGAAGATGTCGACGAGTCCCTCACGGAGAATCATCTGATCCAGTTCACGGAAGAGTGCCTCGCTGTAGGCTGCCGTGATGCGCTCGATGCCCACCGACTCGCCCATCGCCTCCTCAGGGCGGCAGGTCTTGCTGATCTCCGTGATACGGCCATCGGCATCCACCACCACCTTCATCTCTTCCTCACCCAGTTCATGGCGATTGACAGCCAATGCCGACTCCGGCTCACTGGCGATACGCGCCACGGCGGCGGGGTCGCAGAGGATGTCGCTGTCCATCAGCAGGAAGTCGCGCCCGCGCACTGCCTGTCCGGCCATCCAGAGGGAATAGATATTGTTGTTGTGCGCGTAGTCGGCATTGTCGAGGAAGGTGAATTTAGAGGAGAGAGGAGAGAGGAGAGAGGAGAGCGCGTCGCGGATCATACTGGCACGATAGCCGGTGACGACGACAAACTCGCTGACACCCGCCCCGCGCATGGCATCGACGGTGCGCTCAAGCAGCGTGCGCCCGCCAACCTCAAGCAGGCACTTGGGTTTGGTGTCGGTAAGCGGACGAAGGCGCTTGGCCATGCCCGCAGCAAGAATAACACCTATCATAAACTATTTCTCCCTATACACCTTAAGAATCGTGTCACAGACGGTCTGCGTCTGCTCCTTGCGGCCCAGCGTGATGCGGACACACGACTCCAGGCCCTTGTCTGTCATAAACTTGATCTTATAGTCCTGCAGGGCCAAAGCCTTCTGCAGACTGTCCTTGATCTCCACGGGGTATTTGATCAGGATGAAATTGGCAACCGACTTGTAGACCTTGAAGCCCGGCAGACCGCCCAGTTCCTTCTTATAGAGTTGGCGCCCCCACTCCATCTCATCGGCCACACGGCGATAGTGCTCGTCGCTGTCGAGTGCAGCCAGTGCCACTGCCTCGGAGAAGCGGTTATAGCCCAGATACTTGTTGACATAACTCAGGAACTGCTCGTGCCCCTTGCCGATGAAGCCATAGCCGCAGCGCAAGCCTGGCAGCCCGTAGAACTTAGACAGGGTACGGGAGATGATGAGGTTGTCATACCGATTGACCAGCGGGGCGATATAGGCCGTGTCTGTGGTAATAAAACTGGCATAGGCCTCATCAATGAGTACCATCGTGTCTGATGGGATATTCTCCATGATACGGCCTATCTCCTCTGGCGTCAGGCCATTGCCCGTGGGGTTATTAGGCGATGCCAGCAGGAGCATACGAGGATGGATGCGGTTGGCGTGGGCTATCACCTCGTCGATATTATAGGCAAAGGTGTCCTCCTGCTCGTGAAGGGGATACATCTCAAACGTGCCCCCGCACTCACTGGCCACACGGTTGTAATACCACCAGGAGAACTCCGGAATCAGTATCTTCTTATTGTCGCCAACCATCAGGAAGTAGTGGATGGCATTCTTCAGCATATCCTCACCGCCGTAGGTCAGCAGCACCTGACTCTCATCGATGCCATAGATCTCGCTGAGACGGACGGAGATAACGCTCTTCTTTCCCTGGTCGTAGATTCGGGTATAGAAACACAGAGTCTTTGGATCAAAGGTCTTGATAGCCTCAACCACCTTTGGGCTGGGCTCAAAATTAAACTCGTTTCTGTCAAGGTATTCCATATTGCTTTCGCTTGTTTATTCTTTTATTTTCATAAGGATGAGTCCGATGATAATCCAGACGATCTCCCTGACGCGGCAGATAATGCTCACAAAGAGCCCAAGGGCCGCCGACAGGCCCATGGCTGCTATGGAGATGACAAAGCCGCCCTCCTGAACGCCCAACTGCATCGGCAGGAAACCGATGAGATTGGCCAGCAGCGTGGTGAAGGAGAGAATCAGGATGGAGTGGAGAAAGGTCAGCGTCAGTCCTGTCCACCCACCGCCACAGTCGATGCCGAAGAGCAGCAGCATGAACATGATCTCCATGCTCTGCACGATGCGTGAGAGATACTCCAGCAGCAGACTGCTGTAGAAAGCCCGCTTATCCTGCTGATGAAGGGCTGCTATCTGATGGTCGATATTGTGCAGAGCCTCCGAATGGCGCTCCAGAAAGCGGGTGCTCCATCCCTTCAGTCCAGGTATCTTGCCTATCAGGTGAATCACCTTGAACGTCAGCCCGTGGCGGTAGCCTTTCGAGAAGAGATAGAAGGCTATCAGGCAGAAGACGGTGATGATGGCCAGTACTACGGCTGTGGCCGACGTGAAGGGCAGGTCGCCAGCGGCTGCCAGTGCCAGATAGAGGAAGACGGTGCTGAACCAGAGCCAGAAGTGGGCAAAGACATGCATCATCGCATAGAGGATGACCGACGAGGCGGCCCGCTGATTGCCGATATCCTTCGACAGTTCCATGATGCGGTAAGGCTCACCGCCCAGGCCGCCTACCGGTGTGGCATAGTTCAGGGCATAGCCCGTGATGGTCAGCCGGAAGATGCGCCAGAAGAATCTGGAGGAGAGAGAAGAGAGGAGAGAGGAGTGAGGCGTGATTTCATCAGGTACATTCCCCCTGATGACGCACAGCCAGGCCAGCGCATTGAGCCCGTAGATGAAGAACCAGATGCCCAGGATGGGAATGAGCCAGTAGCCGGCCTTGCACAGATGATGCCACAACTCGATGAAACTGACGTCGAAGGTCAGCAGCATCACCACCACGGCTGCTATGCCGAGGAGGAAGAACAGGTTATTGACTTTCTGCTTGGTCCACTTCATAGGCTGTCAGATGGAGTCTGCTATGCGTCGGCTGAAGTTCTCGTGCCGACGATTGATATACATGGTGAGCAGCGACATCGCGATGATCTCAAACAGGAAATTCATGGCGGGGATGTCGAGCAGACAGAACAGGAAGAAGAAGGCGGAGCGGAAGTTGAAGGTCAGCAGTCCGTTCCACTTCATCAGAGCCAGCGACTGGCGATGGAACTCGCTACGCACCGCCTCCGGCATCATGTCGGCACTGCCGTATCGCTCGCGCAGGCGGCTCATCAGCCGCTGGAACTGCGGCGTTGACTTCTCCTGCTGGCGGGTATAGTTGACATACGACTTCTGGAACGCACGTTCATAGAAAGGCGCATCAGCCGGCATCTGCTCGTAAATCTTCTGCTGGCGGGCGGAGTTGTCAAGTTCACTGCCCTTCTCCCCTTTCAGGAAAAAGAGGTGCACCTGGATATAGTAGTCGGCCAGGCGCTGCTGTCCGCCCATGCCCAGGAAGCCCGAGATAACGGCCAGCACAAGGACCACCAGGGTGGCGATGAGGGCATTCTCAGGCGTATCACTGATGCCAAGCCAAGAAAACTCCAATTCGTGGTGCTGATAGAATCGCCAGACCAAAGCCAGATAGATGGGGATGAACCACACAAAACCCGTGATGCCATCAAGGATACGGCCGACATGACTCTTCTTACCCGTCAGGCGGGCCAACTGACCGTCGACACAATCCAGGATGTCCCCAATCATCAGCAGACAGACGCCGATGAGATTCATCGTCAGGCCATAGGCACCTTCGTAATAGAAACTGCCACAGACGAAGAAGAAGCAACTGGCCACGCCAAACACCATCGACCAGACAGTGACGGTATTGGGATGAACATCGAAGCGCGCCAACAGGCGGGACAACTGGAAACAGAAAGGACGGATAACGTGGTAGTCAAGCCAATCCTCTGTCTCTACCGACTTCAGCGTCTGGAAATATCCTTGTTCGAAAGATTCTTTCATACCTTAATAATATTAGAACGTCACACGGAAGATGTAGCGTATGCCCCACTTCTCTGCCGAGGGCAGGTCGAGGTAGTTCAAGCGGCGCACATACTCCACATGGATAAGTTTGAAGATGTTATGGATGCCTACGACCAACTCCACGTATGGCTTTTGGCTATCCATGATATGGCAACCCACGGGGAAGTACATCAGTTTGTCGCTGCCCGCATTCTCGGCCAGGTAGGGGTTGTTCTTCGCCGTCAGGTCGCCCCACAGCACATTGACGCCGATATATTCACGCCATTTCAGTTTCTTGATCAGCGGCACGCGGTTGAAGAACTTGCCGTTCAGGTCCCACGAGAGCATCATGGAACCATAGCGGTCGTTGAGGAACTCCATGTTGTTGATCAGATTGAACATCTCCTCCTCGATGACAAACGACTGGTTGGCAATCGGATGGATCAGCAGCATATAAGGCACCTGATTCCACTGGATGCCTCCCTTCAGGAAGAGGTCGATCTTTCCCCAACTGTTCAGCCAGAAGCGCTTATAGATCTTGACTTCGGTCAGGTTGCTGGTATATTCGCCACCGAGGATATTCTTGAAGCCGAAGGTATGGCTGATGGTAAGCGACGGCTTGTCGTTGTTGATAGCGATACGCCGCTCCTTACTGTTGATATAGGTCTCGTCTGGTGCGTATGTCAGTTCGGCATGCAGTTCGGTGGTGCGCAGGAACTCGTTGTTGGGCTTCAGGTCCTCATAGTCGATACGCGGCTGGTTCAACCGCCTGAACGACATCATGCCACAGGCCTCATATTCCTCTGCCTTCAGGCCCAAGGTGTATTTCAGTCCGCTATAACTCTCATATTCGAACGAGAGTTTCTGGCGGTTGCAAATCGTCATCTTGTTAGTACCGGCCCATTTGAAGGCCACCAGGAAGTTGTCCTTGTCCGTAGGCAGATAGCGGTCGCTCGGTGAACTGATATCATAGGTGCTCTCCAACTTGAGCGTGCGCTTGGGATACTCCCACGGCATATAGAGTTTGTCGATAAAACTATAGGTCAGAGAACCGCTGTAATAGTGCTTGTGACTACCCCAGCCATAAGCATAATAGCCGGATGCGAAGAGGCGCTTATGAAGATTGGCCGTCGTCTGAAGACTCAGACGTGTGCGCCATCCGTCAATCCCATTGCGCGAGATGATGGTGTTTACCGGCGAGATGTCAAACTTGTTGGGGTCGCCCGTCTCAATGGAGTTCTCAATCAGCGCATTCAGTCCGAACATAAAGTAGCGGAAGCCCTTCATGTTCTGGATATGCTGTATGAAACTGTTCATCGATCCCTCACTCTTGGTGAGTTCCACCTGGCGGTACTGGTCCCAGAACGACTTGCCCCTCATACCGGCATCGGGCTCCCTGACCTCCGCACGCTTGCCCTTGAAGATGCGCTTCGGCAGTTCGTCGAAGGAATAGCCGGTATGACGAGTGGTCCGGATGACGATGGCCTTCTGGATGAACTTGGCAAACTCCAGTTCGGTGATCATATCGTCGCGGGTCAGCACCCAGTCGCCATTGTCCAACTGCTCAAACTCCTGCTCGATGCGGAGGTTCTCCACAAAGTTGACGGATGTCTGCTTGGGCAGGGTCAACTCACAACGGCGGACATGATAGGTGGAATCCTTCAGGATATACAGGTCGCCCCTGAATCCGAAGTCCATCTGGTTGTTCGGCAGGAAGTGGAGGTGAATGCAACTGTCGCGCTCCACCTTCACCGTGTCTTGTATGTAGAAACGGTAGAAGGCGATGGCATCCTTGCCTATGGGCGAGGTGAACGGATATTGCAGCAGTCGTATCTGGTCATCGTACAAGTCGACATCCGTGAAGACATCCTTCAGCACCACATTGAGGATATCGCCCGTCTGGAACAGGTCGTTGATGCCCGACGACTGCTGACCCTTGATAATGGTCTTCTTTGACTGCGGATTCTTCCGATAGGCTATCTCCGATACCGTCTCATCGATGCTGATAGGCAGAATCTTCTTGTTGTTATAGGGGCACGTCTCCACATGCTCCAGAAGCCAAGGTGTACTGGAGTAGGGCTTCTTTGCCAACTGACTGGGCGTCAGGTCATTGGCCGCCAGCGTCAGTTTCTCGTACTTGTCATAGCGATAAAAGTCGTGGTTGGCCAGATCCGTCAGTTTCTTGGCAGCGATGACTTTCTTCATCAGTTCCACCGCCGGATTGTTCTTCCTGCTGTACTTGCCCTTCTTGGCACTGACGGTCACCTCGGCCAACTGATGCTTATCGGGCTTCAGGACCATATCCATCTGGTTCTTGGTGCTGGCATTGATGGTCACCGTCACCGGCTGATAGCCAACGGCACTGAACGTAAGTTTCCACCCTAACTTCCGGACAATGGTATAGACGCCATTGAGATCAGAGACCACAGCGGTATTATGTCCCTTATACACCACACTGGCATAAGGGATATCCTCACCGGTCTCCGCATCCGTAACACGACCTGTTATCTGCTGCTGCGCACTCGATGGCAAGCAGAATAATAACAGGAGGAGTAATAAACAGATGTTACTGCGCCTTATCATTTAAACTGATAACCAGAGAACGTATACTCTGTGTAGCCCGCCTTCTCGTTCATCCGGAGCGACTTCAGTTCTGAGGTCTTGGTATCAATGGCCAGCACGAAAGACGAGAACAGCATCCGCTTGGCACTCTTCTTGTCTGCAGCCTTGGGGGTAATCGTCAACTGGAGGGTTGTTCCCTGCTTGTTCATGGTCAGGTCAGTCAACTTTGACACGTCGACAGCACCTCCGGCGAGGATGCTCTCAAACACAGTCTGGAAAGAGGCGAACTGCACATTCTTCTTACTGCTTGTCGTGTGCTTCTTGCCTTTCACCGTCATGGTAAAGTCGCTGCCCTGCATCAGCAACTGGTCCTTTCCACCTTCGATGGTGATGCTCACCTCTGAAGGAGCCTTCATCAGCAGCGTGCCCTTGCTGACTACATCCTTGGCGATGGCATCTCTGTGGGTTGTCTTAACAACGGAGGCGGTGACTGTCTTCGCATTCTTGAACTTTACAACCGCTTTCTGGAAGTCAGACTGTGCAAAGCACAGTGACAACTGAAAAACAATAACTGATAATGTCAATAGTAGTCGTTTCATTTCTCTTCTCCTTTTTATTTTTTTACCTTTTTATAATCTTTTCTATATAGTCCATACCCAAAATTTCAGAGCAAGTCTGAAGAGCCGTCATACTGACACCTTCCAGTCCGTGCAGCATCAGGCTCTGCCCTGTCAGCAACAGATTGGGAACGGGGGTACGGGGCGACAGCATTGTCACCACCAGGTTACTGCAGTCTCTCCTCACCCCATAGGCAGAGCCATCCGGCGTCAGTGTGTAGTCACGATAAGTCAGGGGCGTACTGGCGTACTGCTGCTCAATCATTCCACGAAGGCCGGGGATGACTGTCTCTGCCTGGGCGATACAGGCGTCGGCCCACTGCTGTTTCATCTGTTTATAGTCCTCTCCCCGATGGCCGACACAGGTATCGCTCCACTGTCGGCAGAGTTCCCATGGCATCGGAGTCAGCAGGTCTATCTGTCTGGCATCTCCACCGTCCTCCGGCACCCTGCAACTGACTAAGACGCCACCCGCCATCCTGCCTTCTTCGTGGAAGGTCCAGACATCCGGCTGGCGATAGACGAACTTATTATGATTAAAATACGGAAGGGCGTGAGGCCTCAGTATCAGCGAGACGGTAAACATGCCGTAGGTATTCTCCAGCATATTGATGCGCCGACGGAAAATTCTTTTCAGTACGGCCGACTCCCGGACAAGGCCGAAGGTCAGTGCCGGATGGATATCACTGATGAACGACGCACCTTCATACACCTCTCCATTCCGACAGCGGGCTGCGGCTATCTGGCCGTCCCGCTCCACCAGTTCCTCCACTTCAGCGTTGCAGACTATCTCCCCGCCAAAACGACGGATGTCATCGGCGAGAGAGCGCACTATGAGATTGCCGTCACCCTTCAGTCGCCAACTGCTCTGTATAAAACTGCTGTTACCGTGAGCAAAAGTGAACAGAGGAAGCGACTTGCGGCGCAACTCCATCTTCAGGGCAGAGCCGGAGAGCACATTTATCAGCAACGGGTCGCTGAAGGTAGAGGTCAGATAGTCATAGGCACTTGTGCCGAACAGTTGATAGGCATCATTGCTTCCGAAAGCCACATCATCCACTTGCTGCAGCATAGCCACATACTGATGCAAGGCATCGCGCTGCTGAGGGAATCGGTCAGAGAGAACATCCACAAAGCGGTCATAGCCTTCAGCATAGGCGAAAGTCTCCTGTCCGATTGTGATCCGGTCGAAGCCGTCGGCATCCAGACGCTGCCAGGGCAGACGCATCAGGCCCAACTGGGAAAAGATGCGATGAAGGCGCTGGCCTTCGCCGAGACCGCCGACATAATGGAGCCCGGTATCCAGAGCAAAGCCTTTCCGCCGATAACTTTGGATGCAGCCGCCCGGCTGCACCTGCCGCTCGAGCACCAGCACACGCCTGCCAGCCTGTGCCAGCAGATAAGCGCAGACGAGCCCGCCAAATCCGCTCCCTATGACGACCACATCGTATTTCATACGTTCTGCTTACGGTTCAGCCATCGGTAGACGGCGGGTTGCAGCACATAGGAAAGGATGACGGCCGAGAGCAGTCCTACCAGCGTCGAGAAGCCTACTGACCTGATGGCAGGATGCACGGCCAGAACCATACTGCTGACCGTGACGATGAGTGTGACGGCACTGAAGAAGATGGCCGTCTTGTGATAAGCGAGTTTGCGGCCGTCACCGTCGGTCAGGCCGTTCATCACGAAGATACTGTAGTCGACACCGATACCAAAGATGAAGGTAGAGATGATGATGTTGATAAGGTTGAACCGCATATCAAACAGCACCATGGCGCCAAGCACAATCATCCAACTGAGCAGGATGGGCATGAAGCCGAGCAGTGTGTGCTTGACATTGAAGTGGAAACTGACGAGGAGCACCAAGAACACGAACAGCATCGATATCCACTGCAGCACGTTGAAGTCCTCACTCATCTGAATCAGTGTGCCCGTCGTGTAATAATAAGTGTCGAGCACCAGCAGACTGGGCTCCTTTGCGATGGCATCACAGATGCGGATGTAGTCGCTCTCACTACTCCTGACAGAGTCGTTGGTGCAACGGACAGAGGCGAAGCAGAGGTAATCGCCATTGTAACTCTGCTCCATCAGCGTCGACTGATAACCTGCCGGTATCAAGTCGGCCGCATAGAGGGAGTCGGGTTCGTAGTCCGCCCTCGCGGCCTCGAAGAAAGTCTCAAAGGCCTCTGGGCGAAGACCTGCCTGCGGAGCCGTCTCCTCAATCAGGCGGCGCACCGTCGACAGCCGTTCGTCCGTCCAATAGTTTTTCCACGCATCTATACGTATTTGCTGCTGCCTCATCGGCACAAATATCTGATTAGTGCGGGTGTAACTCTTTACCAGTCCCAACTGCTGCAACGAGTCGAGTTTACGGTCCAGGACGCTGAAGTTCTCTATGGCCTCCTCCATCGTCTTGCCTTGGCTGGCATAGTACTGCTGCTTGTCACCCGTATACGTCTTGTCGCGGAGCAGATTCTCAGAATACTCCGTCATCTTCTCCAGATAGCCGAGATTGTGCATATCGGCATCAAAACGGGTACCACCCACGAAGTAGGCTCCGATGCAGACGGCCATCACTGCCACAAGGGCGATAATCAAACCTTTATTGCGGTCAGCCGGATAACGATTGATGCGGTCGATCCATGCGAACGCTTTCTGGTTGACCTTGTTGCGCTCTGCACTGAGCATCTGAGGCAGATAGGTCAGGCTGAACAGGGTGGTGCCGAGAATGGCAAAGGCAGCGAAGAGTCCAAAGTCCTGCAGCAAGTCCGTCTGAATGAAGATCAGCCCCACAAAGGAGCCGATGGTCGTCAGGCATCCCAGCCACACAGGCTTCACCTGGTCGCGCAGCAGTTGTTGCGTGTCTCCCACATACTTGAAATGCGTCAGCACATGCAAGACATAACTCAAGGCCACGCCCAGCACTATACCTCCGATGCCAAGGGCCAGCAGTGAGAACTGTCCTTTCAGCCAGTACATCATGGCCAGGCCGAAGAGCGTGCCGAAGCAAACGGGCAAGAGCAGAAGAGGGATGGTATCCCAGTTGCGGAAACAGATGAAGAGGAACAGCAGCACGAGGATCAGCGCTCCGGTGATGGTAGTTGTCAGGTCGTGCTTGATCTGCGTGGAATTGTAATAGCCACTGGCAGGTGCGCCGTGATAGGTGATACGCACATCCGGATGAGACACGGCAAACCGCGCCATCTGCTCATTGAGCATCTCGAACATCGCGGAGCCCTGGCCTGTGTTGGTAGACGAGAAACGAGGCGTGATGAAGGCCACACAGACCGTTGAGTCAGGCACGAAGAAGTGCCCCTCGATGGTTTTGTAATTGCCTCCGCCTGCATTCAGCAGGGGCATCATCTGCTCTGCCAGCACATTCCGCATGCCCATCGGGTCCATCTGAATCAGTTCCGGGAACATCTCCCCAAACTCGCCCGACAAGTCTTCATGATTCTGCACCATCTGCCTGGCGAAGTGCTCGCGTGTCAGCAGAGAGTCGAACCTGGCATAGGCCGACGTGTCGATATAGGCGGGAAAATGGGCAGACAGATAGTCCACACCATCGGTCAGCAGTTCATCTGGCAGACGATAGAAGATGTCGCCGATGGTCTGAGTCAGGGAGTCTCTGCTTAGCAGCGAATCCACGAATTCATCACAGGTCTCTGTCAGCACTTCCACTGGTCCTGCCCCGTCTGGCGCATCCTTGTCAGTCTGTACCTTTTCAAACAGCAGGAACGTCTTGTCCTTGATTTTCAAATCGGCAAAGGCCAGTTTGGTGGTGCCATCCTCATTCTTCGACGACGGCATCAGTTTGTTGATGTCTTCCTCCAGGTGGATCTGCATGGCAAAATACCCAAAGAAGGCAAAAAGGGCTACCATCGAGCCAAAACAGACTGCCCGATGGTTGCGGAAGTACTCAGAGAGCCGGATGAACAGTCGGGTCATTTCTCCAGGTGTTGCTCGATGTAATCGTAGAGATTGTTGAAGGTCTGGATCTGCTTCAGGTCACTCACGGGGATGGTGATCTTGTAAGTCATCTGCACCAGAGCAATCAGGTCTACCAGGTTGATGCTGTCCAACTGGAGGGTCTCCTTCAGTGAGGCATCTGGGGTGAATTCACTCTCTTCAATCTCAAACTCTTCTGCGAGCATACTGTTTACCTGCTCGATAATTTCATTACGTGTCATAATTTTCTAACTGTTTTTATTTGGTTATTACTTAAAGATTTCGCACTATCAGGGTGGAGTTGGTTCCGCCGAAGCCGAACGAATTGCTGAGGAATGTGTCGAAATGGGCCTCAATGGTCTCCGGAATGATGTTGACACAAGCCGTCTCGTCATCGGGATTCTCAAAATTCAGGTTGCCGGCGATGAAATTGTTCTTCATCATCAGCAGTGAGTAGATAATCTCACTGGCACCTGCCATCCACATCTCATGACCCGTCTGGCTCTTGGTTGACGTGACAGGCACACGATAGTCGCCGAAAATCTGTGCGATGGCCTGCGCCTCACGGCTGTCGCCGATCTTGGTGGAAGTGGCATGCGCATTCACATAGCCGATCTCCTTTGTCGTAATGCCGCTCTGCTGGAGGCAGAGTTCCAGCGAACGGGCAGGACCGGCCACATTCGGCGTGGAGATATGGTCACCATTGCCGGAGAAGCCCCAACTGACGATCTCTGCCAGAATAGGAGCCCCGCGCCTGACGGCACTCTCATAACTCTCCAGAATCAGTGTGGCAGCACCACCGCCTGGTACCAGACCGTTACGGTCGCGATCGAAGGGGCGACTGGCCTTTGTGGCATCGTCGTCATCGCGCAGGGCAAACGACTGGATACCATCGAAAGAGGCAACACCGAACATATTGGCTTCCTGACCTCCACCACAGACGACACAATCCTGCAGTCCGTTACGAATCAGCAGGGCGGCCAGTCCCACGGCCTGAGAGCCGGAAGCACAGGCTGCCGAAGCCGTCAGGTTGATACCTTTCAGGTGGAACAGGCAGGCCAGATTCATCGTGATTGTAGAGTTCATCGACTGGAAGATGGCACCACTGCCACAGGCTGCCGTACTCTCAAACTGACGGAACTTATCCAGTGCCTTCATCGTGGCCTCAGCCACAGAGTCATTACCATAGATGATACCCACTTCGTGGCTGTCGATATAGTCCATGTCCAACTTGGCACTCTCCAGCGCGTCTTTCGTTGCCATATAGGCATACTGAGCCTCCTCTGGCATAAACTGACGGAAGTTGCGGTTCACAAAGGGCTTCAGGTCAGCCTTTGGCACATCAGCGCAGAAGGGCGAGCGAAAGCCTGCATCCTTACGCTCCTGACTGAAGATGATACCACTCTTACCGTCATACAATGACTGGCGCACGGCATCCAGTGTCGTTCCAAGGCACGACCAGATGCCCATCCCTGTTATTACTACTCTATTCTCCATACTATATTTACTTTTTTATAATTTCCTTTTTACCTTTTTACTTTTTTACTTTTTTACCTTTTTACCTTTATACCTTTACCCCAGTGCCTTCGTCCAGCAGCGCCGCCGCTTCACAAATTCCGGATGCAGCGGCTTCCACTGCGAGAGTTCACGCACATTGTCCTCCAACTGCGGCCCCGTCTCTGCCCACTTAATACCATATTTATTATAAATAGGTATAAGATCATCGAAGAACAAGGCATTCACACCCAATCCCTGATAGTCGGGGCGCACGGCAATGAGCAACATCTCCACGCAATCCTCATGTCTGAACTTCAGTGAACGCAGCAGGTAGAACCAGCCGAAAGGCCACATCCGTCCGTGCGACTTCTGCAAAGCCTGAACCAGACTGCATATTGTGACGGCACAGCCCACCACCTCATGCTGCTCATTCTCTATGACCGGGAGTATCTGCCCGTCAATCACGGTCAGATACTTGTCGAGGAAATAGTCCATCTGCTCGCGCGACAATTCCGAGAAGCCAAAGATAGGGGCATACGACTGATTGAACAGCGTAAAGATCTTTTCTCCGACCCCCTCACGCAACTCCTTTGCGGAATACTTCCTGACACTGAGGCCGATGGTGTCGCGGGCATACTGAGCCACCCGGGCATATTTGGCCGGCACCGTCTCGGGTATCCTGATCCGTATCTGCTGCCAGTCCACCTCCTTGGCGAAGCCGAGGGCCTCCATGTGGCGGGGATAATAGGGAGGATTATAGATGGCCGTCATCGAGCCCGTCAGGTTGAAGTCCTCAATCAGCATGCCCTCCTTGTCAAAGTCGGTCACGCCGAGCGGCCCGTGAATAGAGGTCATGCCCCGAGCCTTTCCCCATTCACTGACGGCCTCAATCAGGGCAGCGGAGACAGCCTGGTCGTCCATGAACTCTATCATCGAGAAGCGCACGTTGCGCTGTTGCCACTTCTTGTTGGCCTTCCGGTTGATGATGCCCACTATCCGGCCTACTGGCACGTCATGACGGTAGGCTACAAAAGGCTGGATGTCGGAAAATTCCATTCCAGGATTCGTGCGACGGTCGAAAACTCCACGCACATCCTTCTCGAAGTCCGGCACATACTGGGGATAGTCGCGATAGACGTCGTCCACCACGTGGATGAAGTCGTCCATCTCCTTCCCGCTCTTTACCTTTATGACACTTACATCGTCCATCTCACACTATCTTTTTATGTTGTGTCCGGTATTCCATCGGGGTGACACCCGCCTGATCCCTGAAATACTGGCCGAAAAACGACGAATTAGGGAATCCGAGGAGATGGGCGATCTCCTTCACCGACAGGTCGGTTTTCAGCAGTTGATTGTAGCAATCCTCCATCACGCTCTCCGTGATCCAGCGCATGGGTGTCTTCCCGCTCACTTTCTTGCAGACGGCTGAAAGGTACTTCGGCGTAATATTCAGTTTGCCGGCATAGACCGACACCTGCTGCCGTTTCTGCTGCTCATGGGAAATCAACTGGAGGAAATTGTTGAATATTTCCTTTTCATGCGTACTGGAAACATCGTCCTTTTCAGACATGGCCTCCTTGCGGAGCAGGTCTTCACAGACAAACAGCAACAACGTGCGCAAAAAAGAATGGATAATCTCACTATAAAGAACGGGCTCGCTGATATTCTGGAAGATAGAGGCTGTATACCTGCCCATGTCCATCGCCCAGGAAGTATCCTCCAGCACGTAGATCTCCTTCATATACATGGCTCTGTTCCAGATACTTATCTGACTGCCAAGCACCGACTTCAGCACCGTGTCGGATATGAGCAGCGCATTGGCGTCGACATCCGTACTGACCATCATCGGCTGAACAAGTTTTCCCGTAGGTATCAAGAGCATCTCTCCCGGCTTGACCCGAACCTGCTGATTGCCGCCCAGTTCTATGAGAATACGACCCGAACGGCAATACACAATTGTATTGTAGCCAAGTCTCATCGTCGAAAGATTTTTCACTTCCCGCAAATTATTCAGAAACAGAATCCCGTCATCTGCTGTCTGCACCAATCCAATCTCAGGAAGAATCGTTCTGTTTTCGTTATTTAGTAGCATTTGCTTGCAATTATCCTTGAAATCGGGTGCAAAATTAGACATTTATTTCCGAAAACAGGTGTTCGATTTTTCGTCATATTTGTCCGCATTTTCAATATACGGTAAAAATACCCATAATTAGTGAATGAATTCGCAAAAGAAAACCTGTCATTTTGATACGACATTGAATAAAAATGTGTATCTTTGCGCCAACTTAGAAACTAAAGATAACAACGTTATGAGAAAACTTACACTTCTGCTGCTGACGATGGTCAGTCTGAACTTGAGTGCTGACGACAAGGCACTTACTATGGACCTGAGTGGCATCTGGCAGTTCGCCCTCGACCGCCAAAACCTGGTTCATCCAGACTATATCCTGACGGAAACCGTCAGTCTGCCAGGCACGACGGACACCAACAAGAAGGGCGATTTCACCGCGAAGAGCGAGGAGACAACCCACCTGTCGCGCCCCTGGTCCTACAAGGGGAGGGCTTGGTATAAACGTGACGTCGAGATACCGGCGGAGTGGAAGGGAAAACCCGTCTACCTGATGCTGGAGCGCACCAAACCGTCGGAAGTGTATGTCGACGCTCAATTCATCGGCGCCAGCAACGACATCTCTACGCCACAGGTGTTCAACCTCTCAAAAGTACTCACCCCCGGCAGGCACACCCTTGCGATCATGGTCGACAACAGCAGAGGAGTACCCGAACAACTATATGCCAACAGTCACGCCTATACGGAAGACACGCAGACAAACTGGAACGGAATCATTGGGCGCATCGAACTGTCCTCCGCCCCGTTTACTGCGGCAGCACCACAGACCATCCACCCCAACTTCCGCGTCTTCCACATAGAGGGCCAGCACTTCTATGCCAACGGCCACAAGATATTCCTGCGGGGCAAGCACGACGCCTGCGTCTGGCCGCTGACAGGGCATGTGGCGATGGATGTCGACTCCTGGATGGACTATCTCGGCACCTGCGAGGCCTATGGCCTGAACCACATCCGATTCCACAGTTGGTGCCCGCCTGAGGCCGCCTTCACCGCTGCCGACAGCCTGGGTATCGTGCTTCAACCGGAACTGCCCTTCTGGGGCGACTTCAACGAGAAGGACTCCGTGCTGATGCGATTCCTTCACAAGGAAGGCGAGAACATCCTGCGCTGGTATGGCCACCACCCCTCCTTCCGGATGTTTGCCCTGGGCAACGAACTATGGGGCTCAGTCAGCAAAATGGCCGATTTCATCGATGATTTCCGGAAGATTGCGCCGGATAAAGTCTACACTTTCGGCTCTAACTACTACCTCGGATATCAGGGCGTGAAGGCGGGCATGGACTACTTCACCACCTGCCGCGTGGGAGGCGAGGGCTGGGGCAACTACAACACCCACACCCGGGGCTCGTTCTCATTTGCCGACGCGCACGACGGCGGTATGATCAACCATTTCTACCCCAACACGATGATGAACTTCGAGGAAGGCTGCCGACTGGCATTCCCCGAAGGGAGCAGCGAGGCGAAGGCTGTGCCTGTCATCTCTCATGAGACGGCACAGTTCCAGACCTATCCGGACTACGATGAGATAAAGAAGTACACGGGTGTGCTATACCCTTACAATATGGAGGTGTTCCGCAGCCGTCTCGACAAGGCAGGCATGCTGGATCAGGCAAAGGCGTTCCACCAGGCCAGCGGACTCTGGTCGCTCCAACTCTACAAGCAGGACATCGAGATGGACCTGCGCACGCCCAATATGGCAGGCTTCCAGTTGCTCGACCTGCAGGACTATCCCGGACAGGGCTCTGCCTATGTCGGCATCCTCGACGCCTTCATGCAGCCCAAGGGCCTCTGCACCGAGCGGGAATGGCGCGAATGGTGTGCACCCGTCGTACCACTGCTCGTCGCCGACAAGTTCTGCTTTACCATCGAAGAGGGTATCCACGCCAAGATACAGGTAGCCAACTACAGCGGAGCAAGCCTGAAAGGGAAGACGCTGCGCTGGGAACTGGGCAACCAGTCAGGCACATTGACATTGCCCGACGGCGAAGGGCTGATTGACGCAGGCGACATCAATGCCGGACTCTCATCCATCGACAAGCCGACACAACTGCAACTTACGCTGGCCATCGACGATACAGAATACTTTGGCGTGCCCTATCACAACACTTACGACCTCTGGGCCTACCCTGCCTGGAGCGACCTGAGCAAACTGGAGAACAAGGTCATCGTAACGGATGTGCTGACGGAAAAGATCGTCAGGCAACTGGAAAAGGGCAAGAGCGTGCTGCTGATGCCCGACTCGACGAGTCTCTGCGTGGGCGGCCTGTTCCAGACCGACTACTGGAACTACCGTATGTTCAAAACCATCTCTGAGAACAACAAGAAGGCCGTCTCCCCAGGCACCCTCGGCATCCTCTGCGACCCCGGGCATCCCATCTTCCGCGGCTTCCCCACCGAGATGCACACCAACTGGCAGTGGTTCCCCATCATCAAGGCCAGCCATCCGATGATGCTCGACAATACGGGCCGCGACTATCGCCCGATCGTGCAAGTGATCGACAACATCGAGCGCAACCACAAACTGGGACTCGTCTTCGAATTCGCCATCGGCAAAGGCCGCCTTCTCGTATGCATGGCTGACCTGGAGAAAGCATCCGCCTATCCGGAGGGCCGCGCCTTCTATCGCAGCGTCCTTGAGTACATGACCTCTCCCGACTTTGCCCCCAAGACGAGAATCACCCTCAGCGACTTCCAGCGCCTGATGACCACACCTGTCGTGGAAGGCAAGATTGGGGAACTGAACAATATCTCGCCCTATTGATATGTGAACAGACCTTCTTTATTTCTTCTTCCGAGGCTTGCGCATCGCCCAGCCCTCCATTCCCGAGTTTCGCTCGCCTAGTAGCCTTTCGCTGAAGTCCGGTTCCGCCCCTCTCAAGTCGCGAGGCACCTTGTCCATCAGCGCGCGCCAGTCGTCCTGCTTCTGGGGCTTCGGCTGCGCCCCGCGCCTGGGCCGCTCGCTGCGGCGCGTTTTGCCTGCGGGGCCCTTGCCGCCCGGTGAAGGCTTGCCGCCCTCGTCGGCATCATTGCAGCGCACCTGACGCCCCTTGAACCGGATGCCTGTCAACTGGATCATCACCTTCTTGGCATCCTTCTCAGGCACCTCGAAATAAGAGATGGTGTCGAGCAGATCGATATGCCCCACGGCCTGACGGCCTCCCACGAAGCGGTTCAGCATCTGCATCAGTTCGCCCGGATAGAAGCCGTCGCGCTTGCCCAGATTGATGAAGAGGCGCTTGTAGCCCTTTGCCGCCTTGTTCTGCAGTTTCTGCTTGTCGGTCTGCGGCTTCTTCTCCTTCGAGGTGTCCACCTTCTCTATCTCCGGCGCATCGGCATAGTAGGCCAGGAACTTGCCGAACTCCAGTGAGACGATCTTCTTGATCAGTTCGTCTTTGTCGATATACTCGAAATAGCGGCTGATATCCTGCATGAACGGGGCGATCTCCTCGTCGTCGACATCGGTCTTCACGATCTGGTCCATCACCTTGTAGAGTTGTTTCTTGCAGATCTCCTCTGCCGAGGGGATCTCCGCCTGCACAAACTGCTTGCCGATGACCTTCTCTATCGCGCGTATCTTATGCTTCTCGCGGCTATGGACAATGGATATCGAGGTGCCCTTCTTGCCGGCCCGCCCCGTGCGGCCTGAGCGGTGGG
>OCVV011350105.1_pt1 | contig 19169 bp, 11 predicted proteins | sample 1539721 | NCBI WGS metagenome assembly OCVV01 (sample SAMN02144230, study PRJEB22623) | gut metagenome | biome: sheep rumen | host: Ovis aries | place: New Zealand
ACGATCGGCATCCTGTCGGAGAAGACTGCACGTCCCATCATAGGGCCGCCCATAAGGATCTTCTTCGGAGGCTTGCGGTAACCGCCGCAGAACTCGATCACGTCGTGGATCTCTGTACCGATGGGCGCCACGATGTTCTTGGGCTCGGAGACAGCGTCGCCGTCGACGGTCATGCGCTTTTTGATGAGCGGAATACCATCCTTGAGATACTGTCCGAGGAAGGCGATCGAGGTGACGTTGGACACGATGCATCCCAGGTCTGCGGGCAGTACGCCGGCATCACAGGTCTTGCCGGTGATCTCATAGATCAGCACACGCTCTGCGCCCTTGGGATAGCTTGCCTTGAGCGGGAAAGTGAACATATTGTCGATTTCCTGCTTTGCAAAAAGCATATCAAAGTTGTCGATTGCATCCTGCTTGTTGTCCTCGATGCCGATATAACATTCATCGAGCTCGAGATACTTCATAACGGCAAGAGCGCCGTCGATTACGTTCTGGGCATCCTCCAGCATCGTCCTGTGGTCGGAAGTGATAAAAGGCTCACACTCCGCGCCATTGATGATCAGGGTCTTGACGCCGTCCATATTCTTGGGATTGAATTTCAGCCAAGTCGGGAATGACGCACCGCCCAGTCCTACAAGACCACTCTCCTTGACGGCATCCACGAATTCCTTGTGATTCGTTACGACCGGAGGCTTGATCTCAGGATCCATAGTCTGCTGCCCGTCGGCCTCGATCACTACGAGAGTGTCCATGCCGCCCATGGCGTTCCTCTGTGTCTCGATTCCGGTTACTTTGCCGGAAACGCTGGCATGTACGGGAACGTGCAGAAATGCATCTGTGTCACCGATCTTCTGGCCAACAAGGACCGTGTCCCCTTTTTTGACAAGGGGCTTGCAGGGCGCACCAATGTTCTGCGACATGGAGATCCTGACGGTAGCAGGAACCGGCATAATCTCTGTCGCACAGCCGGCCGTGTGTTTGTGGTGGCCGGCATTAATGCTGTTCAAATGCCTTGATTTGAAAAACATATGTTAGCTCCTCCCTTTCCTGATAAGGCGCCGGCAGGATCGGCCAAAGCCGGGTCCGGCACCGTGGTACTATGAACACTGTCCGGATCACACACACCCCCACAGTGTGTTCATCCCGGACAGGATGTTCCGAAAACAAGAAAAACACCGTATGCTTCCTCAGACCGCCTCCAGCAGATGTGACGGCAGGGAGAAAGCAACAGCTTTATTAAAACTGTATACAAAAAATATTATAATCCAGTTTTTGAATTCCTGCCTGACAGAATCGACAGTAAAACCCAAAAAATTGTTTCTTTTCTCATACATTATGCCCAAAAATCCAAATAGCGCACTCTGCGGGAAATCCCGGCGCGGTCCGCGGGCGGCAATACCGGAAAAAATCGGTTTTTGAAAGTCCGAATGGATTATTTAGTGTTCCATCCAAACTGCTGATCAAGATATGCGAATCTGGTCCGGATCCACTCTTCCATCTCCTGCAGGGATTCCCTGCCGGTTTTGTCCTGCGGCCACCGGTCCGTCTCCCTGGCCATGGCACCGCCTGCCTCCAGATCCTCCATGTTCCTGCGTGCAGCCGCGCACACGGTTTCGGCGTTCACACCGCCTTCTCTCCACTGCGCCCACTTGGCACAGAGCGCATCGTAAAGAGATGGATCCGCGCGGAGAAAAGCCTCAAAGTCATAGGTGCTGTCCTCCAGAGGTACATAGGCAGAAGCGCTCCCGGCATCAAAGACAGTGTATCCCTCTTCCGGCGCATAGACAAATGCGTCTCCGAAGACGTAATTCAGGTCCCAGACGGTCCTGTACAGGGTATAGCCGTCTCCCGTGCGCCTGGCAGTCAGAAAACTGTTTTTCCAGGTGTTGTCCATGGCATGTGTGAGGGCGCAGTAGAGGCTCATGGACACCACGCTGTCCATGTCCGTCTGCAGGCCGGCATCCAGAAGGGTCTGCGGATCGTGTGTGCGGAATGAAAAAGCGTGGTAGGCCTGCATGGGCAGCCAGGATGCCGTGCGGTCCCAGTCCCGGGGGAATCTGATCTCCACACAGGGAAAGCCCTTATCTGTGGAGATCTCTGTCTCTCCCTCCATCTCCTCATACAAGTCGAGATAGGGATATTCCCTGTCCCACCGGTCGATCTTGTATAAAAGATCCCCTTCCCGGAGGGCGAGCTGCTTTCCGTCCACGGGCTCCATCAGGCCGTAAATGCCCTGGTAGGAGTTGTCCAGAAACAGTTCGACATAGCGCATCCGCGAAGTGGCCTGGGGTACATCCGACAGGGCTGTCACCTGATCCCACAGGGCATAGGCGGTCATCTCCCGCACTCTTGAACTGTCCGTATACAGGGGATTGAGGATCCAGTCGTCGTCCTCCCGAAGTCCTCCCAGAGACGTCTTGTATTTGCCTGAAGTCCGGTCAAGGAGCGAGACCTTGTAGGGACGCTTTTCCAGCGTGGAAGAGACATTGCCGCGCACATGGAAGCTGCAGCGGATCTCCTCTTCGCCTTCAGAACGGGACAGGGGGATGTAGAGGATCCTGCCTTCATGGACCTCTTTGAGCACGATCTCCTCCGGGTCCGTCTTGTCAATACAGACCGCGGGAAATCCTGTCAGGACCAGGGAAAAAGCCTTTGTTGCTCCGGCTGATGACAGACAGGCATCAAAGGGATGCCCCTCAGCAATGGCCGCCGCCGGATCTCCCATCATCTCATCCTCACAGAAGAAGACGGCGGTATCTGACCCTGCCGGTTCCAGTCCGGCCAGGATCTCATGCAGGAAGATCTCCCCGCCGTCTTTTCCCTGTAAGTCAAAAGCCCGGGCATCGCAGGGGATATAGACAGTGGAAGATGCCCGGTCGCAGGCGCAGGCAAGCCCTCTCCACAAAAGATCAGAAGGCGAAAACGCCTCCTCTCTGCCCTTGTGCAGCCGGGCCTGGTAGGTCTGCCGGGAGAGAATCTGCAGACATCCGGAAGAGGCGGCATTTTCTGCCCATTCTTCCGGCCTGCTGTCTCCTGCACCCTTCCCGCCGGCACCGCCCGGAGAGGCCACCCGCCTTCCCCGCATGGCCGCCGCACCTGCAGTCAGCATAATCCCGACAGCGATCAGGAGAATGATTAGTATTTTTCTGTTTCTCATTTTTACGTGAAAAGCGTCTGCCCGAAAAAAGCAGACGCTGCAGGGCCGGCCGCAGGCCTGTGCACACATGTGTGTGCACAAAAGACCTGCAGACGGGACTCAACTCATAAATATACAGTGCCCAGAAGGGGCTTGCCGGAGGCCATGACCAGTTCGACCAGCTCCGCGGCATCGCGGTAAACTGTCCCTCCGACTTCCTCCACAACGATACATGCATCCGCTGTACGAAGTCTGCGGACTGCAGCCGCGTTCTTGTCCAGATCGGAAGATGCCTCGAAAGTCAGAGCGCTTCCGGTGGATTCGGCACGCTTTGTTAGTTTATTTGCAAAGGAATCAAGACGGGTTTCACCTACAGTACCGACCAGCAGAACTGTCCGGAAATCTTCTCCGACCGACAGGTTCTCCACCTTTGCGATCATCACATCGCAGGCTGCAGAAACAGACATATCAGGCGCATCGGATACCAGCTTTTCCACGGCCCTGTCGATAATGGACCTGGGTTCTTTTCTGCCGGCGCCGGCAGGGAAAGTCATAATATTGCGAAGACCGTAGGACACGTTGAGTTCGTCGTCTGTGAGGATCCTTCCCTTGAGGAGAATACGGATCGCATATAAGAGAACCATCAGAAAAATACCGCCCGCAAAGCCGACAATACCGTATTTGATTCCGTGTTTGATGATGGTCTTGGTAGAAGCACCGGTTGCTTCTGTGGGTTTGATCAACTCCTTGAGGGCCGTCTGAGAAGTCTGAAGGTTTTTCTGCAGGGTTGCGATGGAGTTCTGCAGCTCAGTCTGCTGCTGGAGAAGGAGTGTGTCGACAACTGTCTCTTCATTGCGGCTGACAACGCTGAGCTCATATTCACCCAGACTGTCTTTGAAGGCGCCCTTGTTCTCGTCGATCTGCTGCAGGATATAATCCATGATCCTTGCAGACAGGTCGAGATCCATGCTGCTCACCTGGATCTTGAAGACACTGCTGAAATGGAACTCATCCGTGATGACCTGGACAAGCTCACGGACGCTCTGTTCCGGAACGCCCAGTTCCTCGGCAAACTGGCCGTAGGAAATACCTCTTGTGATGAAATCAATATAGGCGTGCTGGACATTACTGGCATTTACAATGGCTGCATTGTCCGTTCCGTCCCCCCTGTCTCCTGCCTTGTCCGCTTCCTCAAGTCCGGGAGTGCGGACGACCATGGAGACAGTCGAGACACATTCCTGGTGGGGATCGATCTGCATCAGAAGGGATTCGTTGAAGTAGTTCTGCTTTGCATCGATCTTGGTCTGGAAACGCTCGATTGAAGTGGTGTAGGCCTGCACGGATGCCTGATAGACAGCCATCTGCGCCAGGTACTCCTCGTGCGCCTCATTGGAGACGCTCCTGTTGCTGTACTCGCGCATGACCTTCATGCCCGCCAGCAGTAAGGCCAGGATCAGTCCGGCCGCCAGCATGCTCCGCCAGTTCCGGAATGTCAGAAGAAGGAGCCTGGGAAGACTCACTTCCCGCATTTTGGTACCCGGATGGTTGCGGTTTGTATAATTCTGATTACTCAACTCTATTCCTCCCAATTATTGATATCCGCATATTGTATTTATTCTTCATCTTTTTCATGGCGCAATACCCGCAGCTTCATAAGAGTCGTGAGAGTCGTGGGATGCGCGGGCGAATCCTGAATATGCGGTCTTCCATAGAAGTCGCAAATAATAAGCCATAACCCAAATCATTATAGCATAGCACAGTGAGGGGTGCAAAGAAGCAGGCTTCCTGCCCTGCAGCAAAATCGGCGCAAAATCATCCGGCGCCTGTACACGCACCCTCGAATTTATTTTTTCCTCCTGACGACCCTGCGGACGGTGTCCATGCAGAAGCCGGTCATGAAGCTGTCCCTGAGAATGAACTGGACTGCAATGTACACAGCTCCTCCCAGGCAGATCTCACAGAACAGGGCAATGAAGTTGCGGCTGAAAACAGGATCGATCAGCCGGATCACTGCGAACATGAGGACCGCTGCAATGAATTTCTTCCAGCCGTCCCGCACAAGCACGACAGGGTGGAAGGACTCCCCCGAAAAAGCAATATAGAGAACGGTGATGGTCAGCTCAGCGGCAATGGAGGCCGCGATGGCGCCATACCCCCAGTAGCGGGGAATCAGCAGCAGATTCAGAAACAGGTTCACCACAGAACCGATAATGATGAACCTGGCGCTCTGCGCCCTCTTTCCTGCAGGCGTGTAATACTGGGAACCGAGGCAGTTGCTGACGCCTATGATGACCACAATGGGGCTCATCATGATCAGCATCATCACTGCGCGGTCATAGCCGGGTCCCAGGAACCAGGGAATGAACCGGGGTGCCACAGCCGCAAGGCCGAAACCGATGGCAAGTCCCATGAACAGGATATAGTTGATGGAGGTCTCGATCCTTCTCCGGATCTCATCATATTTTTTCTCCGCAAAGAGGAAAGAGATCCTGGCGCCCAGTACGCTGTTGAGGGCGGTGAAGGTCAGGGCCTTCATGATATTGATGATCTGGACGACCTTGTCGTAACAGCCGTTCTCCGCCTCATTGCGGGTGATCTCACCGATCAGGGTCTTGTCAAGGACCGTGTAGACGGAGGTCGCGATCGAAGGAATGAAGTAGACCATGGTCTCCCTGAGGTGCCTGCGGATCCTCAGAGTCCGGAAATTCACCGGAGTGAGAAAACGGGGCATGTGGATCCACATGGACATATTTCCCAGCATGGTCGTGGCCGACAGGATGATGATATACAGCAGCAGATCATCGGGTTTATGTACCAGGGCAAAGATCAGGACAGCTCCCAGGAGCTTGAAGACCGCGTTTTTTGTCACAATATAGCGGAACTGTTCGATGCCGGTAAAGAACCAGGAAATATCGAACATGACCGCAAGAATGGCCATGATCTGGGGGATGTAGAAAATCTGATACCTGTCTCTGGTAAAAATAAAAAGAATAAAGGCCAGGATCGAAACCGTTGACGTAAAGACCGTCATCAGTTCAATCTCCCAGAAGAGTTTTGAACGAAGCGGTTTGTTTTTGCGGTTGCGCGCGATCTCGCGGGATCCGTAGGAAACGGTTCCCAGCGCGGCGAACATGGAAAAATAGGTCTGATAGGAAGCCGTGAAGCTGTAGATACCGTTCTTGTCCGCTCCCAGCACACGGGCCACGTAGGGCGCCGTGATCAAGGGGAGAATGACTACCAGAACCTGATAGGCCATACTCAGAATGAAGTTGAGGCGCACACTGGGCTCCTCTCCTCCGCTCTTCTTCTGCCCGCCGCCTCCGCCTGCAGAGCCGGAGCCGCTCCCGGCCTTACCTTCTTCATCGGCACTTGCGGTATTGCTCCCGGCCTTACCTTCTTCATCGGCACTTGCGGTATTGCTCCCGGCCTTACCTTCATCATCGGCGCCTGCGGCATTTCTCCCGGCCTCATCGCTTTCGTCTGCGCAGGCGTCATTTTTTCCGTCCCGGTCAAAGCCTTCTGCGGAGTCGGAAAGGGCACTTCGATCCGCTAAGCCGGCCCTCTCAGGGTTATTAACCTCCTGGACTGCAGATACCGGGCTGCTGCCTCTCTCCGGGGCCTCTGCAGATGCTGCCGGCAGCCTGCTCTGCTCCGGGGAGAGCGGCACTGCCTTTTTCGCGGCGGAAGCTCTCGGCGGATCAGGGGGATCCCCCGGCTCCGGGTGTATATAGTCCGGACTCCTGCGCCGCTTCCAGACATCCAGCGCATACCAGAAGGCAAGAAGCGTACAGCACTGTTCCGGATCCATGAGGACGTTGTTCATCAGGCTGTAGCCTGCCACGCAGACCATCCATATGCAGAGGACCGTGTCGCTGTTTTTCACCGCGGCCACCGAGATCATTGCGTAAACCGAAAACAGGATGATGGCGAAGACCAGGCCGTAGTTGATCAGGACCTTCATGTAGGCGCTGTCAATGTAAAAATAGTTGGGGGATTCAAGATCTCCGTTCTGGTAGACGACCTGCCCGAAGGGATGAATGCCGTAGCTCTTGAGTCCCTCTGCCGCGTGACGGATCCTGAAATGTGTCAGCTTGTCATCGATCTTGAGCCAGCGCTTGCTGTTGGGATTATAGTGGCTGACCACTTCGTAGGCGAATAATGCCAGGGCCGGATAACAGATCCCGGCCAGGACCCTGATCGGAAGACAGTTGGGAAACAGGTTCCAGCCCCTGTAGATACAGAGAAAGTACAGGACTGCAAATAAAGTCGTGACCAGGAAGGGAATATTGGTGTTGGTCCGCACATAGGCCATGACATTGATGGCCTCCAGAAAGATCAGTCCCACCAGGGGGAAGCGCTCCACGTATTCTCCCTGCTCCCTCTTCTGCCGTGCGGTCTCACTCAAATCCGTATAGGCATAGGTTCCGCACATAAAGAGATTGAAAATATAGATGGAAGGGAAAGATACAAAGCGGAATCCCATATAATCGCGGACACGATTGCCGTCCACCAGGGGAGGCCGCCAGATCAGTCCGACCGCGTCAAAGAACAGTATCCCCAGATAACATAGCAGGCAGGTCCAGAACATTACCTTGCAGATCCGCTTGAAGGAAATATCTTTGACTGCAATTATCATCACAAACAACTGCAGAAAGGTGATGCCGGCCCCCGCCATCTTCTGTATCATCATCAGATAACAGAAAAACACAGCGGCCGTCGATACAGCCCGCACCGCCAGACGCATATCCGACAGCAGAATCCGGACCAGGAAAAGCAGAAGGCAGAAATACCTGATGAGTTTTCCCAGCTCGGCACCGAAGATCATGGAAAATCCGCTGTCGTCAATATAGGCCTGCAGCACCCACAGTATGAGTCCTGTAAAAGTCATGAGCTCGTCAAGACGGATCCGGGGAGTTTCCTGGGGGATCCGGAGCCTGACTGCCCTGCTGTCAAAAACCATATATTTTTACTCCGTTGTAAATTATCTTATAATATCATCCCTGGTCTCGCCCGGTTCCAGAAGCCAGGCGTCCATTCCGTGCATGACCCGCTTCTCCTCCGGAGGAAGCTGCATATAATCGTTGTAGAGACCGCGCAGATAGTGATCGTAATTGGAGGGGGCATTCATCATCCTTCCCTCAAAGGGAACCTTGACGGGGATCATAAATTTCTTGCGGGACATCCGCTCCCTGGGCCCGTACCCCCACATGATACAGCCCACATAGGGCGTGCTGTCATAGGGTATGGCCATTGACAGTTTATCGATCTTTGCAAGGAGCCTGGGCATGGGCATGGCGACTTTCAGCGCGCCCATCACGACCGGCTTGAGCACTTTTTTGAGCAGGGTCTTCCCCTCTCCTTTTTTTGCCAGCTTAATGAAGATCAGCTTGCGCAGACGAAGGGATTTCTCATAAATCCTGCGGTTTTCCTTTTTGTCGGCAGAGTTGCCGTCGATGGGAAAAATATCCATCCAGATCTGGTTGACATTTGTCTCGTTGTCATAATAGGGAAAATCGACAAAGGTGCGCGTGTCGACCAGCTTGATGAAGGGATAATTCAGCGTCCCGTCCCTGTAGGTCTTGAATTCCATGTATTCCGGAAATCCGGTCATATCCAGGTCTTCCGGGTGATAGAGGCGCTCATAGTCGGGGCGGGGCATCATGACATCGATGTCGTCGTCCCACGGAATAAAGCCCTGATGACGGATGGCGCCCAAAAGGGTTCCGCCTCCGAGGGTAAAATAGATATCATTCTGTTCACAGAGTTTTGTAAACGCGTCCATCAGTTCAAGCTCAAGACCGCGGATCTCGTCTAAAGTCAGTTTTTTCATGGTCTTCTTCACTCTCTTTTTCAAAAACCGGGTTTCCCGCCTGCGTAAAACTGTCTTCTGCAAAACACGTTTTTTGTAATACATGCTTTTCTAAATACGTTTTTTGCAAAACAGTTTTTTTAACACGCTTTGTAAAACACGCTATCGTAATCGGCGGTCTTCCGTTACTGCATCCATGTCACTCTTCTGTCAGGAGCTTCTCCAGGCGCAGCACCTCCACAGCGCTGTTGTACCCCTTCTGTGTGAAATCGTCCTGAATGAGCCCGAAGGCCGGATCATCGGCCTGGACGGGCCTTGCATCCATGCTGTTGCGCATCTGAATGATCTCATTGGCCCACTCCGCAGCCCCTTTATCCAGAGAATAAAAGCGCAGAAGGTCTGTGACGGCAATGTCTTTGGGAATGACGTCCGCAGAAGCAAGGACCGGCAGGCCCGCCGCCTGTGCCTCAAGCCCCGCGATCCCCAGTCCCTCAAATACAGAGGGAAAGAGGAAAAAGTCAGCGGCTCCCAGCCATCCGGGGATATCCGTCACCACACCTGCAAAGTACACTTCATTCTCAAGCCCCTTTTCCCGCACGTGTGCGCGCAGCATATCCTCGTCCTCTCCCTGGCCGATCAGCACGAGCCGAGCGTCGGGCATCTCGGGAATGAGATCCGCCATGATATCGATGGCGAACTTCTGATTTTTCTGGAAGTGCAGGCGGCCGATACAGATAATGATATATTTGTCGCTCCAGTCGGCATCCCCGCCCGCCTGCCTGCGGTACTCTTCTCTTCGGGCGACACCGCCGCGGATCTTCTCCACATCGATGGCATTGCGGATCACAACCGCAGGATGGCGAAGTTCTCCCTTGCCGCCTCTTCCGGCATAGAACCATTTGGCAGCGTACTCGGAACAGGCCCAGAAATCCGTGGCATATCTGCCCAGAGTGCCCCGGTTTGCCTCGTGGAGCATGCCGCGCAGCTTTGTGTCCATGTTCTGGGCGTTGTGGCTGTGGATGATCCGCTTGGGAATCCCGTATTTTTTAGCCATTTTCAGATAATCAATATTGGCGAGACTGTTGATATTGACCCAGATGGCCTGGTATTCCCCGGCATGTTTTGCAAAAAAAGATTCCAGTTCCCTGCGGAAGCGCACCGGATTCTGTCTCCTGGCAGTAAAGTGGACCGTGCGCCCGCCCATGGCATGGATCTCGTCCTCAAATGCCACGGGATCATAGGAATTGCACAGGAAATCAAAGTGAAACCGGTTCAGGTCAATCCGCCGGTAATAGTTCATGAGAAAACTCTCGACCCCGCCGGGGTTCTCTGTCATACCGAAAACAAGTACATTATACATAATACGGCTTTGACCTCCGTTACCAGATAAAAAATGCATAAGACTGAGGGTGTGGTCCTGTCATCATCGGCTATTTAGCTCTCTCCCGCCGCGCGTTCTGAAGGGCCCTGGCCGCATAGACAGCGGCGGCGCCTGCCGCCTGACCGTGCCTGAGCATGCGGAAAGGCAGATACCTGGCGCCCCTGTGCTCATCGGGGTCATAGGCACCGACCGCCGACGCAAAGGGTTCCTCAGCGGCGATCCTCTTCATGGCAGCGATCTTTTCCCGTATGGACAGGGGGCTGGCAATAGAAAAGACCTCCCGGACCATGAGAAGATTAAACTGCATCATGGCATAGGCAGCCCCTGCCTGCCGGATCTTCTGCGACTGTGTCTTCAGACAGTCCAGCACCGCGTCGAGGGACTTTTTATAGCCCTCCTCTTTAGATCCGTCCCAGGAGCGCACCGCCGAACCTGCTTCGGTGGAATAGTGATAAAAGGGCCTGTCGATCAGCCTGATCCTCCTGCATCCCTGCAGATAGCGGATCACGAAAAGGCTGTCCTCCGAGAGACGCAGGGAAGGATCAAAGCGCAGGTTCAGGCGCTCGATACATTCCCTGCGGAAAATCTTTGACCAGACACTGGTATACCTGGTCGGATTCGAGATCATCCGCACGCTGATCTCCTCCAGCTCTTGTCCGTAAAAGCGCTCTCCCTCCCCGGGGCACACATGCAGCAGCTTACTGCCCGCCTCATAGCTGTAGATGATCAGATCCGTTCCCGTAAAGTGAAGCGAATCCCTCAGCACAGGTCCGGCGTCCTCTGTAAAATAGTCGTCGGCATCCAGAAAGAGGATCCGCTCTCCCTCTGCCTCTTCCAGTCCACGGTTTCGGGCATTTGAAACGCCTTTCTCCGATTTGAGCAGACATACGCAGTCACTGTACTCCGCCTGCAGACTGCGGGCGATAAACTCCGTCGCATCCTCAGAGCCGTTTTCAACGATCAAAATCTCAAAAAGAGGCGCAGCTTCCTCATTTTCCGCCCCGCCCTGCCGGCGCGAAGCGATCACAGCGTCCGCCGCCACAGTCTCCATAGCGTTAACGACACTCTCCACTGCCCTGCGGAGAGTCCTCTCCGCATTGTGGGCCGGAATGATCACGGAGAACTGCCTGCCCTTATGATGTTCCTTTTCCAGCCGATTTAAGATCAGTTCATTCATAACTGCTGTTCATGACCTCATGTTTTGACGCCCGTAAAATATATATAAAAATATATAAAACATACTAAGGCGCTTGTGCCGGGCACAGACCCGGATCCAACTGACTCGCTGTATCATTCCTATTCTACCACAGAATACATGTTTCGTGGAAAAGAGTTCAAGACTCGCTTGCGAGTCTTGCGCCCCGCGTGCGGGATGCCAGAGGCGGGAGCCTTTCCCCCACTGAGATAAAAAAATGTGAGCCCTTTTAGAAAGATGTGCGCAAAACCGCCCCTTCCCTCCGGGGATTACATCCGCGGATGAAGAGCTTTTCGCGCCGGTCTTTCAAAAGCGGCTCACAGTATTACAGTGCTCAGACGATCATCATGGCATCGCCAAAACTAAAAAACCGATAGCGCATGTCCACAGCCTCTTTGTAGGCCTGCAGAACATGCTCCCTGCCTGCAAAGGCGGAAACCAGCATGATCAGTGTTGACTCAGGCAGGTGAAAATTTGTGATCAGGGCGTCCATGGCCCGGAATTGGTAACCTGGATAAATAAAGATCGAGGTGTCATCACTTCCGGCGTGGACGATGCCGTTTTCATCTGCCGCGCTCTCGATCGTGCGGCAGCTGGTGGTGCCCACACAGATCACCCGGTGTCCGGCCCGGTGGGTCCGGTTGATCAGGTCTGCGGTCTGCGGGGGAACATTGTACCACTCGGTGTGCATGGTGTGCTCTTCCACATCGTCCACCTTGACCGGCCTGAAAGTCCCCAGTCCCACATGAAGCGTCACGAACCCGATTTCCACCCCTTTTGCCCGTACCTGGTCCAGCAGTTCCGGCGTAAAGTGCAGGCCGGCAGTCGGCGCCGCCGCCGATCCCTCATACCTGGCGTAGACAGTCTGGTAGCGGTCCCGGTCCTGCAGTTTATGGGTGATATAAGGGGGCAGGGGCATCTCGCCCAGCCGGTCCAGAACCTCCTCGAAAATCCCCTCATATTCAAAGCGGACAAGCCTGTTGCCGCCCTCGGCGATCTCCAGGATCTCCGCCCTCAGGCTTCCGTCTCCGAAGACAGCCCTGGCACCTGGGCGCAGCTTCTTGCCCGGGCGCACCAGGCACTCCCAGACATCCGCCTGCAGACGTTTGAGGAGCAGGATCTCGACAGACGCACCCGTCCCCTCCCTGCTGCCCAGAAGCCGTGCGGGAATGACCTTTGTATCGTTGAGGATCATGGCATCACCGGGCTCCAGATACTCGAGTATATCCCTGAAGGTCCCGTGGCGCCGCTCCCCTGTCTTTCTGTCCAGCACAAGGAGTCTGGAGGACGACCGGTCCTCCAGGGGATCCTGCGCAATCAGTTCCTGAGGCAGGTCAAAATAATAATCGGCTGTCCTGTGTCCGACCGGAACCTCTCTTTGTCCATTGACAGTTCCTGCTGTATTGTCAGTATTCGTGGTAGTTGTCATTTTACTTTTCCAGACCGTTTAAAAAATCCATTCTTCTATGAGAGTAAAAATATCGCCGATACGATGTTTTTTCTCCGGATGTTTTTGCCGCCGGATATTTTTACTCCGGATGTTTTGCCGCCGGATATTTTTACTCCGGATGTTTTTGCCGCCGGACGGCACAAACATTCTGTGATCACATTGAGTGTGCCTCTCTGACGAGCGGCATGTCAAAAGAGTATACCAGGTAAAAAATATACTGGTTTTTCCCTGCCGTTACAGGGATCAGGCGTTGCGGAAGTCCATCCTGCGCAGGAAGGCCTTGTAACCGCGGAAGGCCTCATAGAGATCCGCCTTGCTGGTGGCCTCCCAGGGAGCATGCATGCTCAGTACGGGGACGCCGCTGTCGATGACATTCATGCCGTAGAGGGCCAGGATATAGGCGATAGTCCCGCCGCCGCCGACATCAACTTTGCCGAGCTCCGCGGTCTGCACAAGGACATCGTCCTCTTCCATGATCCTGCGCAGGGAGGCAATATACTCTGCATTGGCATCATTGGAGCCGGATTTGCCCCTGGAACCGGTAAACTTGTTGAAGACCATACCGCCGCCAAGATAGGCGCAGTTCTTTTTCTCAAAAGCAGAAGCGTAGGCGGGATCAAAGGCACTGCTGACATCAGAAGAAAGCATTGCGCTGTTTGCCAGCGTGCGGCGCATGGCAAGCTCCGAATACTGGCCGCAGAGCTCCATGACTTCCGCCAGAGCATTTTCGAAGAAGCGGGACCGCATGCCTGTGGCACCGACACTGCCGATCTCCTCTTTGTCGACAAGAAGCGTGCAGCTGGTGCGGGCGATATCCGCGACCTCCATCTGGGCGCGGAAGGAAGGATAGGCACACACGCGGTCATCCTGCCCGTAGGCCAGGACCATAGAGCGATCAAAGCCTGCGTCGCGGGCCTTGCCGGCGGGGACGATCTCAAGCTCTGCGGAGATAAAATCCTCCTCCTCGATGCCATAGAGCTCTCCGATGGTCTGCATGAGAGCCTTCGTGACAGCATCCTTCTCAGAGGGCTTTTTGTCCTTACTGCCGGCTTTGGTGTCATGATCAATCACGACGGGCTTATTGCCGATGACAAGATCCAGTGACTCGCCGTCAATAAAGGTGGAGGCGTTTTTCTTCATCTGGTCCTGGGCCAGGTGGGGCAGCAGATCCGAGATAAAAAATACCGGATCATCCTCTTCCTCACCCACATTGATGATCACCGTCTCACCGCTCTTTTTCACCACAACACCGTGGATGGCCAGAGGCAGAGTGACATACTGGTATTTTTTGATTCCCCCGTAATAGTGGGTGTCGAGATAGCAGAAACCGCCGTCCTCATAGACCGGATTCTGCTTGACATCCAGGCGGGGAGAATCGATGTGGGCGCCGAGGATGTTGATGCCCTCCTCGAAAGGTTTTTCGCCGATTCTGAACAGGACCATGGATTTGTTCATCCACACGCTGTAGACACAATCTCCGGCCTTCAGCTGCCGCTTTTCGGCAATGGCCCGGCTGAGCTCAATGTATCCGTTCTTCTCTGCTTCCGCAACGAAAAAGTCCACGCACTCGCGCTCCGTCTTTCCTGCGTTCAGAAAATCCATATAGTCTTTTGCGAAATCCATGCAGTCGTTCTGCATGGGAATGTCATAGGTGTTCCATGCGTTAAGTCTTTCCATAATTTTATCTCCATATTCAGAAAATACAGATCTGTCGCGCCCTTAGGAGTCGCCTTCGAGGTATACCTCCTGTGTCGGTCAGCAGTTCATCTGCTGATCTCAGATGCGGAAAATCATTTTCCGTCTCACACAGACGGGCTTTTTAGGGCCACCCTGTCTGAGTATGTCGCATCTTCAATGCGACATACGAGTTTGGCCCGGCCCTCTCTTTGCATCAGTAAGCCTTAGTAATTCCATGTGAACAAATCCTGAAACTCCACAGGCTGTATGACGTGAAGGCTCGTCCCCTCACCTCTACAAACCCGTATTTTTTTAAAGCGGGCGGAAAAGTCTTTCATCCTCTCCCGCCCGCATATAAAGTTTCTGTGCGATGATCTTCCAATCAGCTTCTGAGCTCGATGCCCAGGCCCTCAAGGCCGTTGAGGATCTTCTTCATTGCTGCGGTGATCTCCGCCTCCTCGAGAGTCTTCTCGCGATGGCGGAATGTCAGGTTGTAGGCGATGGACTTGTAGCCCTGGCGGACCTGCTTGCCCTCATAGATATCAAACAGATGATAGGACTCGAGGATCTTTCCGCCGCGCTGCGCGATGACCGCCTCGATCTGACCTGCCATGACATCACGGGGAACCAGCATACTGATGTCTCTGGAAACCGCGGGATACTTGGCAATGCCGGTGTAGTGGTATTCGAAGCTGGTGTGAGGGATCACACTCTGCAGGTCAATGACCGCGATATAGGCTCTGCCGCCGATTCCGTAGGCTCCTGCCACATCGGGATGCACTTCGCCGAAGTATCCCAGGGTCTCGCCCTTGTACTGGATGAGGGCCTGGCGGCCGGGATGCAGGAAAGGTTTGCCTGCTTTGGGATTGCAGATCATCTTTTCGTTCATACCCGCCATTTCGAAGAACTCTTCGATGACGCCCTTCATGGTGAAGAAATCGCCCTCTCCGTACATGCCCAGGCAGAACATGGAGCGCTCGTCGGGAAGCTCGGTCAGAGGAAGTGCCTTGGGAATATAGACATTGGCCAGCTCAAAGAGTCTTGCGTCCTTGTTACGGCGGCTGTAGTTGGTGCCCAGGCTGGTCAGCATACCGTGGAGGGGAGTGGTCCTCATCATGGAGAAGTCCTCGCCCAGAGGGTTGGAAATGCGGATGGCCTGGCGCTCGGGAGCATCCTCTGCAAAGAGCAGGCGGTCAAAGACTTTGGGGCTCTCGAAGGAGTATGTCATAGCTTCGGAGAAGCCGTTGAACATAGCTGCCTCGCGGGCCTTGTCCTGTATGCGCATCTTGTAGGTGAGACCTCCCATGACGGAGGAGCCGCCCGGAAGGGTCATGGGAATATTTTCATAACCGGTGAAGCGTGCAACTTCCTCTGCCAGATCGCACATTGCCTTCACATCCTGGCGGAAGTAAGGGACAATTACCTCTTCTTTTTCGACGTCGTAGTCCATCTCCAGCTTGGCAAAAATGTCCAGCATGACTTCGGGGGCATAGTGGGTGCCCAGGAAAGCGTTGATCTCGCGTGCGTTGAAGGGGATGCGGGTGCGCTCCGGGATCGGCGTGCAGGCATCAGCCATGCCCTTGACAGGAGTGCCGCAGCCCAGCTCGCGCATGAGCTGACAGGCGCGGTTGACAGCTGCCTCTGCATTTGTGGGATGCAGGCCTTTTTCAAAGATACCGGACGCATCCGTGCGCAGGCCGATGCGCTTGGCGGATTTGCGGATGTTGGGGCCGTTGAAGGTCGCGGACTCAAAGAGGACCGTCTTCACTTCGTCGGTGATCTTGGAATTCTCACCGCCCATGATGCCGGCGATGCCGATTTCCTTCTCTGCGTCGCAGATCATGAGAACATCGTGGTCCATTTTGCGCATCTGTCCGTCCAGGGTCTGGAACATATCGCCGTCCTGTGCGCGGCGGACAATGATCTTGTGTCCGGCGACAGTGTCGAGGTCAAATGCGTGCATGGGCTGGCCGTACTCGATCATGACATAGTTGGTGATGTCGACCAGGTTGTTGATGGGACGGATGCCGCTGGCGGCAAGACGTCTCTGCATCCAGTAGGGGGAAGGGCCGATCTTGACATCGGTGCAGACGCGTGCAGTGTAACGGCTGCACAGGTCGGGGTCTTTGACCTCGACGGAGACATAGTCATTGACATCTCCGGTCTCGTCCTCTGCGGGGGTCACATCGGGTTCCACAAAGCTGGCGCCGAAGGTAACGGCCGCTTCACGGGCAATACCGAGCAGGCTGTAGCAGTCCACGCGGTTGGAAGTGATCTCATATTCGAAAACAGTGTCGCGCAGGCCCAGAAGCTCCACAGCGTCCATGCCGGGTTTTACGGGGTGCATGGCGCGGGCTTCTTCGCTGTCAAGCTTACCGGCCTTTGCCAGCTGGCAGGTCTCCTCCTCGGTGATGGGGCCAAGGGCCTCGGGGAAGATATAGATGCCCTCTTCGGGCGCCTCGGGATAGGCGTTGCGGTCGGAGCCCAGCTCTTCGACGGAGCACATCATACCGGCAGACGGAACGCCGCGGAGCTTGCCGGCCTTGATCTTGATTCCGTTCTCGGGAAGGGGGCCGCCGTCATGTCCGCCGGCAACACGTCCGCCGTCGAGGACGACGGGGACCAGGGCGCCTTCGAACACGTTGTGGGCGCCGGTGACGATCTGCACAGTCTCTGTGCCAACATCAACCTGGCAGACGATCAGCTTGTCTGCGTCGGGATGCTTCTCGATGGACAGGACTCTGCCCACTACGATTTTTTCCAGGTTCTTGTCCAGACGCGCAACGCCGTCAACCTTGGTTCCGGTCATTGTCATCCGGTCATTATATTCCTTGTCGGTGCATGCGAGCTCCGGCACATATGCTTTCAGCCATGAAATAGGTGTGTTCATTGATTCCTCCAATAACTGCTGTTAGAACTGCTTCAGGAAGCGGACGTCGTTCTCATACAGAAGACGCATGTCGTCAATCTCATAGTTGAGGAGCGCAATACGCTCAAGGCCTACGCCGAAGGCAAATCCGCTGTACTCGTTGGGATCAATGCCGCAGATCTCCAGGACATGGGGATGTACCATACCGCAGCCGAGGATCTCGATCCAGCCCTCGCCCTTGCAGAAGCCGCATCCCTTGCCGCCGCACTTGAAGCAGCTGACATCCATCTCCGCGCTGGGCTCGGTGAAGGGGAAGTGGTGAGGACGGAAACGGGTCTTTGTCTCCTCGCCGAAAAGTTTCTTTGCAAATTCATCAAGAGTTCCCTTGAGGTCCGCAAATGTAACGCCCTTGTCGACGACCAGGCCTTCGACCTGATGGAAAGTGGGGGAATGGGTCGCGTCGACTGCATCGGAACGATAGACTCTGCCGGGGGCGATCATACGGATCGGGATCTTTCCGCTCTCCATGGCATGGATCTGCGTGGAGGAAGTCTGTGTGCGGAGAAGAATATCGCCGTTGATGTAGAAGGTATCCTGCTCATCCTTTGCGGGGTGGTCTGCAGGAATATTGAGGGCTTCAAAGTTGTAGTAGTCGCGCTCGACTTCAGGTCCTTCGATCACCTCATAGCCCATGCCGACGAAAATGCGCTCCAGCTCCTTGAGGGCGATCACGTTGGGATGGCTGTGGCCCATGGGGAGACGTTTGGAGGGAAGTGTGACGTCAATGGTCTCGGACGCAAGACGCTGCTCCAGCACCTTGCGCTCAATGGTCTTCTGGGCATCGCTGATGGCAGCTTCAATCTGCTCGCGCACCTCATTGACCATCTGACCTACCTTGGGACGCTCCTCCGGGGGAACATTCTTCATTCCCTTGAGGATCTCTTTGAGGCTGCCCTTTTTTCCGAGGACACTGACACGGATCTCATTGACCATGTCCAGCGATTCGGATGATTCGAGACGCTCCTGCGCCTCTTTTCTGATTTTCTCAAGTTCTTCCTTAAACATATCTGATATCCTTCTTACCTGGGTTTATGTGTTTCAATTATATCAAAAAAACTATTTACCAGCTTTTCCAATCCTGATCAGATGTTTTTCCTTTACAGTCCTGTAATACTGTACAGGTCTAAAACATTTTTGGCAATAATAAAAAGCGCGAATGCACCGCCGTGAGCAAGCTCCTGCAGGCCTTCCCGCTTCGCCATGTACATGATTTGAATCTGCACACACAAAGGCCTGAAACGCCGGACCTGCATTTTGACTCCTAGCACGCGTGCCAGGTGGGTGTCCGCAGCGTATGCTTTTGTCTTCCTCTGCCGGTGCTTTCGCACGGAAGGCCTGACATCTACACAGCAATAATAGGATTCCCGTTTAAAGTAATTGTAGGTTCAAAATAGCAGATATTTGGCATCTCAGGTGCCCTTATTATAACACACAGGCACGCCTTATGACAACTACTGCTTTCTATGTTAGGGAGACAGGGGACCGTCCCCGTTACTGTGCAGACCCACCTGAACTCGAGGTGTTTTTGCGTGGTTTCCAACGCAAAAACCCGAGTTAAACGGCGTTCGCCCCATTCGCGGAGCGAATTT
>OCVV011354168.1_pt1 | contig 19166 bp, 21 predicted proteins | sample 1539721 | NCBI WGS metagenome assembly OCVV01 (sample SAMN02144230, study PRJEB22623) | gut metagenome | biome: sheep rumen | host: Ovis aries | place: New Zealand
GCATAGGTGCTTTCATCGATGGGTTCAACGGTAAACCAGTTATCCATTTCGCTCACCCGGAGAACTCGATTCATATAGTAAGCTTCATCAGAGCGACACATTCTGTGTGGCGGGTACGGGGAAACATGTCTACCGCACAAGCTTCCCAAAGCCGATAACCCCGTTCCTGGAAAAGGAGAATATCGCGCGCCAAGGTGGCGGGGTTACAGGACACGTAAACGACCCGTTCGGGCCTCATTTTGGAGACAACCTCTATGGCGTCGACATCCATCCCTTTGCGGGGCGGATCTACCACAACGACGTTTGGCTTCAATCCGCGCAGAGAGAGAGTTGCCGCTGCCTGCCCGGCGTCTCCACAGAGGAATTCGACGTTTCGAACCCCGTTTTCCGAAGCGTTGATACGTGCATTTTCAATGGCTTCCGGGACGATCTCGGCGCCGATAACCTGGCGGGCTTTCCGTGCCAGACAAAGACTGATCGTACCGGCGCCGCAATAGAGGTCAAACGCAAGCGTATCTGGTCCAAGCGAAGCATATTCCACCGCCTTGGAGTATAGCCGTTCCGCCTGAGGAGGATTGATTTGAAAGAATGCCTGCGGCGCAATGGAAAACTCCAGACCGCAAATCGAATCCCGAATACAAGGGTCCCCCCAGAGCGTGTAAAAGTCACCGGACAACACGGTATTTCCACGGGTTTTGTTGATGTTCAGGACGATTCCAGTCAATTCGGGACAAGCAGCGCGCAGATGAGAGACCAGCAACGCTGTCTTGCTGCCGAAGCCGCGAGCAGAAACCAGACAAGCCACGGCTCCCAGCAGGTGCACCGACTGGCGGCAAAACACATGGCGCACAGTGCCGCGCCCACTCTTCTCGTCATAGGCCGGAAGGGAATGAGTATTCATGAACTCCACAACCGCAGCGGCAACTCGATTGCTCAGAGGCTGTTGGATCCGGCAGTATTCTATTGGAATCAGATCATGGCTGCGTTCCCGATAGAAACCGAAGACGGCGCGTCCATCCTGTTCGGAAATGGCATAGATGCCCTTGTTTCGGTAGTTCTCGGTGTTCTCACTTCCGAGTATCTCGTTTGCAAGAATTTCCTGTTTTCCGATGTGCCGAAGAGCGGCATTAACCCGCTCAAGCTTGAAACGCAGTTCTTCCTCATAGCTCATATGCCAGGTATCGCAACCGCCGCATTTTCCGAAAAAAGGGCACTGCGGTTCACGGCGGGAATCGGAAGGAGAGAGCAGTGTTTCCGCACGGGCATAAACGGCGGATGAGCTTACTTTCACTATGCGGATATCCCAAATCTCTCCCGGAATCGTGCGCGGGACAAAAACGGCACGCCCGCCTATATGGCAAACGCCCAGCGCTTCAGAAGTGTATCCGTCGATCGTTACGGTGTGTATTTGGTTTTTTTCTAATGCATCCATACAAGAATCATATCACAATGCGGCAGCAATGGCAAACATTTGATGAATAGTTTTCGGGCAGTGACAAATACTATGCACGCAACGAAAAGGAGGATTGGCATGAAAAAAAGCTTTTCTTATGTCATGATTGCGGCGATGCTATGCCTGGCTTTGTGCGGCTGTGGAAATCAGAATTCGGGACGAGATGACATGGTTGTGGGGACACCGGTGGTTCCGGAGATGACTCCGCTCGTTACACCGATGCCTACGCCGGACGTAGAGGACGGTATCGTCGAGGATAAGGATGGGATGATCGAGGATAATGATAACGGTCGTGATACCAAGACCGGCAACGAAAAATCATCTGAGCGAACTGCAGTCAGCCCGTCTCCGAGGGTAACAAACGAACCGTAAGAAAGCTTACGCCGTGCAGATATTCTGTACGGCGTATCTTTTTCTTGCAGTTTTACGAGGAGCGTTGTATGATATTTCCAAATTCAGGAGGCGATATATATGAGTTACATACCAACCCCGGACCAGGCAGAAGAATTGGTCAAACGCTATAACAAGGAGCCGTTTCATATCCAGCATGCCCAGACTGTCTCAAAAGTCATGGGAGAGTTTGCCAAAGAATACGATCCGGACCGTGTAGAGTTCTGGAAGACGGTCGGAATGCTGCACGACATAGATTTTGAACTCTATCCTGAACAGCATTGTGTTAAGGCGAATGAAATTCTGCATGAACTGGATGTGAACGAAGAGGTAATCCATGGTGTTGTTTGCCACGGCTATGGTATCTGCACTGATGTTGCACCAGAGAAGTATATGGAAAAGGTCCTCTTTGCGGTGGACGAATTGACCGGCCTGATCGGCGCGGTAGCCTTAATGCGCCCGACAGGACTCGAGGGAATGGAAGTCAAATCGGTTGTCAAAAAATTCAAAGATAAGAAATTCGCTGCCGGCTGTTCCCGGGATGTGATCCGCCAAGGGGCAGAAATGATGGGAATGGAGCTGAACGAATTGATCGGCAAAACCATCAAGGCCATGCAAAGCTGATGCTGCGTATCTACTATGCCCAGGTTCCGGAGGTGGGGGCGGAAACGAGTGCTTTCCCGCTTTCGGAGTATCGAAAACGGAAACTGGAGAATGTCAAAGCTCCGCTGTTGCGCCGGCAGATGCTTGCGGCCGAGCAGCTTCTGGTTCAGGCCGTTCGGGATTGGGATGCACACGCTCCGCTTCCTCTTATGATTGAAAACACAGAAACAGGAAAACCATATTTAAAGAACCTGCCGCTGCATTTTAACCTTTCGCACTCGGGCAATTACGCCGCCTGTGCAATCGGAGACCAGGAAATCGGACTGGATCTTCAAATCCTGAGTAAAACCAGTGAAAAGCTCTGCAGGAGGTTTTTCACGGAGAATGAGCGACAGTATTTGAGGGGAAGCCCGGATGCGGATCGCACGTTTACACGGATCTGGTGTATGAAGGAAAGCTATATCAAGTTGCTGGGTAAGGGACTGCTGATCCCACTTGAGAGCTTTTCAGTATCTCCGGAGCGGTTGAACCTTGAACAGAAAGACGACGTGCACTTCTGGCTGTACGGAGGCCCCGACTTCGAAATGGCGCTGTGTACCAGAGGGATTACTGAACAAAAACCGGAACTGATAAAGACAGAGCTGAGACTGTAATGACTACAGTCTCAGCTCTGTCTTAGACATTTAAGCCGACATCGCGCATGACGGAACGCAAGGAGGCAAGATGATCTTCGCCGATTTCGGTCAACGGAAGTCGAAGCAGGCCGGAATCCATGTCCATTAATTTCATAGCGGCTTTGATCGGGATCGGATTTGTCTCGACAAAAAGCATGGAAAAGAGAGCGGCATATTTTCGATAGAGCTCCACAGCCTCCGGATAGTTGCCTTCCAGGCAAAGAGAACATAGTTTTGAAACAACGGCGGGAATCAGATTGCTGGCTACTGAGATAACTCCCTGGGCTCCGAGCGCCATCATGGCGATCGTGTTGTCGTCATTTCCGCTCCAGATTACGAGGTCGTTACCGCACAGACTACGTGTCCGTGCAATTAAACTCAAGTCGCCGGAGGCTTCTTTCACACCATTGATAACAGGGTGCTGAGAGAGCACTTGGTAGGATTCGGCAGTTAGTCCGATCCCGGTTCGGCTAGGCACGTTATAAAGTATCATCGGTATTTCCACGCGATCTGCCACGTAGGAAAAGTGTTCGATCAGCCCTTTTTGCGTTGTTTTGTTATAGTAAGGCGTAACCATTAGAATCGCATCAGCTCCGACTGCGCGGGCATTCTCTGCGTAGTGCAGCGCAGAAAGCGTATTATTGCTTCCGACTCCGACGATGACTTTCATGCGTTTCGCTACGGCATTGACCGTGAACCGGACCAGTTCATTATGTTCATCGCTGGACTGTGTGGCATTTTCTCCGGTCGTTCCACAGACTACGATGGCGGATGTTCCGTTATCATACTGAAAATCCAGATTGCGCTTAAGGCGCACGTAATCGATCCCGGATTCTTTATAAGGTGTAATGATGGCGGTGCAGGAGCCGGTAAAGACAGGCGTTTTCAAAGCATCAACCTCCTGGAGTTTTCTTTCGGAAAACAATCTATGCCGGAAGACACGGGAAAATACTTCTGACCATTGAAAAAAGAGTGGGATTCTGTTACAATACAAAAACTATACACGGTGAGGAAAACCAAATGAAGAAAAGTGATTTTTATTTTGAATTACCGGATGAACTGATTGCTCAGACGCCGCTTCAGCAGCGGGACAGCTCGCGCCTTCTGCTTCTGGATAAACAGACGGGTGAACTGCAACACCGCCATTTTTATGATTTGCCCGATATGCTGGGAGAAGGGGACTGTCTGGTCCTGAATGACTCGCGCGTTCTTCCGGCTCGTCTGCTCGGAACACGCTCCACAGGCGGAAGCGTTGAGCTGGTTCTGCTTCGCGACCTGGGAGAAGGACGTTGGGAGTGCCTGAGTCGTCCGGGCAAAAAAACAAGGCCGGGTGCGGAGCTTCGCTTTGGGGACGGGGAACTGACCGCGACTGTGGAAGATGTCGTCGAAGGCGGAAACCGAATCGTCCGATTCCATTATGAAGGGATTTTCCTTGAAGTGCTGGAGAGATTGGGCAAGATGCCGCTGCCTCCTTATATCAAGGAAGAACTGCAGGATGCTGAACGGTATCAGACTGTATACTCCCGCGAATTGGGGAGCGCCGCGGCACCGACGGCAGGACTGCATTTTACCAAGGATCTTTTGGAAAAGATTTCGGCCAAAGGTGTAAAGATCTGTTATGTGACTCTGCATGTCGGCCTGGGAACGTTTCGCCCGGTGAAAGAAGACGAGATTGAAGATCACGCTATGCATTCGGAATTTTGTATTATCCCGGAAGAGACAGCGCGCATTGTCACGGAGACAAAGAAAAACAGAGGACGAGTGATTGCGGTCGGTACGACGTCCTGCCGTACCCTGGAAAGCTTTGCACGGGAAGACGGAACCCTTCCCGCCGGCTCGCGGTGGACAGATATTTTTATTTATCCAGGATATCAATTCAAGTGCATAGATGCCCTGATCACAAACTTTCACCTTCCGGAGAGCACGCTGATCATGCTTGTGTCGGCGCTTGCTGGCCGTGAACATGTTTTGCAAGCTTATCAGATTGCCGTAAAAGAGCGATATCGCTTTTTTAGCTTCGGGGATGCCATGTTTATTCGATGAGTGAGGAAACGGTATGTTTACACTGCTAAAACAGGAAGGCCATGCCAGACGCGGTGAGTTTACAACACCCCATGGTACGGTACAGACGCCGGTGTTCATGAACGTCGGAACGCAGGCAGCTATCAAAGGCGCACTGTCGGCGCGCGATTTAAAAGAGCTTGGCTGCCAGATTGAACTGAGCAATACCTATCATCTGCATGTTCGCCCCGGTGATGAACTGGTAAAGAGCATGGGAGGTCTGCATCGGTTTATGACATGGGACGGACCGATTCTTACCGACAGCGGCGGTTTTCAGATTTTCTCTCTGGCAAAACTGCGTAAGATCACAGAAGAGGGTGTGAACTTCAACTCCCATGTGGACGGCCGTCACATCTTCATGGGGCCGGAGGAGAGCATGCGGATTCAGGCCAATCTTGGTTCGGATATTGCGATGGCATTCGATGAATGCATTAAGATCCCTTCTCCGCATGACTATGTACAGCGTTCTTGCGAACGGACCTATCGCTGGTTGGAGCGATGCAAGAAAGCGCTTACAGCCTATAATGCTGAAGATGACGCGGTGAATCCGGGCCAGGTTCTGTTTGGAATCAATCAAGGTGCGGTGTTCCATGATCTCCGGATCGACCATATGAAAAAGATAGCGGAGCTCGATCTGCCGGGATATGCGATCGGTGGCCTGGCGGTTGGTGAGACTCATCAGGAGATGTACGATACCATTCAGGCTGTGGAAGAATATATGCCGAAGAGTAAGCCGCGCTACTTGATGGGGGTTGGGACACCGAGCAATATCATCGAGAGCGTTGCACGCGGCGTGGATTTCTTCGACTGTGTGATGCCGGCACGAAACGGTCGTCATGGGCATCTTTTCACTTGGAAAGGCATTATCAATATAAAGAATGAAAAGTATGCCCGGGACGAACAGCCGATCGATCTATCCTGTAGCTGCCCGGTCTGCCGACGCTATTCCAGAGCTTACCTGAGGCATTTGTTCAAGGCGGACGAAATGCTCGCTCTTCGGCTGGCCGTTGCACATAACCTCTACTTCTACAACAGCCTTGCGGCTGAGATCCGAAAGGCTTTGGACGAGGGAAGGTTCGACACTTTCCGGCGGGAGTTTACAGAAATTTTAGATAAACGGATTTAAGCGTCTTGAAATTAAAGACGTGACAGCGTATAATATCACCATATTGTATTTGGAGGGTTACTCACTATGAATTTGTTTCTTACAGCGGATGCTTCCGCTGCGGCCGGCGGATCTTCCATGATCATTATGCTGGTTCTCATGTTTGCCATTTTCTATTTTCTTATTATTCGTCCCGAGAATAAGAAAAAGAAAAAGACAGAAGAGATGCGCAACTCTCTGAGCCTTGGCGATGAGATCACCACGATCGGCGGTATCATCGGCAAGATCGTTCAGATCACGGAAGACACAATCACCTTTGAGACCGGCGAAGATCGTGTGCGTCTTCAGGTGAAGAAGTGGGCCATCTCTACCACCGCCAAAATGGAGGCAGAAGAAGCTGCGGCTAAAAAGCGTAAATAAGCTTGGCATGAATATCCCCCGCTTGTAATAGGATGGAATGAAGTCTGTTGCAAGCGGGGGTATTTATCATGTCGGAACACGATTCGCTTAGGAGATTTCCGCTGCGTGCATTCCTGAAAGGATATGCGGCTTGGGCATGGTCTGCACTTGTTCTTCTGCTGCTGTTCAGCTTCATTCTCAGCAGAACGGCTGCTTCGGAACAGGTTTTGGCCTATTCCTGTTCGGCACTCGCTTTCCTGGCCGCCTGCACAGCTGGCGCTTTCGCCGCGCGGGAAGCCGGGAAAGCCTCGATCTTCCTTGGTCTGTGCTGGTCAATCCTTACCGTAGCGTTGCTGCTTCTGCTTGGATTTCTGATTGATCGCAGCCGTATGGACAGGGGGGCTGTACTCAGCATGTCTGCCTTTACCTTTGCCGGAGCAATGTTCGGCTGTGTGTTTCTGGGAAGGAAAAAAACGAGGAAATACAAACATGCATCGAGCCACCAGAGACGATAAAAGAGTGTTAACATAAGCGAACTCATAATATCAATGATTAGTTCAAGCCTGTCAAAACACAAGATCTAGAAGTCTTTTGATAGTTAAGAAACAAATTAATACCACAAATAGAACGGAACAGTAACGAGAGTTGACATAAAGAAAAAATTATTTCAAAAAACACTTGATTTCTCTACCGGTTTGTAATATATTGTAATCACTTACTGTTATGTAAATCGTCCATTGTATAGAACCGTGCAGAGAGAGAGGCGTTTGCCGTGCAGAACCAGGAATGCTTGGCCATATTTGAAGAGTACCTCAGAAATGAGAAAAATGCTTCTGCCAATACCTTGAGCTCCTATATGCGTGATATCCGTCAGCTAGCGGATTATCTGGATTCGGAGAAGGATACGGATATTGTTTCAGCCACGGATGTGGATCTGGAAGAGTATATCCAGCATTTGAGGGAGAGCGGCAAATCCGTTGCAACGGTTTCACGCTGCATCGCTTCGATCAAGAATCTGTATTCCTATTTAGGAATCCATCAGATCATCAAACAGAGTCCGGCAACCAAGCTGACAACGGAGAAAAGCGTTCAGAAATTGCCCCAGATTCTGACCAGTCAGGAGGTCAACCTGCTACTGGACCAGCCCAAGTGCATTGATGCCAAGGGGTATCGGGATAAGGCCATGCTGGAACTGCTGTATGCAACCGGCATGCGCGTTACCGAACTGATCGACCTGGATGTAGCGGACGTCAACCTTCCGGCAGCTGTAGTTCGTTGTCACGGACGCAACAAGGAGCGGTTCATTCCGATCTATCCCGCAGCTGTTAAGGCGCTTGATGAGTACATCCGTCTGGTCAGGCCGCAAATGCTTGCCGATCCTGCCGATCCAACGCTTTTTGTCAACATCGGGGGAGAGCGCATGAGCAGACAGGGCTTCTGGAAAATCATCAAGCACTACCAGAAGAAAGCAAACATTGACAAGGACATCACGCCACATACGCTGCGGCACTCCTTCGCCGCACATTTGCTGGAAAACGGCGCAGACATTCACGACATTCAGGAGATGCTGGGCCATGCGGATGTCTCCTCAACCCAGATCTATTCACAGCTGGTTAAGAAGCAGCTGAAAGATACCTACAAGCGCACACATCCGAGAGCGTAAAACGGAAACCGGAACAGTTTTATACTGTTCCGGTTTCCGTTTTGTGTTGCCATCATTTGCGGAATATGTTACAATAACTGAGGATGTGATTATATGAGAATTCTGGGGATTGATCCAGGAATCGCAACAATTGGCTTTGGTGTGATCGACTCCGATAAAAACCATCACAAGCTGATACAGTGCGGAGTAATCAGCACACCGGCGCACACCAGTCTGTCCAGCCGTCTGGCGCAGATCTATGAGGATATGTGTCAGCTGCTGGACCTTTTTAAGCCGGATGCGATATCCATCGAAGAATTGTTCTTCAACACCAACATTACAACAGGTATTGCTGTGGCACATGGCCGCGGTGTGATTCTGCTGGCCTGTCAGAACGCCGGCGTGCAGATCTACGAGTATACGCCCCTACAGGTCAAACAAGCAGTGGTCGGTTATGGACGTGCGGAAAAAACACAGGTCATGGACATGGTGAAACGGATCTGCGGGTTACCCGCTCCGCCGCGGCCGGATGACGCTGCGGATGCGGTTGCATTGGCATTGTGCCATGCGCGCAGTGCAACATCGCTTCTGTTTAAAGGGGAGAGAGACGAATGTTCTACCATTTAATAGGAACGGTTTCTGAATTCGGACAAAACCTGGTCGTGCTGGATTGCAATGGGATAGGCTTTGCCCTCAATGCAACCGTCAACACTATTTCTCAACTGCGAGCAGGAGAGAAAGCAAAGCTTTACGTGGCGGAAGCAATTGGGGAGAACAATTTTGACCTGTTCGGTTTTGCGGATAAAAGCGAAAAGCAAAGCTTTGAAATGCTTATTTCTGTGTCCGGGATCGGACCGAAAGCTGCTCTTTCCATCCTTTCCTACAACACTCCGGCCGGGCTTGCTCTCTCGATTTTGAACGACGATGTCAAGGCGCTGACTGTTGCACCGGGGATCGGAAAAAAGATTGCCCAGCGAGTAATCCTTGAACTGAAGGATAAGGTTAGCAAGGAACTGGAGACGAGCGGAGCTGCTATCCCGCAGACAATTGCTGTAAACAGCGGAGCCGACGCGAATGTCGGAGACGCCATGGCAGCTTTAACAGTGCTTGGCTACAGCAGCGCAGAGATAGCGCCGGTCTTGAAGATGCTGGATACCTCCGCTATGTCGGCAGAGCAGATCATCAAAGCGGTGCTTAAGCAGATGGTTCGTTAACAGGAGAGATACATGAGCATCAATTTTTCGGATGAAGTCAACAACGAAATTATAACGACAGCGGCCAGTCTCCCCGAGGATACGAATGAGGGGTCTCTCCGTCCGCGTACGATTACCGAGTATATCGGCCAGGAGAAGGCGAAGAGCAACCTCGAAATATTCATCAACGCTGCCAAGATGCGCGGAGAAGCGCTTGACCATGTCCTGCTCCACGGTCCTCCGGGACTGGGTAAAACCACGCTTGCTGCGGTGATCGCCAATGAAATGGGCGTCAATATGCGCATTACCTCAGGACCTGCAATAGAGAAGCCAGGTGATCTCGTTGCAATGCTGACCAACCTGAATGAAGGAGATATCCTGTTTGTAGATGAGATCCACAGGCTGAACCGTGCCTATGAAGAAATCCTTTACCCGGCCATGGAGGATTTTGCGATCGATATTATTCTGGGAAAGGGGCCTTCGGCGAACTCTCTTCACTTGGACCTTCCTCATTTTACCTTGATCGGAGCCACTACACGGTCCGGCCAGCTGACTGCGCCTCTGAGAGATCGCTTTGGTGTGACGCTCCGTCTGGAGCTTTACACCCCGAAGGAACTTCAGAGGATTGTCACGCGTTCAGCGGGAATCCTGAATGTGGAGATCGAACCGGACGGGGCCTATGAAATCGCTTCACGCTCGCGTGGAACGCCCCGAATCGCCAACCGGCTTCTGCGCCGGGTGCGTGATTTTGCTCAAGTCCGTGCAGATGGTGTTATCACGCGCGAAGTTGCGGATGAAGCGCTTTCCAGTCTGGAAGTGGACAAACTGGGTTTGGATGCGTTGGATCGGAGGATGCTCCGCAGTATCATCGAATTCTACCGTGGTGGTCCGGTTGGGTTGGATACGCTGGCGGCGACGATCAACGAGGAGGCTGTAACGCTGGAAGATGTGTATGAGCCGTATCTGCTGCAAAAAGGCTTTTTGACCCGCACTCCGAGAGGCCGCTGCGTGACCAAAAAAGCATATGAGCATCTTGGTATAGCCTATCTGGGGCAGCAGGAGATGCCCTTATAATCCTATTTCAAGCGAATATTCAAAAAATCTTAACATTTACAGGAAAATCTATTGACATTGAACAAGGTTGATGTATAATGGCAATTGGATTTTGGGCAAAAATTAAGTGGATTATATGATTGACTATACCACAGCAAGCGATACAGGACTTCTGAATTCCGTGATCGAAGGCGATCGGGTTGCGGAGGAGATTCTCGTAGAACGTTATATGCAGCTCGTAAGGAGCTGCGCCCGGCCCTTGTTTCTGGCGGGCGGCGACAGCGAGGACCTGATTCAGGAGGGAATGTTTGGATTGCTCTCGGCGATCCGACAGTATGAACCCAGCAGTGGGACCAGCTTTAGGACCTTTGCTGAGCATTGTATACGTATGCGCTTGTATTCCGCAATCAAATCCGCATCCCGTTTAAAACATCTCCCGCTCAATGACGGCGTTTCCTTAGAGCAGCTCTCCGAAGATTCCTCTATGCAGTTATCGGCAATACCGGACTCCGTCCGCCGCAATCCGGAGGATTTGGTTCTGGCCAGAGAGAGAACGGAAGAACTTTATTCCGAATTGGCACTGTGCTTGTCAGGGCTTGAGAAAAATGTACTAAGCCTGTATTTGGAAGGCTTATCCTATCGGGAAATAGCCTTCCGTCTTGGAAAACAAGAAAAGTCCATAGACAATGCCGTGCAGCGTATTCGGCGCAAGTTGGCGCGGAACCCAATTTTTGGCGAAATCAGTTGAAAAGCTGATCGCAAATATAAGCCGATAAAGGCAACAATCAAAAGAGAGGATTCGAAATGTACGAAGACAAGACCTTAGTTTGCAAAGAGTGTGGTAAAGAGTTCGTGTTCACCGCCGGTGAGCAGGAGTTCTATGCGGAGCGCGGCTTCCAGAACGAGCCCCAGCGCTGCAAGGCCTGCCGTGACGCTCGCAAGAACGCCGCCCGTGGTCCCCGTGAGTTCTTTACTGCTACCTGCGCTGCCTGCGGCGGTGAGGCGAAGGTTCCCTTTGAGCCCAAGTCTGATCGTCCGGTTTACTGCAGCGAGTGCTTCGCTAAGATGAGAGCTCAGGCCTGATTTGCCTGAAACGTGTGGGGCGCATTTGCGCCCCACTTGCTATTTTACGGAAAGGGGAGTCCTATGGAAATCACACGAGATACGGTTATTTCTGAAATCGTTGAGAATTGTCCCGAAGCTATGCCAGCGTTTATGGATATTGGCATGCACTGCATCGGATGCGTAATGGCTGGCGGAGAAACTATTGAGCAGGCTTGCGCTGCCCATGGCGTGGATCCGGACGAATTTCTGGTTTATCTGAAGAAGTTCCTTGAAACGGTTTGACTTTGAAAAAGCCGGTTTTTCCGGCTTTCTTTTTTTGCTATGAACAAAAGAATTAACTGTATCGTATCCCATGTTCCGTGGGGAATAGGGCTGATTGACGTCGGGACAGATCATGGGTATCTGCCAGTCGCGCTTGCCCGGAAAGGTTATCCCGGGAAACTGATCGCATCTGATATTAATACCAAGCCATTGCAGGCAGCTCGACGATCGGCCGCGGAGGCGGGATTGGAGGAGCGGATCGAGTTTATGTTGGCTGACGGGCTGGAGGGCTGTGATCCTGAGACGATTGACACAATCGTGATTGCCGGTATGGGAGGGGATACCATATGCGGGATCCTGGACAGGGCCGAATGGTGTATGGATCGGCGCTATACCCTGGTTTTACAGCCCATGACGCGGGCTGAAGTCCTTCGATATTGGCTTGTCAATAACGAGTTTGAAATCCAGTCGGAAGATCTGGTGCAGGACGGAGGAACTCTGTATTCCGTATTGACGGCACGATTTGGGAGCTGTACACGCTTACGTGAGGCCGAGCTGTACACAGGATCCTTCGAGGCCCTGAAAGAACACCAGTTGTTTCCGGCTTTTCTCGAGCGTCAGATTCATCGCGTTGAAAAAAAGAGGGACGGTCTGCGCTCGTCTGCAGAAGCAGACGCAAACGGACGTGCTGCAATTTGGGATGAGATTTTGTCACAAATGGAGGAGATGAAGCAACGTGCGAGTATTGAATGAGATCTATACGTATCTATGTGCTTTGGCCCCTCTGGAGCTGCAGATGGAATTTGATAACGCCGGCTTATTGATTGGACGGCGTCAAGCGCCGGTTTCTAAGGCGATTCTGGCCCTTGACATCACCGATGAAGTAATCGAAGAGGCGCGCAATGAAGGCGCGGAACTAATTATTTCTCATCATCCGATCATCTTCCATAAACTAAAACGTGTGTCGGATACGGACAACGACGATCGTATCCTGCGAATGGCAGAAAAAGGGATAGCCGCTGTCTGTATGCATACCAATCTGGATATCGCCGATGGCGGGGTAAACGATGTGCTTATCAAGCTCTTGGGCGCATCCTGCGAAGGGAAACTGGATAACGATAACTGCGGGAGAATCGGCTTCCTACCGGCACCGATGGCGATGCAAGACTTTCTGCTGCACACCAAATCCGCTCTTCATGCGGAGGGGCTTCGCTTCTATGACTCCGGACGGCCGGTTGAGCGCCTGGCGGTCATGGGCGGGGCCGGCGGGGACAGCTTGCACGACGCCTGGGAGAAAGGCTGCGATACCTATGTAACTGCCGATGTTAAGTATCACCAGTTCCTGGAAGCGGCACAATTGGGGCTCAATCTGATTGACGCCGATCATTTCTATACGGAAAACCCAATCATTCCTGTCCTGGCAGAAAAGCTTTCCACCCGGTTCCCGGATGTAGAGTTCCGTGTTTCCGCGCGGCATCATGCGGTAGTCTCTTTTTGTTGACATGCGCTAAAGCATAAGAAGCCCCCGTTTCTCATACACTCGAACAAACGAGATCATGAGAGCGGAGGCTTTTTCTATGACGGATACAAACATCTACCGCGATATCGCCGCCCGTACCGGAGGAGCGTTTATGCTCGGTGTGGTTGGGCCTGTGCGCACCGGCAAATCCACTTTTATCAAACGCTTTATGGAGACACTTGTGATTCCTCAGATCGAGAATACCTATGTGCGGGAGCGTGCTCGCGATGAGCTGCCGCAGAGTGGCTCCGGCAGAACGATCATGACAGCAGAGCCAAAATTTGTTCCTGAGGACGCGGTCACGATCCCGATCGGAGGTGAGACGGAACTGTCGGTACGTCTGGTCGATTGCGTCGGATATATGGTCGAAGGCGCGACCGGTCAGTTTGAAGAGGATCACGAACGATTGGTGACGACACCGTGGTTTGATCATGAGGTGAGCTTGACAGAAGCCGCAGAAAAGGGAACGCATAAAGTTATTGCGGAACACTCAACGATCGGAATCGTCGTGACGACCGACGGATCGATTTGCGATATTCCGCGTAACAACTATCAAGAGCCGGAAGCACGCGTCATCGGGGAACTGAAAAGTATTGGCAAGCCCTTTGTTGTTTTGCTTAACTGTGCGGATCCTCAGGCAGAATCCGCGGTTCGGATTGCGGAAGAGATTTCGGCACACTACGGCGTGGAATGTCTACGCGTCAATTGCCTGAAACTCACCGAGAAAGATATTGTGGAGATCCTGCATTCCGTTCTGGAGGAGTTTCCGCTGCGTGCGATGGGCTTCTTTCTCCCAGAATGGCTTTCCGCTCTGGAATCAGAGACGCCGCTCAAAAAAGAACTCTATGCCCAACTGCGGGATGTTTGTGAGCAGGCGTACAAAATCAAAGACGGACGCCAGGCCGCGCAGACGCTTATCGAGCAGGATACGATCAGCCAGGTTCAAATTCTGGACAGTGATCTTGGACAGGGAATCCTGAATGTGGAAATCCAGCTCCCGCGCGGTTTATATTACCAAACCATCAGCGAAGAAACTGGTTTGAATATCAAAAACGATGCGGATCTGATTGCTACGCTTGCGGGGATGAGCCGAATCAAGGTCGATTACGACCGGCTTCGCTCTGCCCTGGAATCGGTGCGGGAAACCGGCTATGGGGTGGTGATTCCAGAAGCGGAACAGATGACATTGGAAGAGCCTCAGATCGTTCGACAGGGAGGGAAATATACCGTCAAGCTCAAAGCCAATGCACCGGTTCTTCATATGTTTATGACCAACGTGGAGACGGAGGTCACGCCGGCGATCGGAGGAGAAACAGCCTCGGAGGATATCATAAACTTTTTACTGCAAGGCTTCGACGGGGATGTAAATCGAATCTGGGAGTCGAATATCTTCGGGAAATCACTGAACGATATTGCGGAAGAAGGTTTAGCTGCAAAGATTCAAGCTCTGCCGGAAAATGCACGGAACAAACTGCGTATCACGCTGCAGCGGGTTATCAACGAAGGCAGCGGAGGGTTGATCTGTATTCTGCTTTGATACTCTTCAACTCTGCCTAGCATTTGACTTGACCTGGTTTTGCCTATATAATGTCTGTAAAGCGAGGAGCGGATATGTATAACCTGGCCCGCAGAGAGAAACTGCTGGATTCATTCCTACTTCTTTGCCTGCTGTTTGCCGCAGCGTTGCTGGTTATAACGGCGAAACAGCTCAGCTCGGAGCCAACAGTGGCAGAAGAAGAAACCCAATGCCTTGTTATAGACCCAGGGCATGGAGGAATCGACGGCGGCGCGATTGCTTTCAATGGGATAAAGGAAAGCGAGATCAATCTTTCTATTGGCTTGAAACTCCGCTCACTGGCAGATCTGTTTGGGATTCCGACGGTCATGACACGGGAAGATGACAGCGTTTGCTCAGAGCAGGAGACGTATAGTGAACATGATGATCTGGTTCGGCGGACGGAAGTAATAAACTCTGCTCCCAATGGGATCCTGATCAGCATCCATCAGAACTTTTACCCGACCAGTCAGCCGTCCGGAGCTCAGGTACTCTATGCCTCAGGAGAAAAAAGTCGGGCGTTCGGAGAGTTGACGCAAAGCAATCTTGTATCGACGCTTCAGCCCGGGAACAGGCGTCTATCAGAACCAGCGTCCAAGAAACTGTATATAACCTCACATGTCAGTTGTCCGGCTATTCTGGTCGAATGTGGTTTCCTCTCCAATATTACGGATCTGGAGCTTCTGTCGCGGGATACCTACCAGAGCATGCTTGCGGCGGTACTGATGGCGTCTTATTTGCAGTTTATTACGCTGGGAGCTTTCACGTGACATAAACAAAGGAGACACTTACATGGCCAACAAACTGAAGACAGTGTACTGCTGCTCGGAGTGTGGGAATGAGACGACAAACTGGGCGGGGAAGTGCCCAAGCTGCGGAGCGTGGAATACATTGCAGGAAGTAAAACTGGATAGCAGAGTACAGCGCCGCAGAATGGACGCTGCCCGCAGTACGGTATTCCAGAAGCCCAAACGGATCAGCGAGCTTGATTCGGAGGCCGAGATCCGTTTCCTGACTGGTATCACGGAGTTTGACCGCGTGCTGGGGGGCGGTGCCGTTCTGGGGTCGCTGAACCTTGTCGGCGGTGCGCCGGGCATCGGTAAATCCACCCTGCTTCTGCAGATGTGCGCGATGGCTAACGAAGATCGCGTCATTCTGTATGTGACAGGTGAAGAGAGTGAGCGCCAACTCAAGCTGCGCGCAACCAGGCTGAACGTCCAGAGCAGTGAACTCTACGTTCTGGCTGAAACCGATATTGACAACATCCTCGCCGCAATCGATGAGCTTGGCCCCGAGGTGGTCGTGATTGACTCGATTCAGACCATGTCTGACGGAGAAGTACCATCGGCGCCAGGCAGCATCAGCCAGGTTCGTGAGTGCACGATGCGTCTTATGCGCGCGACAAAAGAGAAAGGGCTGACCATGTTTGTGGTCGGACACATCAATAAAGAGGGAAGTATAGCCGGTCCCAAGGTACTGGAACACATGGTGGACTGTGTGCTCTATTTCGAAGGGGAACGAAACACCAGCTTTCGCATTCTGCGCGCGGTGAAGAATCGCTTCGGATCTACCAACGAAATCGGTGTATTCGAGATGGCGGAGAACGGTTTGCGCTGTGTTGAGAACCCCTCTGAGATGTTGCTCTCCGGACGCCCGGAAAACAGTCCGGGGACCTGTGTGGCCTGCGTTATGGAAGGAACTCGGCCGTTGCTTGCTGAGGTGCAGGCTCTGGTGTCGCCTTCCGGCTATAACGCTTCCAGGCGAAGCAACGGCATCGACTATAACCGTACCGCGATGTTGCTGGCTGTTTTGGAGAAGCGGGGTGGTATGCCGGTCGGAAATTGCGATGCCTATATCAATGTCGTCGGCGGACTGGAGCTGGATGAACCGGCGGCAGATCTTGCCACGGTCCTGGCTCTTGCCTCCAGCTTCCTGGATAGACCGCTGGGAATGGATCTTGCAGCAATCGGGGAAGTTGGGCTGTCCGGAGAACTCCGAAGCGTAAGCGTATTGAACCAGAGGCTCTCCGAAATATCCCGGCTGGGCTTTAAGCGTTGTGTAATCCCTGCGCACAACCAGATCGAACAGCAATCTTTTGAAGGGATGCAGTTGATTCCGGTTAAGACGATCGGGGAAGCAGTCGCAGCGACACTCGGCCGAAAACAGAATCACACAAGCGCCTCACAGAACTGAGTGTATTCATGTGTCCGGCCTGAAAAACGCCTTCAAGAATGTGTCTTGAAGGCGTTTTTGTACGACAGGGGTTCCTCAGATTTCTTTTTGTTGACTCCAATAACGACTCCCTTGCATAGCGGCAAACAGCGCGTCGCGAAGATGTTCTCTCGCGGACGGGGATACTTTGTCCAACTCGCGGAACATAGGGGAGAAGTGCCAGTGAAGGATTTCCCTTGAATAGTCTTCATATAATGCCCGGCCTAGCGGCAGTACAGAGACCAGCAGTTCTTTCCGGCTTCCCGGACGGAGTTGTCTCTCGACCAGTCCCTTGGCTTCAAGTCGTGTTACGATCTTGGTGAAATTCGAACGCGTAACGCCTAGCCTGGAGGCGATAGCTGACATGTGTTCCTGACGTTCTTCGTTCTCGAGCAGGTATTCCAAAACCTGAATCTGGGCATAGGAATAGGAAATACCCTGAAAAGTCTGCTTTTCAAGTTTGTAGGCAGAGGCATATATGTTGCAGTAGTGAATCAGGGCTTCCACAACCTCACGGTTTTCACCCATCCATTCAAGTTTCATAATGTATTTCCTCCGTAATTCTTTTTTGAAATCATAACAGATTCAACAAAATTATACAAGAGCGGACAAAGAATTATTGCGAGCCTATTGCTTTTCTAACAAAAGCATGGTATGCTAATATCAATGTTTCCAATGGAAACAACCGCAAATCTAAATAGGGGGTAAAGAGTATGAAACTCAGCAAGAGCACAACTAAGCTTCTGTGCGCCGCTCTGATACTGATTCTGCTGGGTAGTATCCTAGCATCTGTTTTCAACGGCGGAAGCAATGTCAAAGTCAGCCGCATCCAGTTCGATACAGACAACGGCACGTTGAGCGGTCTGCTTTACATGCCCAAGGATGCCTCGGAATCGAATCCCAAACCCACAGTCGTCGTTACCCACGGATATCTGAATTCTGCGGAAATGCAGGATGCTAACGCTATTGAACTCAGTCGGCGAGGCTATGTGGTCCTTGCGCTGGACCAGTATGACCATGGACACTCCGACTATAAGAACGAACTCTATAGCGATACCAGCTTTTTCGGCATATGGCTTCCATTCTGGTTGAATTCCATGCATGATGCGGTTGCTTGGATGTATGAGCAGCCTTACGTGCTGAAGGATGCGGAGGGCAACGGAATCATTGGCGTCACTGGCCACTCCATGGGTGGCTTTGGCAGCACCATGGCACTGGCAATGGACGAACAGGAAGCAATGGAGACCGGTATTCGGAAGATCTATTGCGGTCTGACCGAAGGCTCTGACTTCATGTACACTGGTCTCGTCGGCGTAGATGCAGCGACTGCGGATGCTCTGGGCGGCGGGCGTGTTCAGGGCAAGGTCGCTGCACAGTATGATGAATTCTTCTTTAACGACCCTACGGTCGAGGGCGGAACGGTTCGCCACAAGGATTTCGTCTCCACGCCGGATGGCATGACCTTCCTGCAGCAGGAGGAGCCGGCCCAAGCGAACACCTGGTATGATACCAGCGACGGCGGCCGCCGCATAGTTTATGAACCCCCACAGACTCATCCTTGGAACCATTTCTCTAAGACGACCACGGCCTACGCGATCAGTTTCTATACCGAAGCCTTCAAGGATTATCAGGACGGAATCAAATCGATAGCTCCGGATCAGCAGATCTGGCAGTGGAAAGAGCTCTCCGAATGTGTTGCGCTGCTTGGCTTCGTAATGCTTATCCTGGCTATTGCTCAAATCCTTCTTGCGCTGCCGTTCTTCTCACGGGCCAATACCGGCGCGTTGGCGGTACAGCCCGCGGCTACCGGCGGAAAAAAGTGGCTTGGAATTCTTATCACGATTTTTGCTATTCTGCTTCCGGCGCTCTTCTTCACTCCTCTCATGGATGACGGGGCCGGTTCTCCCAGTGTGAATATCCTGTTCTATGGCGGCCTTGTTGCTGCGGCAGGCGGTCTTGTCGGTTTTATCGTTGGTATTGCC
>OCVV011346377.1_pt1 | contig 19154 bp, 20 predicted proteins | sample 1539721 | NCBI WGS metagenome assembly OCVV01 (sample SAMN02144230, study PRJEB22623) | gut metagenome | biome: sheep rumen | host: Ovis aries | place: New Zealand
AACGGCACCTATGTGCAGGATATGCTGAACAATGTGTTTGACCGAAAGCGCTCGGATATTATTCCGAATGGTTATTATAACGCGAATACGGGGGTGAGAAGAAGATGAATGTATACGACTGGAAATCTGCTTCATACTAATGGGGGAGGGATGCTCTTGAAGAGACAGGATTCGCAGGAACTGACAATGAAAAAGCTGACTTTGACCGCATGGACACGGATACTCTGCAAGCAGGGGATGATCGACATTGCAAGGGCAAACCGCATGGAGGCAATGATTCAGCGGCTGACGGAATCCGCTGTCCGGACTGGTATACCTCAGCCCAATCAGACAGCGTGTGATAAACAATGATACACAGTTATAATTGAGAATCGTCAATCAGAAACCAGTGCCTTGAATCAGGGCGCTGGTTTTTGCCAGCATAAAATTGTATGCACATAGGAATAGTCGGAATATGGCGGCGATTTGCGAGATGACTGTAATATTTTGGCTTCATATTCCGATATGTATAGCCATTGCGTCTGCTGCATTGAAAAAGCCTGAGACAAGGCATTTCGGAGACAAATTATAAGGGAAAAGTAACGAAAAGCAAACGAGATTCTTGGTCAACCCTACCAAATCAAACTGGAAGTTTTTGTTCGCTATTGACAAAGGCGAAATCGCGTGATATAATAAATAGTAAATGTATGAGGGTGACTATACCCTCGGCACAGTATATTCCGGTGAAAATGCGAAATCTGTGAAAGGATACTATATGATATACCGGATGCCGAAATGTTTGGTCTTCTGTTAAGTGGTACCTGCGTAGATGGAATGTCACACATATTAACTGTCTGCGTGAGTGATACGCAGCGGTCTGCATATTGACAATATTTTATACATGTGCATACAAAAAGATGTAGAGGAGTTAAAATTGATGAATTTCAAAACTGATCCGCGTTTTGCCGGAATCGAAGCATTCCCAAGTAAAATCTGGCTTGCATCGCCCACGATGCACGGCGATGAGCAGAAGTGGGTAGACAAGGCGATCCGTACCAACTGGGTGTCCACAGTCGGTGAGAACATCAACGAGGTGGAGAAAGCAATCTGCGCGCATATCGGCTGCAACTATGCGGTCGCTCTTTCCTGCGGCACGGCGGCACTGCATCTGGCAGTGAAGCTCGCCGGAGAAAAGCTCTACGGAGCGCCGAAAGTCGGTCACGGCACGCTCGAAGGACACAAGGTTTTTTGCTCCGATACGACATTTGATGCAACAGTGAATCCGGTTGCCTATGAGGGCGGTGAAGCTGTGTTCATTGACACAGAGCGTGACACTTGGAATATGGATCCGGTCGCGCTGGAGAAGGCGTTTGAGTTGTATCCGGAGGTCAAGCTGATCGTGGTCGCTCACCTCTACGGCACTCCCGGCAAGGCTGACGAGATCAGAGCGATTGCCGACAAGCACGGCGCGCTGATTGTTGAGGATGCGGCGGAATCTCTGGGCGCTACTTACAAGGGAAAGCAGACCGGTCTGTTTGGCGACTATTCTGTGATTTCCTTTAACGGCAATAAGATTATCACCGGTTCCAGCGGCGGAATGCTTCTGTGCAGCGACAAGGCGGATGCGGACAAGGCGAGAAAATGGTCTACGCAGAGCCGAGAGGCTGCGCCGTGGTATCAGCATGAAGAGCTCGGCTATAACTACCGCATGAGCAATATTATTGCGGGCGTGGTCAGAGGGCAGATTCCGTATCTGAATGAGCATATCGCGCAGAAAAAGGCGATTTATGAGAGATACAAGGAGGGGCTGAAAGCTCTGCCGGTATCCACGAATCCGTTTGATGCTGTCAATTCTGTTCCGAACTACTGGCTGAGTTGTATCATCATTGACGAGGATGCAATGGCACCGATGGTACGCGGCGAGCAGGATTACCTTTACAAGAGTGAGCCCGGCAAGAGCAGTCCGCAAGAGATTCTGGATGCAATTGCTTCCTTCAATGCAGAAGGTCGTCCGGTCTGGAAGCCGATGCATATGCAGCCGATCTACCGTATGAATCCGTTTGTCACGGCAAGCGGCAACGGTCGCGGTCAGTCGAATGCTTATATCGCCGGCAGCAGTACCGATGCCGGTGCGGATATCTTCCGGCGCGGGCTTTGTCTGCCCAGCGATAATAAGATGACTGCGGAGCAGCAGGATGTTTTGATTGAGATAATTAAGAGATGTTTTGAATAAGGATGACGGATGTATTGGGGTGTGATGCATGAAAAAGATACTGGCTTTGATCGGCGCGATTGTTGCACTTGCGGCAATGGCAGGCGCTATGGCGTTTATTGCAGAACGCCTCAATGAACAAAAGGCTGAGAAATCTAAGTTCAAGCACAAGCCGCATGGCATTTATGAGCGGTTCATCAAGCGCCCGATGGATTGTTTCCTGTCTGCCGGTGCGTTGATTGTCCTCTCGCCTGTATTATTGGTACTGACGGTTGTTGGTGCCATTGAAATGGGCGGAAATCCGTTCTTTACGCAGGAGCGTCCGGGCAAAGACGAAAAGATTTTCAAGCTCATCAAGTTCCGGACGATGAACAATAAGAAGGATGAGGACGGGAATCTGTTGCCAGATGAGGTTCGTTTGACAAAGTACGGGAAATGGCTCAGAAGCACAAGCCTTGACGAGCTGCCCGAATTGTTTAACATTGTAAAAGGCGATATGAGCATTGTTGGACCGAGACCGTTGCTTGTAAAGTATCTTCCTTACTATCGTGACGAGGAACGAGAACGTCATGCAATACGACCCGGTTTGACAGGATACGCACAAGTGAATGGCCGCAATTATTTGATGTGGGATGAACGTATCAAGTTGGATGTTGAATATGCTAAAAGCATTTCACTCATTCGCGATATAAAAATATTGTTCAAAACCGTTGAGAAGGTTATTAAACGTTCAGATGTGGCGGAAAAGAGGATAATGCCTTTAGATCAAGTACGAGAAAAGGAGAAAGAAAATGCGCTTTGAGAAAGAAGTTGGAGAATCCTTAACCTATAAATTTGCACAGGCCGCAGGAGAGATGAGAGCACAGGGTAAGGAGATCATCTCTTTGGGGTTAGGAGAGCCGGATTTTAAAACGCCTGAATATGTAGTTGAAGCAACAACAAAAGCATTGCATGATGGATTCACCCATTATTCGGCTACACAGGGATGGCCGGATCTGCGCAAGCTCATTGCAGCAGATTGCAACCGCAATTACAATGCAGATTATTCGATGAATGATGTCATTGTTACTCCCGGCATTAAAGCCGCTGTCTATTTCTCTTTGGCGGTGATTCTGGAACCGAATGATGAGATTATTCTGATATCGCCGTATTATGTTTCATACCCTGCAATGGTGAAGCTTGCTGAACCAACGGCTAAGATTGTAAATGTTACTCTGGATAAAAACTTCAGACTGGATACGGAAAAGCTCAAAGCAGCGTTCAACAGTAATACAAAGGCTATTCTGATAAATACACCGAACAACCCGACGGGTATGGTGCTGTCGCAGGAGGAAGTGGAACTGATCGTTGCATTGGCATCAGAGTATAATGCTTATGTCATTGCGGATGAGGTCTATGAAAAACTGGTGTATTCTAAATATAAACACACCAGCTTTGGAAAGTATCAGCAGATTAAGGATAGGCTGGTGATTTGCAACGGCTACAGTAAGTCGCACGCCATGACGGGCTGGAGACTTGGTTATGCAATCGGTGCACATGATATCATTGCAAAAATGAATAAGCTGCAGCAGCATATCAATACCAATACCTGTACTTTTATCCAAGTGGGCGCATGTTCTATCTATCAGAATGAACCTGCTCATATCCCGCCCTATGTACAGGAGTTAGAAAAGCGAATTGCCTTCTTTGATGACAGGCTGAATAAGCTGGATTATATCACGGCTGTGAAACCGCAGGCAGGGTTCTTCTATTTTGTTGACATCTCGCAGACAGGCGTGGATTCTAACACATTCTGCGCGGATCTGCTGAAAAAGACTGGTATTGCTTCTACTCCTGGAATCGCATTCGGACCGGAATGGGATAGCTATGTGCGTTTTTCTATCGCTGTTCCAATGACGACTTTGGAACGCGCTGCTGAATTGCTGAAAGGATATCGGTTTGAGTCATGAATATGAAAATCGTTCTTACAAGAAGTATGGTTGCAGGGGATATCCAGTATATCAAGGATGGACTCGATCAGGCTTTGTCTGGACAGTACGAGATTCTTTTCCCTTCTGAATTTACGGAAGACTGTATCTGTGAATTAGCAAAAGATGCGGATATTCTGCTTGGCCCGTATGTAACCGAAAAGATCATAAAATCAGCAGAAAAGCTGAAACTCATTCAGATTCCGTGGACCGGAATGGATACATTCAACTTCTCGGCAGTACAGGGAATCACCATACCAGTATGCAATACGCATAGCAATGCAGATTCCGTTTCGGAGCTTGGCGTATCTATGATATTAGATTTGCTGAAAAAGCTCTCTTATCACGATCGAAAAATGCGCATCGGAAACTGGAACCGCGATCAGAAGCCGCTGAATCTGAAATCCAGACTGCTTTCCAAACAAACTATATGTGTGCTGGGATACGGAAATATCGGTTCCCGCATTGGCAAATTGGTCGCTGCATTCGGTGCCAATGTCATGGCCGTGGATAATCATGCAGAAGAAAATGATTCGTCAGTCATCGTGTACCGCAGTGCGCAGATGTCAGAGGCTGTCACTTCTGCTGATGTTGTAGTGTGTGCATTGCCTTTGACTGATATGACACGCGGATTGATTGATGCGGAAATGATAAATAAGATGAAAGATAATGCATTGCTTGTGAATGTTTCCAGAGCAGCAGTTATTCAGGAAGATGCGGTTTGGAACGCATTGCAAAGCGGCAAATTGTCAGGTTTTGCGTCTGATGTTTGGTGGAATGCACCAAAGCGTGGTGAGACGGAAAGCTATCCTTCCGCATATCATGAATTCTGGAAACTGGATAATGTAGTAATGTCACCGCATAGAGCAGGGTTCATTGAGGGCTCGCTTCCTCATCTTGACGGTGCGATTGATAATATCATCGCACTTGCGAAGGGCGGACAGTTGGCATGCATAGTTGACGTGAATAAAGGATATTGAGGTGTTGTGTAAGATGAACTTTCTGATTCTTGCGGCAGGAACGAGAAATAAAATTGTCCAGTATTTTAAGAAAACGTTTGAGGGTATTGGAACAGTTGTTGCAACGGATGCGAGCGAATTAGGCCCTGCTATTTATGATGCGGATAAGTATTACATTGTCCCTTCCATTACTGAGACGGGATATGTTGATCTGATTCTCGACATCTGTAAGAAAGAGAACATCAACGGTGTTCTTAGCTTGATTGATCCGGAGCTGAGCCTTCTTGCCGAAAATGTGGAGAAGTTCAAGGAAGTCGGAACAACTGTCATTGGCAGTTCCTATGAACTGTGTGAGATGTCACTGGATAAAATGCTGATGTTTAAATGGTTGGTAGAGCATGGATACCGTTGCGCACGGTCATGGGATAATAAAGAGGACTTTATCAAAGCATTGAATGCTGGTGAAGTGAGTTTTCCGGTTTTTGTAAAACCTGCACGCGGTTCAGCTTCAATCAGCATCTCAAAAGTGAACGACATAGAGACAGTTGAGCTCCTTTGTTCCCATGAGGAAGGCCTGATGATTCAGGAGTTCCTCAATGGACAGGAATTCGGCGCGGATGTATATATTGATCTGATTTCCGGTGAAGTTGTTTCGATTTTCACCAAGAAGAAAATTAAAATGCGTGCGGGAGAAACAGATAAAGCTGTTAGCTTCAAGGATCCAGTATTATTTGAACTGATTAAGCGTTTTGTGAAAGAAGCAGGTTATAGAGGTCAGATTGATATTGACATCTTCTGTATCAATGGTGAATATTACATTTCCGAAGTGAATCCTCGTTTCGGCGGAGGATATCCTCATGCATATGAATGCGGCTGCGATCATATGACGCTAATTAAGAACAACCTGAATGGCATTGTTAATGAAAAGCATATCGGGGAATATGATGAAGGAATCTATATGATGAAGTATAATGAACTGAAGATAATCAGAAAGCAGGCATGATATGCAGATGAAACGACTGATCTATCAAATCAGAATGTTCACGATATCCGGTGGGGGCGTTAAGCGTACCGACTGGCTGAGGAAGCATCATGTGTATGGTCATATCGGCCCAAATGTGATGATCCAGTCACGAAAGATTCCGCTATATCCGGAGTTAATTAAGATTGGTAGTAATGTTCGCATTGCGTCAGGAGTCAGCTTTATTACCCATGATGTTGTTCACAATATGCTGAATAATATTCCGGGCAACAAGTACAAGTATACCGAAAAAAAGGGCAGGATCACTATAGGAGACAATTGCTTTATCGGAGCGAATTGTATCATCCTGTATGATGTCACGATCGGTAACAACTGCATTATCGGCGCAGGAAGCGTTGTAACAAAGAATATCCCTGACGGCAGCGTTTGTGCAGGCGTTCCATGTAAGGTTATTTCGGATTTTGAATCCTTTAAGAAAAAACGTATGTAAATGAGAGGCTAAAATGAAATTGATGGATACGATCGAGGGAGAACAGTTTTTTGATGAATATATCATGGCCGCTCCTGGGAGTGATTATGGAAAAGCCATGTGGAGTGATATCGGAAATGTTAAGAATGCGATTCTGCTTAACGATGCAATAAAAGATAATACTCCGAAACTGATCAGACTGCTCCATCACATTCATTTTAGTTTTTGGCTGAACAAAAAAATTGACCTTCCTTTTCAAGGTGCGTGGAAGCCGTTCTATTCAATCGAATCGGTTTCGCTTCATCCGAATAAGAAATACTGCATAATCTTTACAGATATCAGTGCTTGCCGTACTGATATCCGATATCTTGAGCAGCTTTCTCATAAGAAAAATGTCACGCTTGCCATGATTATGGTTAACACAGTGGACAAAAAAGAAAGAATTCTCAAGAAAAGAATGCAGTATTTTTCGATGCTTTTTTCTTTTGATAAAAATGATTCCGAGAAGTACGGCGCTTATTATCATCCGATGAATTATTCGGTGGATACTTCGCTTTGCAAGTCAAAAGTACGCTATGATGTTTTTTTTGTCGGAATGGCAAAAGCCAGACTGCCGATGCTGAAAGCGATCTATAAAAAGCTCCGGAAAAGCGGCGTAAAGGCACTGTTTTATATATCCGGTGTCGATAAAACACAGATGTCGAGATGTGGAATTCGTTATAACCAGTGGCTTAGCTATAGTGATGTACTGCAATATACGATGCAGTCGAATTGTCTGATTGAGGTAGTTGATGCGGAACAGTCTGGAATCACACTGCGTACAATGGAAGCAATCTGTTACAACAAGAGACTAATAACGAATAATCGGACAATCATTGATTCACCATATTTTAACAGTGCTTATATAAAAGTGTTTGAGAAGCTTAGTGATATTGACGTTGAGTTTCTAAAAGATAGATCGCCCGTTGACTATCATTATCAGGGCGATTTCTCTCCGATACACTTGCTCGAACATATTAACAGCGTATATCATGAACAAAGTAAATGATTTAATGAACGTTGCTAACAGGAGTTGTTTTTATGAGTGGAACAAAACTGCGGAATGAGAAGATGAGAGTGCTGGTTCTTCTTTCTGCTTATAATGGCGAAAAATTCATACTTGAACAGCTTAACAGTCTAAAGGCGCAGGAAGGTGTTCAGATGCACTGCCTGATTCGCGATGATGGTTCTTCAGATCGTACATCGGAACTGTTGGAGGAATACTGTCGCAAAAATCCTGGATTTGAATGGATTAAAGGACAGAATTGTGGTGTGATAAAAAGCTTTAATGAATTATTGAAAAACGATCTCTGTATGCAATATGACTGGATTGCGTTTTGTGATCAAGATGATGTATGGTTATCAGCAAAGCTGAAACGAGCAGTTCATGTTTTGATGAAAAGCAATTTGCTGGAGAATAAGCCGTTGGTCTATTGTAGTAATCTGGAATTAGTTGATGCTTCTCTTGCACATATCGGCTATATGAGAAGTGCTTCCGTAAAGGTTACAAAGTATACTGCGGTTGTTCAAAATTGTGCGACTGGATGTACAATGGTGTTTAATCAGGCGGCACGATTAGAATATCTTAAAGGGATCGACAGTGCAATGGAGATGCATGATTACTGGATGTTTTTAATCGGAGTATACCTTGGCAACCTCATTTATGATTCGAGAGCTTTGATTCAATACCGTCAGCATGGGGCAAATGTGATTGGGGCTAAAAAACAGACAATTAAGGGCGCTGTCCAAAACCTATCTAAAACTGGAAACCATGAAAAGATGCTGCTGGACTTTATGGATATATATTCAGAGTCCATTTCGGATGATGATAAAGCCGTTATGAAACTGGTCACAAGAGCAAATCACGATTGGAAATGCAGGCTTCATTTGATGTTGGATCCAAGGTTTCATGGATATTCATTTAAAAGGACATTAGGATTTAAAATCCGTGCGGCGATTGGTCGGGTTTATTGAAGGAGAATAAATGAATAATTATAGTAAGCCGAAACTGCAAACCATCATTCAAAAGTTAAAAGGAATTGCACACAGTGGAATAGAACATAATGATACTGAAAAAGCCCTCGAGGCAATTGCTGCTTGCGCTAAAATCGAGTACTTTTGGAATCAGCAATATTATGATGCTGAACTTGAGGAAATGGTTGGTTCCATTGCAAAAGAATGGAAGAAAGAATCATATAAATCCGAGAATAATACAGTCCTGTTTTACGATGAACCTGGATTCGATCTGCGTGCGCTGAGTATAGTTTATCTGAAGGGACTTGCAATGGCTGGCTTTCGCGTAGTGTTTGTAACACGATTCGAATCAAAAGATAAACAACCGGTTCTTCATAAGGCTTTAGCCTCGTTTGACATTATCTTTGAGTATTATTCAATGAAGGCTCCCTACAGGATTCAAATCGGTTCTTTAATTAATTTGATACAAAAATATAAGCCTTTTTCCGTCATAGCCCATTCGGATGCATATGATCCGGTATGGCCAGTTGTTTTTTCGATTTTTAAACCATCATTCGAACGCTATGTAGTAAATTTGACAGATCATGGATTCTGGTTAGGAAAAGAATGCATAGATTATGTATTGGAATTTAGAGATTATGGTGCATCAGTTTCTTTGAGTCAGCGCGGTCTCCCGCGTGAGAAACTGATTAAGCTTCCGTATTATCCTTATATCGATTATCAAGTTGAATATCAAGGGTTGCCTTTTGATGAGCAGAAGAAGTTTATTTTTACAGGTGGAAATCTTTATAAAACCATCAGTGAGGATCGCCTGTATTACAAGATGATTTCGAAGATTCTGAAAGATTTTCCAGATCTTATGTTTTTGTATGCGGGTTCAGGTGATGCCAGATTGCTGGATGAAATGGCGCAAAAGTTTCCGAAACGTGTGTTTCATATTAAAGAAAGAACAGATTTGTATCAGATCATGCGCCGCTGTGAGTTCTATGTGAATTCCTACCCTGTGATTGGCGGTTTGATGACACAGTATGCAGCATCAAGTGGAAAGCTGCCGCTCACATTGAATCATGCAGATCGAGCAAATGGTTTGCTTCTGCATGATAAAGAATCAAATGTTTTGTTTACAACACCTGAGGAATTACTGAAAGAAGCAAGAAAGCTTCTTTCTGATTCGGATTATCTTATGCAAAGAAGTAAACAGATCGCAAACGAGGTTCTGACACCGGAACAGTTCAGTGATGGGCTGCAATCCGCCTTACTCTTACATAAGACTTCTTATGTAATCCATTTTCATGAGGTGGATGTTGAATCCGTTCATGTTGAACACGCATATTCTTTTGCACCGATTAATTTATTCCGAGCAATTGCACAGCGAAATCATAAAAAATTGATTCCATATTTCCCTATATTGTTCTTGAAGCGAACGATTCTAGCTGCGAAAGGAAAGCTTTAAATCGAAGTTAAGATATTATAAAAAGGAGAACACTGATATGTATATAATGCCGAATAATCTGGGCAGACAGTATTTGCTCCATGCCGAGGAATACGAAAAAAAAGCGGTAGAGGTTCTGCGCTCCGGATGGTACATTCTCGGAAACGAAGTAAAGAGCTTTGAAGCAGAATGGGCTGCATATGTGGGTGCAAAATATTGTGTCAGTCTGGCAAGCGGTCTGGATGCACTGAAAATCAGTTTTGAGCTGCTCGGTATTGGCGAGGGCGATGAGGTTATTGTCTGCGGCAATGCGTATATCGCGTGTGTTATGGGCATTACAGTCAAGGGCGCAACCCCCGTGTTTATAGAGCCGGATCAGTATGATAACATTGACGCAGACAAAATCGAGGAAAAGATTACAGACAAAACAAAGGCGATTCTTGCAGTCCATCTTTACGGTCAAGCCTGCGATATGACAAAGATTATGACGATTGCCCGCAAATACTGTCTTCGTGTTGTCGAGGATTGCGCACAGAGCCATGGTAATCACTGGCAGGGGCAGAAGGTTGGAACCTTTGGTGATATTGGTTGTTTTAGCTTCTATCCCAGCAAGGGCTGCGGTGCATTTGGCGATGCAGGCTGTGTTGTCACCAAAGATGAAGCGTTGGCACAGAAATTCCGCATTTTCCGCAATTACGGCAGCGAGAAACGTTATCATAACCAGATGATCGGCAGTAACAGCCGTCTTGACGAGATTCAGGCTGGACTGTTGCGTGTGAAGCTGAAGCATCTTGATGATTTCAATAAAGAACGCTGCCAAATCGCAGAACGCTATATGAAGGAGATTAATAATCCTTTGGTGCGGCTTCCGCAGATTCGTCCCGGAGCAGATTCGACATGGCATCAGTTTGTCATCCACTGTAAGAAGCGGGATGAACTTCAGAAGTATCTGGAGGAGCATGAGATAGGTACCCTGATTCATTATCCGATTCCGCCGCATCTTTCTGAGGCTTATGCGTATCTCGGAATGAAGAAGGGTGATCTCCCAATCACAGAGCAATATGCAGCTGAGGTGCTGAGTTTGCCTATGTATAATGGCATGACATCTGAGGAACAGGATTGGGTGATTGCTTGTATCAATGCTTTTCAGCCGGAGGTATGAAAATGATTGGTTTGTCGCAGGTTCAGATGGTAGAATTTCCTCTTCACGGAGATGAGCGCGGACGCTTGGTCGTCGTGGAGGGCATGAAAGACATTCCGTTTGATATCAAAAGGTTGTTTTACATTTATGGCTCTGATAAGGATGTTGTCAGAGGGACACACGCAAACCGTAAAAGTGAGTTTGTTCTAATCAATGTTGCCGGCACCAGCAAGGTCAAGGTGAAGGACGGGCTGGGCAATGAGAAGGTATTCGATCTCGACAGACCGAATATCGGCGTGTATCTTCCTACGTTGGTTTGGAAGGATATGTATGATTTCAGTGCTGATTCTGTGTTGCTTGTGCTTTCCAATGAGCCTTATGATGCAACGGAGTATATTCGCGATTATGACGAGTTTTGCAGAATTGTCAGTGAGCAAAAAGGAGAATGAACATGAATAATCTTGAAAAGTATAACGAAATCTTTACCCGCCTTTTTTCTGTGGAAGAAAGCGAGCTGAATGAGGATTTTACCTTTGCTACAGTCGATAAGTGGGATTCTCTGCTGCATATGACCTTGATCTCGGAGCTTGAGGATACATTTGATATTATGCTGGATACAGAGGATATCCTGCATTTCGGCGGCTATGTAAACGGTAAAACAATCCTAAAGAAATACGATATCAGTTTTGAGGATTAAACATGGGTTTGCTAGATGGAAAGGTTGCAATCATTACCGGTTCAGCAAGAGGAATTGGAAAAGCGATTGCATTGCTGTATGCACAGGAAGGTGCAGAGGTCATTATCAATGATGTTCGCGCAGGCAGCGCAGATGAATGGATTAGCCAAAGCGAGTTTGCAGACCAACTGCATCCGTATTATTTTGATATCAGTGACAGTTCACAGGTGCGTCAAAATGTAATGGCAATTAAGAAGGAGCTGCATAAGATTGACATTCTTGTGAATAATGCAGGCGTGGAATTCAATGAGCTGATCGGCATGATCTCACCGGAACACATGGATTTGATGTTCCGTGTGAATGTTTATGGCACGATTGAGATGATTCAGGCAGTCAGCCGCGTAATGGCACGCAATGAAAACGGCGGCAGCATTATCAATATCTCCTCGATGGTCGGTCTGCACGGCAATCCCGGACAGATGGTTTATTCTGCAACCAAAGGTGCTGTGATCGCACTAACCAAAACTGCTGCAAAGGAGCTTGCTCCAAAAAAAATCAGAGTGAATTCGATTGCACCTGGCTTGACAAAAACGGAAATGATGGAGCAGGCAGATATCGAAAAGCTTCAGGGCAGAATCAGCAATATTGCACTGGGCAGAATTGCGGTGCCGGAAGATATTGCGGGTGGATGTTTGCTGCTTGCCTCGGATTATGCCTCGTACATCTCTGGTCAGATTCTTCCGGTTGACGGATGTACAATCATGTGAAAGAAAAGAGCGATGATATGTTTTTGAATCTTGACAGACGAAAAGAAGATGAGCTGGTAGGAGTTGATTCATCTGATGCGGTGCTGACCGTCGGTGAGCTGAATGAAGAGAAAATGAAACTGTCTTCGCTCCTTTCTGCACGCTCCATTGTGTTTATTCTTTGTAATAACACAGTTGGTGCGTTGGCAGCATACTTGAATACGGTTCGTTTGGATGCTGTACCGGTCATGTTGAGCAGTAAAACAGACAAGCAGCTTCTTAACAACCTTTATGAGGTCTACCAGCCTGCATATGTTTGGTGCCCGGATGGAAATGACCGCTTCTTTTCAGATGCTTCAATGGTTTATCAGGCAAAGGGATATCAGCTGTACCGCACATCCAATGCACTGTATGATATCCATCCTTCCCTGGAATTGCTGATGACCACATCCGGTTCTACCGGCAGCCCGAAGCTGGTGCGTTATAAAAAAGGCAATCTCGAAGCAAATGCAAAGAATGTTGCGCTTGCTTTTGGGTGGACGGCAGAAGAACGTCCGCTCTGCGATTTGGCAATGAATTATACGATGGGCTTAAATGTTGTGAATACACATATTTATGCAGGTGCAACTGTGTATCTAACAAATGAGAACATCATGAGTGCGCCGTACTGGGACTATATCAAAAAATATCAGCTTACAAATCTGACGCAGGTTCCGTTCGGATATGAACTGATGCTCAAGCTGCGGTTCACGCGTATGGATCTGCCCTATCTGACCACACTTTCTCAGGGCGGCGGAAAGCTGACCGATAAAACCTTTGAGACACTTGCAGACTATGCCGGCAAAACCGGCAAACGGTTTATTGCAACATTCGGCACCACCGAAACGGCAGCCCGCATGACGCTGCTTGATCCTGCGCTGGCAAAAGAGAAAATCGGCAGCATCGGCAGGGCAATTCCGGAGGGAATGCTCATGTTGCTGGACGATAACGGCAATGAGATCACCGCGGCGGATACAGAGGGGGAACTTGTGTATTCCGGCCCGAATGTCACAATGGGTTATGCGGTCTGCCGTACAGATCTGGAAAAGGGCGATGAGTTCTGCGGGACTTATCACACTGGTGATATCGCTGTAAGGGATGCGGATGGGTGCTACTATATTGTCGGCAGAAAATCTCGTTTTTTGAAAATGCTTGGATATCGGGTAAGTCTGGATCAGATTGAGAGATTGGTAAAAGATCAGTTTAGAATTGAAGTTGCCTGTACGGGCAGTGATGATCATATGCTTGTGTTTATTACAGAGGATACCCGTAAAGATGACATTTTGTCGTTTGTCAGTGAAAAAACCGGTTTTTACCGTTCTCTGTTTGAAGTGAAAGTAATCTCTGAGATCCCGAAGAATGATACTGGGAAGATTATGTATAAAAATTTGATTTGAAAAGGGAGCAGAGAATCCTATGCAATCCAAAGGGCGAAGTAAGCTTTTTATTGATAATATTCTGATTTATGGCCTAGGAAGTATGATTAGCAAATTTGTTCCGTTAATTATGCTTCCTATCATAACAAAAATGTATCCGAATACCGGATATCTTGGATTGAATGATTTATCAACTACTTTTATATCATTTGCCGCAGCATTAGCTGTTTGTGGAATGTACGATGCAATGTTCAGATTGTTTTTTGACAATAAATCCGAAGAATGGCAGACAAAGGTTTGTTCAACGGCTTTTGTGTATGTCAGCGTTTCGGCGGTGTTTATCAGCATTATCTGTACGTTTTTTAGGAAACAGATTGCGGAATGGTATTTTGATGACGCAAAGTATGAACCCTTGGTCATGGTCACAATTTTAGGATTCCTGATTAGTGCTACAAACCAAATCGTATCTGCACCGACTCGAATTCAAAACAAGCGTAAAGTATTCATTATTACCAATACAATATCTCCCATCATCTCGTATAGCATTGCAATCCCTCTTATATTAAAAGGATATTATATAATGGCAATGCCCATTGCAACTGTAATTGCTGCATTTACTTTAGAAATTTCCTTTTCTGTCATGAACAGAAAGTATTTTAAACCAAAGCTCTTTGACAAGGAAACGCTTATTTCATTGTTAAAAATCGGCTTGCCATTATTACCTAATTTCTTGATTTATTGGGTATACAATTCTGCTGATAAATTAATGATTACTAAACTAATTGATTTGGATGCAGCCGGAGTATATTCGGTAGCCTCAAAGATAGGGCATATCAGTAATTTAATTTACACAGCCTTTGCAAGCGGATGGCTATATTTTGCATATTCAACAATGAATGATGATGATCAAATCCAATTAAAATCCCGAATATTTGAATATATGGGCGCTATTTCGTTTGTAGCAACGACCGCTTTAATGTGTGTATCCAAGCTAGGATTTGTTATATTTTTTCCACCCAGTTGCCTGGAGGGCTATCTTGTCACACCGTATCTATTTGTCTCACCCCTAATGCTGATGCTTTATCAGATCATTGCCAATCAGTTCACCATTGCCAAAAAAACATATATGAACTTGCTGACGCTTTCAGTCGGTGCGATTCTAAATATTGTTTTGAATCTGATTCTAATTCCAGCAATAGGAATTGAGGGTGCCTCAATAGCCACTATAACAGGATACATTGTATCAATACTGTTATGTGTATTTTGGCTTACCCGAATGAAACTGATTATGATTACAAAAAAGACTTGCATAAACGCTCTCATCTTTGTTATGTTTTTTATAACATGGAGATTTATTTTCCATAGCAGTTATATATTATCGTGTGTATCAGGCTTGTGTGTGATTAGTATTTATTTTGTTTTTTATAAGAATATGATATTCAACATTTTGAAGAAGAGGAGAAACAAGAAATGATCTATGGTAAAGAAATCACTGGTTTAACTGTTAAGCTTCGCTCTGTAACGGAGGATGATGCAGAGGCAACCTATAAAATGCGTATGGATAGTGAAAAAGTAAAATATATGCATAAAGTTAATGGGACAGTAGAAGATCAGCGAAACTACATCAAAGCCCAACGAAAAAAAGCGGGTGATTATTTGTTTCTTGTAACTGATCTTCAGGGGCATCCAATCGGCATGCGAGGAATATATGATGTTAGAGAAACAAGCGCTGAAAGCGGAAGAACAATCGGATATGGAGACGCATTCCAGAATATGGAGGCGCTATTGTTGGGAATAGATTTTGCGTTTGATGTTCTTGGTGTTGAAACTGTATATATGGATGCTGCAGCTGATAACAAGTCAGTGCGTGGTATTCAGCAGCAAATTGGAGCGATTGAATACAAAAGAGAATTCTTGGAAGATTTAGGATATGAGTATGTGTTTTCGACTCTCCAGAAAAATGATTATTTTAGATGCAAGGAAAGAATAATGCATTTGATTAAGCGCCATGTACAGCGTGCTGCGCAGGAAAGCAACATATGATATTTAATAATAAAAAAATACCGTTTGAAAGTATAACACTCGTTTACTATTTTTTGATACCATTACTAAAGTCTTTGATTTTTTCAAGAATCCCACATGGAGGTTATATTTTGATTGGGCTTCTTGGCGTTTTAATTATTATAACAATTATTGACAAAAAAACGATTGGTCGGTATTTAGATATTATTGTTGTTTATTCGATAATAATTGTTCTGTTCGCTGTTAGATTACTTTCTGAGCCGTCAGTACGAGTATGGATCTCTAGAGACTATGGTATAAAGTATATGTTTTTTGTTGGTGGAATATTTGCTTATGCTGTAATTCGAATTCAGAATTCACCGGAGCAAATGCTGAAGTCACTAACTGTAGTTGCCATAGTACTGGGCTTATATTATTCGGTTCAAGTTCTAGAGCCACTGAGAAATGGCTACTGGACAATTGAAAGGTTTGGAGCTGTTGTGCATGATAAGAGCAACATGAGTTGGAGCTACGGCGTTCTTTTTGTGATATCCATTTTACTTGCAAATGCAATACTATATAAAAAACTAATTCTATATTTCCCTGTTGGTGTGGGTTTAATCGGGATTTTGTTGTACGGAAGCCGTGGAACGATAGTGTGTTTTGCAATTGGCATATTACTACTTATCTGCGTTTATAATCGGAAAATGGATTACAAAAAAATCCTGTTATTATTGACAATTGGCGTTTTTGCATTGTTTTTGTTTTCAGAATGCGGCGCAACTAGTATCAATAATTTTACGAAAAGTATCGGATGGGATTCTCGGTTAGTTGATACCTATGTGAAAATGGTTCTCGGTAATAGATCGCTGGAATCTGAATCGAGCGGTAGAGATCGAATCTGGAAACTGGTTATTCGGATGATTAAGGAAAAACCGTATGGATATGGTCTGATGGGGCATCGGACTGCGATATATAATATCGGAATCAAATGGGGCTACAGCCACGATTTCTTCCTTGATATTTTGGCAGAATATGGTGTGATTGACGGTGGTTTGATAATTCTATGCTTGGCAGTGGGATTTATTCGATATTTTATCAAGAGACGGAATAATACAGAAGTGCTGATTATGATAGTATTCATCATGGTATCTTGTGAAATGCTGCTTTCAGCATACTACTGGATACACTATGGACTTTGGGCAATGTTTGCACTGTATATGAATCGATTCCAATCAAATTGGAGTAAGGTTACAATATCAATGCGAATAAAGAATATGTTAAAGGAGTGAAATTCGAAATATGAAAGGAATCATTCTTGCCGGTGGCTCCGGCACCAGACTGTACCCATTGACAATGGTCACCTCCAAACAGCTTCTGCCTGTTTATGACAAGCCGATGGTTTTCTATCCGCTGTCCACACTGATGCTTGCGGGCATCAAGGATATTCTCATTATCTCTACGCCGACTGATCTCCCCAATTTTGAGAGACTTCTTGGTGATGGCTCTCAGTTTGGTATCAATTTACGCTACAAGGTGCAGCCCTCTCCGGATGGTCTCGCGCAGGCGTTTATCCTCGGCGAAGAATTCATCGGCGAGGATGCATGTGCGATGGTACTCGGCGATAATATCTTTTATGGTAATGGCTTTGGTACAATTCTGCGCACTGCGAAAACTAACGCTGAGGATAATAACCGTGCCACGGTATTCGGTTATTACGTTCCCGATCCGGAACGCTTCGGTGTCGTAGATTTTGATGCCGACGGACATGCGTTGTCCATCGAAGAAAAGCCTGCAAATCCGAAAAGCAATTATGCGGTGACAGGTCTGTATTTTTATCCGGCGGGCGTCAGCGCAAAGGCGAATCAAGTGAAACCTTCTGCACGCGGTGAGTTGGAGATTACAACACTTAATGAAATGTATCTGCATGAAAGTCTGCTTGATGTGCAGCTCCTCGGCAGAGGCTTTGCATGGCTCGATACAGGTACAATGGACAGTCTCGCGGAGGCAACCAATTTCGTTCAGATGATTCAGAACCGTCAGGGGATTGAGATTTCTGCACCGGAGGAAATCGCATTTATCAATGGATGGATTGATAATGCAGGACTGCTCAAAGCAGCGGAGAAATACGGAAAGTCTCCGTATGGGCAGCATCTGAAGAAAGTTGCCGAAGGCAAGATTAAGTATTAAGGAAGTGCCATCTATGGGTAATTTTACATTTACCGAAACGAAGATTAAAGGAGCGTTTATCATTGATGTCAAATCCTATGGTGATAACCGCGGCTATTTCATGGAGACATATAAAGAGTCTGATTTTATGGAAGCAGGACTTGATTACAGCTTTGTGCAGGATAATCAGTCCAGTTCACGCAAGGGCGTGCTGCGCGGTCTGCATTTTCAGAAAACGCATCCGCAGGCAAAGCTGGTTCGCGTTCTGAAGGGCGAGGTTTTTGATGTTGCAGTGGATCTGCGCAAAGGCAGTCCGACATACGGTCAGTGGGTCGGTGTTGTTCTGTCGGAAGAAAACAAGCGGCAGTTTATGATTCCGCGCGGATTTGCGCACGGATTTGTTGTGATGAGTGATTATGCAGAGTTTGCGTATAAATGCGACGAGCTGTATCATCCGGAGGATGAAGGCGGCATTATGTGGAACGATCCTGCAATCGGGATTGACTGGCCGGATGTCGGTGAGCTCATCCTCAGCGAAAAAGATAAGTCCCATCCGTCATTAGCCGAAAGCAAGATTGAGTTTTAACAGGGAGGATCAGATCATGACCATTATCGTAACAGGCGGTGCCGGTTTCATCGGCTCGAACTTTGTATTCCATATGCTGAATACATATCCGGATTACAGAATCATCTGTCTGGATAAGCTGACATACGCGGGCAATCTCTCGACGCTTGCTCCTGTCATGGATAATCCGAACTTCCGCTTTGTGAAGCTCGATATCTGCGACAGAGAAGGCGTTTATAAGCTCTTTGAGGAAGAAAAGCCGGATATCGTGGTCAATTTCGCCGCAGAGTCCCATGTTGATCGTTCGATCGAGAATCCGGAGATTTTCCTCCAGACGAATATCCTCGGCACGCAGGTGCTCATGGATGCTTGCCGCAAGTACGGCATTCAGCGCTATCATCAGGTTTCGACCGACGAGGTTTACGGCG
>OCVV011315681.1_pt1 | contig 19153 bp, 14 predicted proteins | sample 1539721 | NCBI WGS metagenome assembly OCVV01 (sample SAMN02144230, study PRJEB22623) | gut metagenome | biome: sheep rumen | host: Ovis aries | place: New Zealand
TCAACGGGGCTGCGCTTCTTCTTGTAATCCATAATCCAATCCATGAGCCTTTCTTTCAGACTTTCAGAGAGTCACTTATGATAGTCATCTATAATTTTCCTGATATAAATGGTTTTCCCGAAATAAATGGTCTCCTGATACAAATAGTTCAACGAATGCAAATACTATTCCGGATACTATTTCTGATGCAGAATATTATTCCTTATACAAATATAGCATAAATATAGTTTCATAAGGACATTGTTTTATGGAATTGGTGAGATCGGCGAGATTGTTGGGGATGTCTGGTTTGTTTGCGGTAGATTTGGAGATGGATTGGGAAGATTTAGCGATATAGGCGCTTTTAATAGCTAAAGATCACTACTGCCTGGAAAAAATGAAAGCGGCCGGCTTGTGATTTGAGTGAAAGGTCACTATATTCCTGGAAAGTTAAGCGATATATGTATTCGGAGAGCCATAGATCACTACTGCCTGAAAGGTAAGAAAGCGACCGGCTGGTGTACCGGAAGAAAGGTCACCTATGCCTTGGAAAAGTGAAGCGACATAGTCATCCCTAGAGCAAAAGATCACCACTGTGGAATGAAGATGCTGCCAGAGGAAAAAGCACCCGGCACGAAGACATTCCAGAGGAAAAATTTCCCGGCATAATGACATTCATTAATGTCTCATGCCGGGCGATCTCAATTATTAATATTGAATTTTTAAAGCAAGAACTACGGCGGAGTTCTCTCATCCCTCAATCCAGTACAATCAAGGCCCCGGGATGCCGGAAGCTTCATGATGCTTGATACCCAGGAAGCTTTCAGGACATTTTCATCCCTTCCCGGATCTCGGTCTCTGTATCAGAGATGAGGTTTGTCAGTGTCTGCAGCTGAATGTCTTCTTTGTAGCCGGCAAGGATGTACTGTGTGTCTCCACCGTTTGAGCCGCTCGTGGACAGGCCGAAAGCGGCAAGTCCGTTGGTAAATGCAGCTTCGTCGGCAGGCTGATCATTGATGTAGTAGTTGACAGAGACATCTTCTTCGCCGTCGGTGGAAGCACAGTTTACAGCCCTGTGGGTTTTGGGATCGACCCTGCAGGTACAGTTCGTAAATCCGGTTTTTCCGCTCTTGCGGGACTTATAGGACACGTCATAGGCTTCCTCATCATAGGAGTCATAGGAATCGTCCCAGTCCTCGGAATCTTCCTCATCATAGGTGTCGGCGTCTTCAGTGTCGGCGTCTTCAGTATGGTCCCATTCTTCGGACTCTTCATCATCGTAGGTATCGACGCTTTCAGACTCGGTCCAGTCTTCGGATTCTTCATCATTGTAAGCTTCGTCCTCGCCGGACTCATCCCAGTCCTCGGAATCCTCGTCATTGTAGGATTCTTCATCATTATAAGACTCCTCATCGTCGTAAGATTCTTCATCATTATAGGACTCTTCGTCATTGTAAGACTCGTCGTCATCGGAGGAGGGGTCGGTTTCTTCCTGATCAGTCAGTTCCTCCTGGTCTTCTTCAGGGGCAAATGTGACGTCATAAGAGTATTCGACCGTAGTATACTTGTCGCCGATATAACCGCTGAGAGAATAGAAGCCGCTCTCGTCGTTTTCAGTTACGAGAATATAGTCCCTGTTATTATATTTGTGGATGCAGACAGTCGAATCATATCCGTACTGGGAGGATGCTGCGTAGCCGATTTCGAGTGCGGCGACAGCTTTGCTGTCTTTGATTGTATAGATTGTACCCTTGTAGGAGGTGTCTGAATCATTTTTGCAGACGGCGAAGAGTTCTTTTTCTCCCATGCCGTCCATGTCCAGCAATGTCAGAAGGCACACGCCATTGAGTTCCGCGATTGAGGGATCATCAGGGTCATGAGTGGATTTGGTCATCCTGATCTGGCCATATTCGTCCCTCAGTTTGTCGATCACTTCAGTATAGGGCTCTAAAGCATTCTGCTCATCTGCAATGAGTTCGTCTTCAGTATAATCTTCCTGCTCTTCATCATCGCTGTGATTGGCATCTTCCTCAGGCTCTTCATCGACGCTGTGATCGGCATCTTCCTCAGGCTCTTCATCGTCGCTGTAACCGATATCTTCCTCCGGCTGCTCCTCATGCTCTTCATCTGCGCTGTTGTTGATATCGTCGTTGTTGTCTTCATCGTCCTGATCGGTATCAGCTGCGGGAGAAGGCTGATCCTTGACGTCACCCTCATCCACCTCGTCATTTGTCTTGTCCTGACCGGGCTGATCGTCATCATCTGACATCGTATCGTTGTCTGCCTCTGTACCGTCACCTGTTTCCGTGCCGTCACCTGTTTCGGTGTCATCAGCTGTTTCCGTATCGTCAGCTATGGAGATATCATCCGCAGGGGTAAGATCTTCCTCAATAGAAATACCTTCCGAGGGATCAGTGCCCTCCTGTGCCGAAATGTTATCGGAGGCGGAGTTTTCATCTGAATCCGAGCCTTCTATTACGACGGATTCTGATGCTGGTTTCATAGAGCCGTCCTGTGTGGAATCATTCTTTTCTCTTCCGCAGTCGATCGCATTGTTTCTCTTATCGACAAGAACCTGAAGAAGATCCTGATTGACAACGATGGTTGTGTTTCCGGAATTGTTATTGATTGAGGAGGTTGACAGGTCTTTTTTCCTGTTTTTTTCAGTTTTTCTGCCTGATCTCTCCAGGTATTTATTGGCGAAGGAGTTGCTTTCGATAGTGCCCACTCCGTTTTGGACGTTATCGATCGCAACGCTGTAATAGTTAGCAGCAGGAACCCAGTCTTTCTGGCCGGAATAGGCGTCTCCGAGTCCGATATAGGCCTCTGTTCTCTGGTCATCTACTTTGACAACGGTATTGAAAGCAGCGATTGCAGGCTTATAGTCCTGCTGGGAAAGGTATTCGTAGCCCTGCTCCAGTTTTTTCTCTACGAAAAGGTCGGTGCATTTTTCTTTTACAATAGGTAATACAAAGACCAGGCCGGCAATCATGATCGCTAATATGGCAGCAGCTGCCGCTGTGATTCCGATAATGATGCCTGTATTGTTCTCCCGTTTCATGACTTCATGCCTCCCCTGATGTTTCGCAGTCAAAGCTCCCGGCTTTTGTTTCTGCATTCTGAATGTATATTTGACTTTTTCTGTACTCAGAATACAATATCCGATTTACACATTTGTAGCGCTGACTTTAAATCCGGGAAAAAAGTCTGGTGCCTGGAATGAAATCGTATCTCAACAACTATTATAAAGTGAATTAAACATTTATCAAGTATTAACAAGTTAATAATGTATATTGTTAAAATATTAAGCCTTATAATACGGTCATAGAAGAAAAGCAGAGGCTTCTATATATCTTATATTTTTTCAGAGATATCCTGCGGCATACATTTCAGACAGCCGCGGATCGTGTCAGGAGGCTGGAGACCCGCCCCTGGACACATATAAATGCCGTGAGAGCAGAAAGCTCCACAGGCAATTTGATTCTTCTCAGAACCGTGCCGGATCCTGAAAACACAGGCGGCGCGGTTCTTTTTTGTATTCCCGGAATAAAAAAGCCTGCCGGGAATTTCTCCCGGGCAGGCCGTTAAATCTGAATAAGCTGAAAATGTAAATGTATTTCCGAATTAAGCTTCCTCGTCTGCTGCTTCTTCTTCAGCGGGCTCTTCTTCGGCGGGAGCTTCCTCTTCAGGGGCTTCCTCTGCGTCGTCTTCGTCTACTTCTTCGTAGTCATCATCATCATCGAAATCGTCGAAATCATCGTCGAAATCATCATCATCGTAATCGTCATAGTAATCAGGGGTGAGGAAACGATAAACGGCATAAGCGACGAGCGCTACGATGACGATTCCGCCGATCAGAGCAAGACACCAGACCAGCTTGTTCTCAGTCTCCTTGTTTTTTGCCTTCACTGCATCGATCAATTCCTGAAATTTCGCTTTTGTCACATCAATATACATCGTCTGCTCCTCCTGTTTCTCTTATTTACCTGCATACGCCGGCACAAAGACAATTGTGTACAGCATCATTCATCTATTACTATATCACTTGCAGTTATCTATTTCCACTAAAAATTAGGTAAAATTCGACAAAACAGGCAGGCCTCTGAGGATAAGTATTATGCACTGTTATGATGCAGGGGACCCGCATGAGACGCCTTGATCTGCGGAATATGCCGCTGCCTTGCAGCCAAAAGCCTGCCCGGCACAGTGTGTTTTTTCAGAGTTTCTGCAGCTTTACAAAGCCGTCACAATGGAACAGCCGGGAGTATCTGCAGTTTTGCGGACAAGGCACAGTGAATCTGTTTACAATTTCTGCAGCTTTGCGAAGCCGGCATACATGATCTTCTGGCCGCAGTCATCAAAGAGGACCGTGACTTTGTAGTCCCTGGGAGTTTTCTCAAGTGCCTTTACGGTCCCTTCTCCGTAGCGGATGTGACGGACGCGGTCCCCGGTGGTGTAATCGGGCGCTGCCACGGCAGCCGAACCTTTTTTAGAGGCGCCCGGTCTGCCTGTGCCGCCGGCAGCCGTCCTGGCTATGTAGGGCTTTTTAGCTTCGTCGGTGTGGGGCTTTACATAGACGGCTTTGAGCCGCTTACGGCCCTGGCTGTTGGGGGTTGCGGATTGCGCGGCTGTATTGCTGCCGCCGGCACGGCCGCTGCTGTTTCCTGCCGGGAGGCCGTTCTTATTATTGCCTGCAGGGCCTTTTTTCCCTAAGAGCTCGGAGATATCCCTGCCAAAGCCAGGATTTTTTCCATAGCCGGAAGTGCTGGCGAAAGAGGATTTGCTGCCGTAGCCGGAAGTGCTGCCGGTAGGTGATTTGCTGCTGTAACCGGAGCTTGAACCAAAGACTGAGTTTGTACCGAAGCCGGAACTTGTGCCGCTTCCGGCATTTTTTCCAAAGGAAATGGTCTTGCCACTGCCCTTACGTCCCGGAGCAATGTCTTCGAGTCCGGCAAAGGGGTCGAATGGACGAAGTCCGTTATTATCATCGGCGTCGTTAAAATCGTCGAAAGAATTAAAGTCGTCGGGATCGGTAAAATCATCGGGATCATTGAATTCATCCAGGTCATCGCCGAAGGAATAGCTCCTGGGACGGCGGACTGAAGAATTGTCGTCAAGGAGTTCTTCGGGAATCTCGGCGACAAATCGGCTGATGGGGTTGTACTGGACTTCACCGCGGAGCATGCGCGTGCGGGCGCTGGTGAGGGTGAGCTCCTCTTTGGCGCGGGTGATGCCCACATAGGCCAGGCGGCGCTCCTCTTCTATGGCTTCCCCGGTGAAATCCTGGATGGACTGGTAGCTGGGGAAAACGTTGTCCTCCATGCCGGTGATGTAAACAAAGGGGAATTCGAGGCCCTTGGCGCTGTGCAGGGTCATGAGAAGGACGCGGTTGTCGTTCTCCTCGACGTTGTCGATATCGGCGACCAGGGCAACGTCCTCCAGGAATCCGGAGAGGGTTGCCTCTGTGTCCTCTTCCTCCATGCGCTGTTCATAGTCGGCGATCTTGCTGACAAGCTCTTCCACGTTGCTCTCGCGGTCCTCAGCGTCCTCTTCCCCGGATGCGCGCAGGGCATCGATGTAGCCGGAGCTGTCCAAAACGTGACGGGCCAGTTCCACGAGGGTGTGGGTGAGAGCGTAGTCCCTGTACTCAAGGATCATGTCCGAAAAGGCACGGAGCTTTAAGCCGGCCTTTTTCACGCCGGGAATCTGGTCGCCTTTTTCCATGACGGCAAAGAGGCTGGTGTCTTCCTGTGCGGCATATTCTGCGGCCCGGCCCAGAGTGGTGGCGCCGATGCCGCGTCTGGGGACGTTGATGATCCTGCGGACGGCCAGGTCGTCGCGTCCGTTGTCAATGGTCTTGAGGTAGCACAGGACGTCTTTGATCTCTCTGCGCTCGTAGAAATTGGTGCCTCCCACCACATTGTAGGGAATGGTGCCCAGGACAAAGCGCTCTTCGAGGAGGCGGGACTGGGCATTGGTGCGGTAGAGGACGGCAAAGTCCTTGTACTGGAGATTCCTGTCGGCGCGGATCCGTCTCTGGATATCTTCCGCCACAAAGGAGGCCTCTTCCATAGCGGAGCTGAAGGTCCTGACATGGATATTTGCCCCCTGACCGTGGTCGGTCCAGAGGGACTTGTCCTTGCGGGTGCGGTTGTTTTTGATGACAGCGTTGGCGGCATCCAGGATGTTCTGGGTGGAGCGGTAATTCTGCTCGAGGCGGACTACCATAGCGTTGGGATAGACTTTTTCAAAGTCCAGGATATTGCGGATGTCGGCGCCGCGGAATTTATAGATGGACTGATCGTCATCTCCCACAACACAGAGATTTTTGTGAGCGCCGGCAAGAAGGCGGACCAGCTCAAACTGGGCGCCGTTGGTATCCTGGTATTCGTCGACCATGATATAGCGGAAGCGGCGCTGGTACATCTCCAGCACTTCATCGTGGGAGTGAAAAAGCTCCACGGTCAGCATCAGCAGATCGTCGAAATCCAGAGCGTTATTTTTGCGAAGAAGCCGCTGGTACTCCTCGTAGGCCATGCCGATCTGCTTTTTGCGGAAGCTGATGCCGTCGTTTTCCTCGCGGTATTTGAGAGGGGTCAGGAGCTCATTTTTGGCAGCAGAAATATTGGAGAGGATTTCCCTCTCCCTCAGGTCTTTGGTGTTGATGCGGAGGGTCTTGCAGACTTCCTTCATCAGAGATTTCTGATCGTCCGTGTCATAAATGGCAAAGGAGGGCTCGTAGCCCATGAGGTCGATGTGACGGCGGAGGATCCGGACGCACATGGAGTGGAAGGTTGAGATCCAGACCCCCTGGGCTGTGCCGCCCAGGATCCTGTCGACACGCTCGCGCATCTCTCCTGCCGCCTTGTTGGTAAAGGTGATGGCGAGAATGTTCCAGGGATTGACTTCGCACTCATCGATCAGATAGGCAATGCGGTGTGTGATCACGCGGGTCTTGCCGCTTCCGGCACCGGCCAGGATCAAGACCGGCCCCTCTGTCTGAAAACATGCCTTCTGCTGTTCGCGGTTGAGAGTTTCGTAAATGGACATATATTTTTCAAATCCTTTATTATGACAAATATGTCAGGGGTGGCCCCCTGACAATGTATGATTCATGATATTGGTTTTACTCCTGGGTATTTCCTGCATCCAGGAGTTTTTCGATGAAAATCTTGCGCATGTAGACTTCCGCGCTGAGGCGGCAGATCAGAGAAAAACGCTGAAGCTCCTCGCGTTCTTCCTCGGGCAGATCGCCGAATCTTTCGGAGGCAAATTGAATGGATTCTTCCATATCTTCCCGGATACAGGGAAGCTCCGCCTCAATATCCGAGAAAAGGGATTCGTAGATATCGCGGATCCTGAGAGGCTCCTCTCCGCGCTCCGCCTGCTCTTTTTTGAGGTCTGCGGAATCTTTCCTGCGGTCTGCAGGTTCTTTTTTACGGTCGGCGGTATCCTTTTTGCGGTCCATGGGGATTTCCGCGTAGCGGTCCATGATGGGCCCGATGACGGACCGTATATCGCCGATGGACAGAAAACTCTTCATGTAGTAGATCACAATGAGGAGCATGATGTGATCGCGGTTATATTTCTTTTTGACAGGCGGAAAAAGGACCTTGTTCTTGACATAATTGTTGATCATGGTCTTGGTCAGGAACTTGTCGCCTTCGGGATCGCGGGACAGTCCGCGGAGGTTGTCCTGCAGAAATGTCGTCACCTGGTCCATGTAGAGATCGATCCCGGGTATGTCATTTGTGTGAATGTGGGGAAAGGCGTCAAAGATCTCTTCGAGTTCCCTGCGCATCTCTTCAGACTGCGTGCTCATCTTTCATGGCTCCTTTATTATGCATCAGCAGCTTTTTCCGCCGCTGCGGTCTGCTTCATCTCGCGGGCGTTTTCGAGGGCGGCGGGAGTGATCTCGCCTGCGCCCAGGAGTCTGGCAAGTTCGCGGTCGCTGTCCTGCGGGGAAAGGCGGCTGATGTGGGTGACAGTGCTGTCGTCGCCGGCCTCTTTTTCAATGAGATAATGGCTGTCCTGCATGGCGGCGATCTGCGGCAGGTGGGTGATGCAGAGGATCTGATGGTCTCTTGCCAGGCGTCCCATCTTGCCGGAAACCTTCCAGGCAGTCTGTCCGCTGATGCCGGTATCAATCTCATCGAAAATAAAGCTGTACAGTTCGTCCTTGTCCGCAAAAACGGTCTTGAGGGCAAGCATGATCCTGGAGAGTTCACCTCCGCTGGCGACCTGTTCAAGGGGCCGCAGGGGTTCCCCGGGATTCATGGAAATATGCATGGAGACCTGGTCCCAGCCTTCGGGACCGGGGCGGCTGCGGTCGGGTTCCACGTGAATGGCAAATTCGACGCGCAGGAAATTCAGATCCAGAAGGGCAGCTTTCATACCGGCGGCAAATTCGTCAGCTGCCTTCTGCCGGACTGCGGTGAGCTGTGTGCAGGCCTCTTCCAGGTCCCGGCGGGCCTTGTCGATCTGTGCGGAGAGTTCTTTTCTGCGTTTGTCGTAGGCGTTAAGGAAATCGATCCGCTCACGGCGCTTTTCCAGAGCTTGCATGATCTCAGGAATGGTGGCTCCGTATTTATCCTCGCAGCGTCGGATGACATCGAGGCGGTCTTCAATTTCCTGAAGCCTGGCGGGATCAAATGACAGTCCTTCGACATAGTCAGTCAGGCTCCTGTTAAAGTCAGAGAGCAGGCTGTCGATCTCGGAGAGCTGGTCTACAAGAACATCCAGGGCATCGTCCACGCCGGAGGCGGAGGAAAGTTCGCGGCAGGCGCGTCCGATCATATCAGCGGCGCCTCCGTCGGCGGTCATGCGGCAGGCATTGCCCGCGGCTTCGCTGATCTTGCGGAAGCTGCCGAGAATCCTCTGTTCCTTTGCAAGCTCTTCCTCCTCGCCTTCGCGCAGGGCGGCAGCTTCGATCTCATCGGCCTCGTAAGTGAGCAGGTCCATCTCCCTGAGGCGGGCGGACTCATCCAGGTCATCCTGTTCCCACTCATCGGAGAGTTTTTTCCATGTTTTATAGGCGGAAGCTGTCTTTTCAAGAAGGGGAGCTGACGCCTGTTCCGCATAGGAATCCAGGGTCCTGCGCTGGGCCTCTCTGCGAAGGAGGCGCTGGTTCTCACGCTGGCCGTATATATCGATGAGAAGTTCTCCGACCTCACGGAGCTGTTTGATGGTGACGGTCTCGCCGCAGATGGAGCAGACGCTTCTAGCGGGCAGAATTTTGCGCTTGATGAGGATAATATTGTCTTCATCAGGGGTGATGTCCAGTTCACGCAGTTTTGCCAGCTGGCCTTCATGGTCGACACTGAAAGTGAGTTCGATCAGGGCATATTCGGCACCTGTGCGGATAATGCTTTTGTCCGCCCGCGCGCCGAGAGCAATATTGATGGAACCTATAATGATCGATTTACCCGCGCCGGTCTCTCCGGTCAGGATGTTGAGGCCGTCTGTGAAGGTGACCTCCTCCTCTTCTATGAGGGCGAGATTTTTTACATGAAGGCTCAGAAGCATGGATACCTCCGGATCAAATGTCATTTATGTGAATTCAGAATTCAGTCAAGCCTCAGGTCGTGGCGCAGCCTGATACAGGCAGTCTGAGCGTCTTCGGTGGTCTTGAGGACGGCAATGATGGTGTCATCGCCGGCGATGCAGCCCATGATCCCGGTATCGGGAATGCTGTCGATGGATGCAGCCGCCGCCATGGCCATGCCGGATTCTGTCTTGATGACCATGATGTTCTGGGCATAATCGACGTCCTTCACGGAATCCTGAAGAACGCGGACCAGCCATTCTTTGCCCTGCTTGGTCCCGCCGGTGGATACGGCGTAAATGCTCTTTCCGCCCGGAATCTGCCTCTTGATGAGATGAAGGCGGCGTATGTCGCGCGAAACTGTGGCCTGTGTGACTTCGATGCCTCTTTCGCGCAGCTCGCGCTGCAGCTCTTCCTGTGTTGTGATGTCATTTTCACTTATAATTTCCAGTATTGCATCGTGTCGTTTGTTTTTCATACTCCGAATACACCTTTATGTTATTCCGTGAATCAAAGTCTGTAATGAACGTCGTGCTGCATAATTACATTTCTAGTACAATTAATAATATCATTTAGATGAATAATTGTAAAGCTGTCAAAAAATCAGTTTGTCACGAACTGATCTTTCTGTGCAGCGTCTCAAGGAAGCTTCTGCGGTTGAGGCAGATCAGGCGGGTGGTGAAGCCTGAAGTCGAGATGATCACCTTGTCTCCGCTGTGAAGATCGATGTGGTCGCTGCCGTCAAAAGAGCATTCGGCACGCAGCTCCCCGCCGCCGCGCGGAGGGATCATCTCAATGGTAATGCGGTCATCAGCAGAGAGTACGATGCTGCGGTTGCTCAGTGTGTGGGGACTGATCGGGGTGAGCAGGATCAGTCTTGCCTTGGGTTCCACGATGGGGCCGCCGGCGGACATGCTGTAGGCAGTGGAGCCTGTGGCCGTGGAGATGATAACGCCGTCCGCACTGTAGCGGTTGAGGAACTGGCCATCGACAGAGACGTTGAAATCCAGGATCTTCAGACCGCGGTTTCGGGTGATGACAATGTCGTTGAGGGCATTTCCGTAGCCGTCGGGATAGGCTCTGTTCTCGGAATCTCTGACAATGCCGTCCAGCATCATGCGGCTCTCGATCTCATATCCTCCGCCGATCACGCGGCGAAGGGCAGTTTCCCAATGCTGCAGTTCGACTTCGGCAAGATAGCCGACATTTCCTATGTTGATGCCCAGAATGGGAGTGCCGGTCCCTGCTGCCAGATGGGCGCCTTCCAGCACGGTGCCGTCGCCGCCCAGTACAAGGACGCAGTCCAGACCGCTGCGGAGTTTCCCCCGCATATCCTGCCTCTCCTGGTCGGTATAGGCGATCCTGCAGGCTTTTCCCTGGCTCTGAATAAAATGGCAGATCTCCCGGGACAGCTTTTGGTCCCGGTCTTTATTTCTGTTTGCAATGATAAAAAAACGTTCAATGCTCATAGATCATACCGCATTATCTAAAAAAATAATCATAATGTTTCGTGAGATTTGCGCACCAGTTCGCGGATTTGCTCAGGTGTGGGAAGGCCTGCGATGCTGTTTTCATCTGCCTGCTCAGGACGGTCATTGCCGGGAAGGTTTTTCTGTACTTCGCCGGGGAGGTCCTGCCGGTCTTCACCGGGAAGCATTTGCCGGTCTTCGCCGGGTATGCTTTGGTCAGTCTCTTCGGGAAGTTTTCGAATATACATGAGGTATTCGATGTTTCCTTCGGGGCCGCGGATGGGTGACCAGGACAGGCCCAGAACTTCAAAGCCCGCGTCCTGTGCGATCTGAAGAACGTTTTCAATGACTTCCACGTGTACCTGAGGGTCGCGGACAACGCCTTTTTTTCCGACTTTTTCTCTGCCGGCTTCAAACTGGGGTTTGATGAGGCAGACCATCTCTCCGCCGGCAGGCAGGATAGCGTGGGCGGGGGGAAGTATTTTTGACAGGGAAATAAAAGAGACGTCGACACTGGCAAAATCGGGCATGCGATCCGGATCCAGATCCCCGGGCGTGACATAGCGGAAATTGGTCTTCTCCATGCAGACCACGCGGGGATCCTCGCGGAGTTTCCAGTCTAGCTGGCCGTATCCGACGTCGATGGCGTAGACGCCCGCCGCTCCGTTCTGGAGCATGCAGTCGGTGAAGCCGCCTGTAGATGCTCCGATATCCATGCAATAGCGTCCGGTGAGGTCAATGGGGAAGGCCTTCATGGCCTTTTCGAGTTTGAGGCCGCCGCGGCTGACATAGCGCAGACCCTGGCCTCGCACCTCCACGACGGCATCATCGGGAAAAGAGGTTCCGGCCTTATCTTCTTTCTGATTATTGACATAGACGATGCCTGCCATGATCAGGGCTTTTGCCTTCTCCCTGGAAGGGGCAAGTCCCCGCTCTGTGAGAAGCACATCAAGTCTTTTTTTCATTGTCAATCTATTCCTTCCCGGGATTCTGCCGTCAGGAAGCGGCAAAATGCTCTTATTCGAAATCTATTTCCGTCCGGATTTATTTCCGAATGGTTTTATTTTTGTCCGGATTTATTTCCGACTGGGCTTATTTCTGTCCGGATTTATTACCGACTGGATTTATTTACGTCTGGAGACAAGCCTGATGATCAGGTCACGCAGGAAGTCGTCCTTGGCGGAAAGTGCGTCGAATTCCACGAGGGCACTATCGGTCAGGCGGCGCACATCGTTGGCAGCCTGGTCCAGTCCGTGGATGGAGACATAGGTGGATTTACCGTCTTTTGCATCGCTGCCGACAGTCTTGCCGAGTTCTTTGCTGTCACCGATGACGTCGAGAATGTCGTCCTGGATCTGGAAGGCGATTCCTATGTTGTAGGCGATCCTGTGAAGACGCTGAATGTCCTCCTCGGGGGCACCTGCAAGGATCGCGCCGATGGTAAATCCGCTGTCAATGAGGCAGGCGGTCTTGTGGCTGTGGATATATTCCAAAAGTTCCGCAGAAATGGGAGCGGCATCAGCCTGTGCCTGTCGGTTCTCGGCTTCGAGATCAGCGCACTGGCCGCCGACCATACCGAAAATGCCGGCATTGCGCAGGAGAAGGCGGAGGGCACGGACCACAGACCGGGTCTCTTCAGGGGTCTTTGCAGCATCAAATGCCGTCGCTGCTGTTTCGTAGGCATAGTTCAGGAGTGCATCTCCGGCCAGAACAGCCATGCCTTCGCCGTAGACGATATGGGTGGTCTTGCGGCCGCGGCGGTAGTCGTCATCGTCCATGGCCGGGAGGTCGTCGTGGACAAGCGAATAGGTGTGGATCATCTCCAGGGCTCCCATGAAGGGTTCCGCAAGTTCGCGGCGTCCGCCGTACATGTCGCAGATACGGGCGATCAAAAGGGGCCGCAGGCGTTTTCCGCCGGCCATGGCGCTGTAGCGCATGGCGGATGCGATGGTGGCTGTGGGAGCCTCTCCTTGGGGCATGTTGTCCGGATCAGGCAGATAGCGGAGCAGAACTGCCTCACATTCCTTCACCAGTGTTTCCATAATTTCAGAATTGGTTTTGTTTTCTTTCAAAACTTTTCCTCCCTGATGGTTTCCCGCAGGAGTTTTATACCTGCTCGAGGGGGCCTGACCTGCGCCCCGAAAAGATTTTTGCTGTGTCCTGTCTTGCCCTATGCCTGTTCCAAGGGCTGGCGCTTGGGACTGGAGCTTTTGCCCCGGCCTGTTCCAGGGACCTGGCCTTGGCATCGGAGCTTTTGTCTTATGCCTGTTCCAGGGGAGCCTCACCTTCGCCCCGGAGCATCTGGACCTGTTTTTCCACACGGTCTATGCGGCCGCTGCAATAGCGGACCAGGCGGATGCCTGTCTCGTAGAAGTTGAAGGAGTCTTCGAGGGAAATGCTCTCCTCTTCCATCCTCTGCACGATCTGTTCAAGGGCTGCAAAAGCCTCCTCAACGGAGAGTTCCCCGCTTTCGGCGCGGGTCAGCAGATCCGCCAGGGCAGGGTCCGGGGCAGTCTGGCCTGGCTCTGCGGGAGCGGCTGCAGCTGCTGCATTTTTGTCCTCTGGGAGGAAAGGATCTGTATCAAATAACTGCTCTTCCGAAAAAACCTGCTTTTCCATAGATTCATTCTCCAGCTGTATATTGGCAAAACGGGACAGCCGGAACCGTCCCTCGTGTCCCAAAAATGAGTCAGGCAGAACCGTCCCTCGTGACTCATTTGGGGGTGACTTTGTCTGCGGTGGCGTCAATGAGGCCGTCGCGGAGGCGGACACGGAAGGTGTCGGAGGGGTGGATGTCTGTCACGGAGCAGACGGCGCGGCCGTCAGGGGTGGAGACAAAGCCGTAGCCTCCGGAAAGTCTGGCCAGGGGCGAAAGGTGGGCCAGGGAACCGGCAAGAAGTTCCATGCGGTGGCGGGCACCAGTAATTTCCTTCCCCATGAGTGTGTCCAGCTGTTCCCTGCGGTCTGCGCGGCGGCGGGCAGTGTCGATCCTGCGGGTCATGAGCAGGTCGAGCCGCTCCCACAGGCGGTCGAGGGTCTGCCGCTGGTCGCGTATCCTCGCATCGGGGGAAAGGTGGCGGATCTCCCGGGCCAGGCGCAGAAGGTCGTTTCTCTGCGAAAGGATCTTTGCCGACATGGTGTCGTCGAGTCTTCGGCGGAATCTGTCCAGGTCCCCGTCATAGCGGTAGAGGTCAAAGACAGCCAGTTCGGCGGCGGCCGACGGGGTCGGTGCGCGCAGATCGGCGACAAAGTCGGTGATGACGGTATCTGTCTCGTGTCCGACAGCGGAAATGATGGGGGTCGCGCAGTCAAAGACGGCCTCTGCGACGCGCTCTTCGTTGAAGGCCCAGAGGTCTTCCAGGGAGCCTCCCCCTCTTCCGATGATGATGACGTCAACGCCTGTTCTGTCCAGGGTCTGAATGCCGCGGATGATGCTGTCCGGAGCGGCATCGCCCTGTACAATCGCCGGATAGAGGATGATCTCGATGTAGGGATTGCGGCGCTTGGCAATCTGGATGATATCCCTGACGGCGGCGCCGGTTGCAGCTGTCACAACGCCCAGACGCCTGACATAGGAGGGGATGGGCTGTTTGTAGGATGCATCGAACATCCCCTGCTCAAGAAGCTTTTTTTTGAGCTGTTCGAAGCGCTCCGCCAGGGCTCCCACTCCGTCACGGATGATCTGGCTTGCATAGAGCTGGTAGCTTCCCGTCTTTGCGTAGACATCCACAGAGCCTGCAGCGATGACCTGGTCACCATTCTGCATATGAAAAGAGAGCCCCCTTCGACGGCCTGCGAACATGACGCAGGACAACGTCCCGGAGGCATCCTTTAAAGTGAAATAAATATGACCTGAAGCGTGGTATTTGCAGTTGCTCACTTCTCCGCGGACCAGCACGCTGTGCAGCAGATAATCCTCCGTGAACATGCGGCGGATATATGCATTGATCTGGGAGACGGAATAAACATTTCGCATGTGGTCAATCCATGGTCCGTCAGGACTCTCTGTCCTGGACAAAGGAGGCGAGAACACCGTTTACAAACTGTCCCGCGCCGTCCTGTCCGAATTTCTTGGCAATTTCCACGGCATCGTTGATAATGAGGCCGACAGGAGTCTTTGTATCAGTCTGCAGCTCGTAGGCCGTCATGCGGATCACGGCGAGTTCCACCTTTCCGATGCGCTCGGGCTTCCAGTTTTTGAGCTTGGAAGCGATCTGTGCGTCGATCTGGGGAAGGTTATCCAGGACTGCAGTCAGTCTCTCTTCTATTTTGCCGCGGTCCTCTTCGGACACTGTCATATCTCCCGCTTCAAAATAGAACGGAAGCTGCTCGAGCAGCTCTTCCTTTGTATTGAATTCCGCCCTGAAAAGAAGCTTGAATACCTGTTCTTTAAACGCCCTTTGTTTCATGCCTGTGGTTAATTCCTCGCCTTATGATAGTTTGATTTTTGAATCTGTTTGTCAGATGGATTGCTGTCTTTGTTCTGAGTCGACAGTTGAATGAACGTCCGCCTGTACTGAGCTGACAGTTAAAAATATTGCCGCCAGTGTACCGGGCTGACAGTCGAATTTACTGCTGTCTGTGTACTGCGCGTATTTAGTCCGGGATGGAGATGCCTGCAATGTGAATGTCGACATCGATCACGGCAAGGCCTGTCATCTCTTCGATGGCATTCTTGACGCGCTTCTGCACGCGGCTGCTGGTGGTGGGGATGTTGTAGCCGTACTCCACGATGATGGAGAGCTCGGCCTTGACACCCTCGCGGGTCACATCCACATGGACACTCTTGGCGATCTTCTTCATGCCGCCCTTGCTGATGATCTCGCGGGATACATCGCCGGGAAGGCAGGCTACGCCTTCAACGTCCAGAGCTGCGAATGCGGCAATCATTGCCACGACATCGTCAGCAATTTTGACAGTTCCGATATCTGCTACTGTGCTTGCCTTTTTTTCCTGTGCCATATAAAACCTCCAACTTGAAATGAGGGAACGATTACAAAGTCATCAGGATTTATTTTATCAGAATTCCTGTAATTTGCATAGCGACAAATCAATTCTGGTTGGGTTCCGGATAATTGCGGAAAAATGCCTGCTCCCAGGATTACCGGCTCCTTCGACTAAAACAGTTTCCGGAAAATAAGTCACCCGTTCCTGAAATAAGGGCAGGGTGACTTATGAAAGGATCAGTTCCCGGAAAGAAAAGATCAGTTCTTGGAGAAGTTCTCGAGTACGAGGCCTTCGTTGCGGTCCAGGACCATACCGACGGACCAGGGGTTGATGAAGAGGAGGAGGGGGTTGCCCTTGAGGTCGCGGATGCGCTTCATGTCGGTGGTGCCGGTGATCTTCATGGGATCGATGTCGCGGTTGACGATCCAGCGGATGTGCTCGTAAGGCAGGGTCTCCAGGATGATGTCGACGTTGTATTCGCTCTTTAAGCGGAATTTGAGGACGTCAAACTGCAGCATGCCGACGACGCCGCAGATGATCTCTTCCATACCGGTGTTGTATTCCTGGAAGATCTGGATGGCGCCCTCCTGGGCGATCTGGCTGATGCCCTTGACAAACTGGTCGCGCTTCATGGTGTCGACCTGGCGGACGCGGGCAAAGTGCTCGGGCGCGAAGGTCGGGATTCCTTCGTAGCGGAAGTTCTTTTTGGGCAGGCAGAAGGTGTCGCCGATGGAGTAGAGGCCGGGGTCAAAGACGCCGATGATGTCGCCCGCAAAGGCTTCATCGAGTATCTTGCGGTCGCTGGCCATGAGCTGCTGGGGCTGGGAGAGGCGCTGGACACGTCCGGACTGTACGTGGCGGACGTCCATGCCGATCTCGTAGCGGCCGGAGCAGATGCGCATGAAGGCGATGCGGTCCCTGTGGGCCTTGTTCATGTTGGCCTGGATCTTGAAGATAAAGGCGGAGAATCCCTCTTCCACGGGGTCGATGGGTCCCTGGTCAGAGTTTCTGGCTGAAGGCGGAAGGGCCATATCCAGGAAGTTCTGCAGGAAGATCTCAACGCCGAAGTTGTTGAGGGCGGATCCGAAAAAGACCGGGGTCAGCATGCCGGCGCGGACAGCGTCCAGGTCAAAATCCGCGCTTGCGCCGTCCAGGAGCTCGACTTCACCAGTCAGGGTCTCGAAGGGATCCTGGCCGATGGTCTCGATCAGGTGGTCCTCATCGCTGATGGGAATGCGCTCCTGTCTGCCCTCCTTGGTACCCTTTTCCGTGTCGGAATACAGGATGACTTCACCGCTCTTGCGCTCGTAGACGCCGCGGAAGGCCTTGCCGGATCCGATGGGCCAGTTCATGGGGCAGGTATCGATACCGAGATTTTTTTCGATATCGTCGAGGAGCTCAAAGGTATCGAGTGCATCGCGGTCCATCTTGTTGATGAATGTAAAAATCGGGATATGGCGCATGGTACAGACCTGGAAGAGCTTCCTTGTCTGTGCCTCAACGCCCTTGGAGGCGTCGATGACCATGACGGCGGAGTCCGCTGCCATCAGGGTGCGGTAGGTGTCCTCGGAGAAGTCCTGGTGTCCGGGTGTGTCCAGAAGGTTTACGCAGCAGCCGTCGTATTCGAACTGCAGGACACTGCTGGTGACCGAGATTCCTCTCTGTTTTTCGATTTCCATCCAGTCGGAAACCGCGTGCCTTGCGGTCGCCTTGCCCTTGACGCTGCCCGCCAGATTGATGGCTCCGCCGTAGAGCAGAAACTTCTCTGTCAGGGTCGTCTTACCTGCGTCGGGGTGCGATATGATGGCAAATGTGCGGCGGCGCGCCACTTCCTCTTTGATCGATGCCATAAAATCCTCTCTTCAGTATTTCTCTATTTCGCTGTTTGTATATAAAACTTTGATCGATAATCTGGTCTGTACGTCACAAAGAGGCAGTTCCGGGGAGCTGCCTCTTTGTCTTTATTATGTTAGTTCAGGTGATTATCTGCGTTTTCTGTCGCCGCGGTCGGAACGGTCGCGTCCGCCGTTTTTGGCTGCGTCCTTGATGGAGAAGGAAAGTCTTCCCATGCGGTCCTTGCCAAGGCAGACTACGCGGACCTTGTCGCCGAGTGTGAGGACGTCCTCAACATGCTCGATGCGGTGAGGGGCGATCTTGGAGATGTGGACCATGCCCTCTTTGCCGGGTGCGAACTCGATGAAAGCGCCGAATTCCTTGATGCTGACGACTACGCCGTCCAGGATCTGGCCTTCTTCAAACTCGGTGGTGATGATCTGGATCATGCGCTTGGCTTCATCCATGCCCTTCTGCTCGCTGCCGCAGATGGAGACGGAGCCGTCATCGTTGATGTCGATCTGGACGCCGGTGCGCTTGATGATCTCGTTGATGGTCTTGCCGCGCTGGCCGACAACATCACCGATCTTCTCGGGATCGATCTGCATGAAGTCGATCTTGGGAGCGTACTCGTTGACGGTAGGACGGGGCTCGGCGATAGCGTCGTGCATTACGCCGTTCATGATGAACATTCTGGCCTCATGGCAGCGTGCGATGGCGCCTGTGACGATATCCTTTGTCAGGCCGTGGATCTTGATGTCCATCTGGATGGCAGTGATGCCATCCTTTGTGCCGGTAACCTTGAAGTCCATGTCGCCGAAGAAGTCTTCGAGACCCTGGATATCGGTGAGGAGGACGAAATCATCGTCTGTCTCGCCTGTGACCAGACCGCAGCTGATGCCTGCGACGGGCTTCTTGATCGGGACGCCTGCTGCCATGAGGGCCATGCAGGACGCGCAGGTGGAAGCCATGGATGTGGAACCGTTGGATTCGAAGGTCTCGGAGACCGCACGGATCGCATAGGGGAACTCATCGATGGAAGGCAGGACGGGCATGAGCGCACGCTCAGCCAGAGCGCCGTGTCCGATCTCGCGGCGGCCGGGGCCTCTGGAGACTCTGGTCTCGCCTACGGAATAGGACGGGAAATTGTAGTGGTGGACATAGCGCTTCTCGGTGATGTTGGGGTCGAGGCCCTCAACGCGCTGTGCCTCGGAAAGGGGCGCCAGTGTGACGATGTCGCAGATCTGAGTCTGGCCGCGGGTGAACATGGCACTGCCGTGAACACGGGGGATGATGTCAACTTCTGCTGCCAGAGGACGGATCTGATCCAGTGCGCGGCCGTCGGGACGCTTGTTGTCCTTGAGGATCATCTTGCGGACGG
>OCVV011187355.1_pt1 | contig 19146 bp, 24 predicted proteins | sample 1539721 | NCBI WGS metagenome assembly OCVV01 (sample SAMN02144230, study PRJEB22623) | gut metagenome | biome: sheep rumen | host: Ovis aries | place: New Zealand
ATTAACATGGTGTGTTAATATTCAATTCAATATTGATGATTGTAAATATATTCTTTCTAATTTGTCTGTTTATGATGTAATTGGCAGTCCCCATTTTAGAGATAGATTAAATGGATGAGCATTAACTATAACATCACTTATACTTAATTATTTAGATTAGGAAGACACAAAAGTTTATTTTGCTAAAGGGCATAATCAATTTATGCCGAAATATTATGAACCATAATAGTTTTAACACTTATTTACATATTCAAGACAATTCACAAGTTGTAGTGATTAGAATATATTAAACTAATAGAAATAGGTTGTATATTATGGTTAAATATGATATTTATACTTACGATGAATTGGGTGATTCATTATTTCTAGCATTTCCAGTAGAATATATTTTTAAAGAGGTTATTCCACTTGAAGAAGATCTACTATTAGAAATTGACCAGGAAGGTCATCCTCATGCATTAGAAATTTTAAATGCTAGTACGATATTTAACACGTCCAAAGAGAATCTTTCAAATATTCGTAAGGTTGAAATGATTATTGAGGTTTCTGAAATGTGCATTAAGATTGATGTATCTTTAACTTTGTTTAATGTTGCAAAACCATTGAAAGTTTCTGAATCTATTTCTAATCTATCTAGTATTCCGCTTACTGATGAATCTTTAGCTATTACATTATAATTTTTTTATTTTTTATAATTTTTCCTGTTTTATTTTACTGAGTAAACAGATTAAATGTAAATACTTCACACTAAATTAAAACTTAGTAATTGAATTGAACTTTTTAAAAATTGTTATTAAATCAGTTATATTGTTGTAAATATTAACTATTATTTTATTATCTTTTTTTCTTATTATATTTTCTAAAATAGTTTAACTAAAAAGTTTCTATGTGTAGTTTATGGTTGTTGAAATTTACTTGTGAATTTTGTTTACTTATTGATTAATATTTTATCCGGTTAGTTGAAAAAGTTTAAACGATGTGGGTTATATTCATCTATTTTGTACAAGCGTTTAAAGCCTTTAATATTATCCAAAGTTTCATCAAAAGAAATAATGTATTTTATTTCTCTGGATTTCATATACTGTATTGTCACACAGTCAATAAAATTTAGGTAATCTTCGGATTTAAATAGTTCATAAGCATTTAAAAATATTGCTTTACTTATTTTATAATCTATTCTAGTAGTCATAGAAATATTTTCGATAAATTTGATGTTGCTATCATAGTTATATTTTTCTAATTTTTTCATGATGATCATTAAAACATAATACGGTATGTAAAGATAATCATCTTTTTTTATAACTGTGACAATTTTATTGGCTGCTTCATGATTTTCATGATATTCAAATAGTAAGGCTTCCAGAAAATCATAGTTTAACATTATCTTTCTCATCAATATTCTCTCCCGGATTCTTTAATTAAACCTGATATTTCAGAAATTTCAAATCTTTTTTGTGTATTGATGAAGATAGAATCCTTTTTTACATTAAGGACAATATAATCAAATATTTGACAATTTAAATAGTTAAAAACAATTTTTGGAATTTTAATCATTGAATAAGTGTAAATATTTCTATATAATTTTAGGATATCTTCCGAAAGGTCATCTTTCGGTGTTTCAACATTTTTAATAAAAAATAGTTTTACTGAACTATTGTTATAATTTAGAATCCATAGCACCTTGTCGAGTTCTTCTGATTTTATATGTTTTTTTATTGGTGCTGGCAGATGGAATGATTTATTTCTCTGTATTTTAATTGTATATTTCATAATTGTTATTATTCACCAATAATATATTATTACATAAAATCATATAAATATTACTATATATATTTTAATAAAATGAGAATTTTAATATTAAAATTTTAATTAATAATATAAATTAATTATAAAAAATATCAATATTATGGGAATATAATATAAAATTTCTAAATTACAATCCGATTAAAATAAGAATATTCCTTCTAGTTAAATATATTTAAGTGTTAATATTCTATAACTAAATATTCTAAACAAAACTTTACTTTAATTTTAAAAATAAAAAAATAGAATTAAAAATTGTCATGTCAAAGACCATGAATTGGGATTTTTGAACAACTCTGGAGTAATTTATACTTTTATCATAGATTAGTGGCATGTTACTTACCATGTATTTATATAATAAAAGTTTGTTTATTACTATAATTGTATTATATTATCATATTCGCACTGAATTTCATCAGTCAGCATTATGGTTGTCTTGTTTTCCATAAGTTTTCTTATACTTTGAGATACTTTCTGTTTAGTTATATTGTCTACGTTTGAGAGGGCATTTTCTATTATTAATATCTTGGATTCTTTAACATATGCTCTTGTTAAAAGTATTAATTCACGTTCACCCTGACTGAGATTGTTATTTTCGTCTGATATTATAGTATTATACTGTTCTGGCAGTTTCATTATGAATTCATGACTTCCCACTTCTTTTGCTGCTTTGACTATATCTTCATGACTAATATTGCTTGTTGAATAGGCAATGTTTTCTTCAATACTTGCCTTGTATAACTGATTTTTCTCGGATATTATTGTGCAGGAATCTATGATATTCTTTTGTGGTATATTGCTTATATTCTTACCATCCACTATTATCTGACCGGAATCAGTTTCATAGAACTTTGTTAACAGATTGATGATTGTTGATTTTCCACTTGCTACTTTACCTTTAATCAGCGTTTTACTTTTGTCAGGAATTATAAAGTTGAGATTATCCAATACTTTATTGTCATCATAACCGAATGAAACATTCTTAAATTCTATTTCTCCTTTGGTTATGTCTTCAGTGTTTTCAATTGTTCCTTCCTGATCAGGCTGGTTTAGTAATTCATAGATTGTCAGGAAGCTGGAATATGTTGCCTGCAGTTCCCGTATAGTTTTTCCGAAGTATTTAAGTTGGTTGATAATTATCTGTCCATAAATTATTAAATCCAATAGAACTACAAGATCTATTGTTTTATTAAATAACATGTCTATTGCAATTGCATATATTAGAATGTAGACCAGGTTAGACATGAGCAATGTTATCGGTTCAATGATTACTGCCTTACGGGTTGCATTACTAAATGCTTTTTTATCCAGCTTATTTAACTGGTCAAACCGGTCTTCACAATAACTATTATTATCATTTGTGTTTACAATAGTTTTGTTCAGAAGTGTATCTCCAATCAATGCAATCATCTTACTCATATATCCTCGTGATTCTTTCACATAATCTACACTATACTTGTTGATTAACACAATTAATATGATGGTTACTAACATTATCAGCAGATACCATTTGGTTAATTCCCAGTCAAGCATCAGCATCATCACAACAGCAAGAATTAATAATAACGTTTTAGAAATTATTGTAGATACTTTAACACCCATAAATGCCCGTATGACAAGAGTATCATGATTAATTCTTGACATTATTTCTCCAGAGTGAGTGTCATTGAGGTACCTGTAATTAAGGCTGTGAACTTTCTTATCAATTCTTTCACGAAGTCCCAGTGTAATCTTATCACTTACAGGATAAGTTATGTATGTGATAACTATTTTAAGAATATATGTTATCAGGATAAGTACTGTTACCTCAAGTAGGAGATTTGTAAATTTTGATGAGAAGAAAATTGTACTTCCCGCTGTATATTCTCCGAACATGTTGATTATTTTTCCCAATATTTTAGGTAAATTAATGGCACATATAGAGTAAACCAGTAGTAACACAGTAATTATAGCAAATCGTATCCTATAAGGTTTTAAGAGTTCCTTAATAAAATTTATAAAATCCGTATAATCAGCAGGTCTCTTCATAATATCATCCCTTTATCTGTATCAACTAGGTTTTTATAATATTCTGAATTTTCAATTAATTCGGAATGAGTGCCTATTGTACTAATTTTTCCATCATCCAATAGAATTATCTTATCAGTATTTTTCAATATTTCAATATTATCTGTTACAATAATTATTGTCTTATTTTTTAAATGTTCTCTAATCTTTTCAAACATAGTGTACTGAGAATTCTTATCATATGTAGTAAACACATTATCAAATAAGTAGATATCAGCTTTTTTAAGAAGACAACGCATTATATTCAGTCTATTTTTTATATTGAATGAAAGGTTAGCTCCTTTTTCATTGACTTTATAGTTTAAAAAGTCATCAATATCATCAATACATTCATCTAAAGCTGATAATTCAGCTATCCGTTTAATATCATCAGAATCAATTGAATCATCATTTAGAGTAACATTTGATTTCACAGTATCATTAAATAGGAATACTTTTTGTGTTGCAATTGATAATTTACTTTTTAAGTCTTTCTTGTTAATTTTATTAATATCATTGCCGTCTATTTTTATTTCACCATCAGTACATGGATATAATCCATTTAAAAGTGATAATATTGTTGATTTTCCACTTGCAATTTTACCTACAATTGCTATTGTAGAATCTTTTTCAACATCGAATGTCACATCCTGAAGTACATTGTCTGTATTATATTTGAAGCTTACATCATTAAATTCAATAATGTTCGGATTATTGTTGTTTTTAAATTTATAATATTCTTCTTCTAATTTATCCTCGTGAATCAATACTTCTTCAATTCTTTTTGATGTTCCGTTTACTTTTGTCAATGCATTAAATATTGAAGGTAACATTTTTACGCTAGTTAAAGTAAATAATACGAATTGGAAAAGTATTACTAATTCAAATACATCCATTTTAACAGTAATCAATTCCTGACTAGCCAGGAGTATCAATAGCACTATGAACAAATTAAATACTATTAAAAATAATGGGTAGAAAAAACTTGTTCTTTTAGAATAATCCAAACTGGTAGTATATGATGTTTCTATAGCATCCTGAAATTTATCTTTTTCATATTCCTGTTTGTTATTCAATCGTACATTTTCAAATAATAATGCGCCTTGTCTAAATAAGAAATTTATACTGGCAAATGTTTTTTTAAGTCCAAAATATTCATCACATGCATATCTTAAGATTTTATAAACAAAGACTAAAATCAAGGCCATTAAAAACAGATATACAATTCCCAGGAAAGAACTCATATAATTAAGATCAAGGTACAGTACAAGAAACACGAAAGGAATTAGTGATAAGAAACCAAGAACGTTAAATATGAAGTTTCTCATAGTATACATTCCTCTGGTTGTACGACTCATCAAACCAGTACTATTAAAGTTTTGAATTACCTCAAGAGGAGCATTGGCATATACATGAAACAATCTTTTTCTAATGTTATATCCTGTAGACGAGGCTATTTTTACAGCAATTGCATAAACTGCCAACATTGCTAGGATAGTTATTATGGTTGCCACTATCATAATTATTTCATAATAGCCCATAAATTCTACATCAGTTCCTTTTAAGGTTAAATTCAGTAATTTTCCCACAATATAAATTCCATAGAACTGGGAAGATGTTGCAATAAACTGGAAAACGATGAGTGGAATAAGTTTTTTCCATTGCGTTTTAATAAAATATCGTAATAACATCTTCATTTTTAATCACAGTTATTATAATTATCAAGTTCCACATCCAAAAAAATCGGATAGTTTCATTAACTAAAATAATAGTCAGTTAACAAAATGAAACATAATATTATATAATATCTTTGTATCACATCAAATAAAAGTATAAATGTTCTGGAAAAAATTACTTTCAAAATAGTGATTTCTAATTCAGTTTCAGTGACAACACACCTTGAAGAATAATGTTATATAAACGTAAAATTAATAATGAGGAGTAATTCTTCATTTGTACTTGATTTATTAAATAGATAATAAAAAAAGGGTGAAATAGGAAGGAACTTAATGTTTTAACTACTTTTTAATGGTTATTGCTGTGTTTTTAAGATATACATCAATGGTTCTGGTTGAATCATTTAATTTTATGATATTTGTCATTATTCCTCTACGGCAAGTTAAGATATAAATATAACGCACTTAAATATATAAATCCAAACATAAAAATAATCCAAAAAGGGAAGTAAAAAAATAATGGTAAGATTTTACCAGATTTTTGCACTAATTGGAGTATTATGTATAGGATTTTCTTATGGTTTTTTAACATGGTATGGTCAAGGTTTAGAATCTTCATCAGCTATGCATGCGGTAAATAATATGTTTGCATTCCTTTCAATAGGATTAGGACTTCAGCAGGCAGCAGCACCATCAGGAGCATTTGCTGTTGTGATGAATTTAGTGTTACTGATAGTTCCAATTATAATTGTTTTAATGTTGGATAAAAAATTCACGTGGTTTAATTCAGAAAATTAATTTTATAGTTTTAATTAGGTGGTGATCATTATGACAGTTAATGATAAAATATCGGATTATATTACATTTCCAAGAACATTGAAAAATATGGATGATACAAACCAATATTGGTTTTAATTATAACATTAATAATTATGGCTGTTATTCAGGGATTGCTAATATTATTTACATCTTTAACGTTTGGAACAGAGTATACTATATTTCTTTTCTCTGGGGGAATTGATTCATTAAATTCTGCAATGCCAATAATTTTTGATGATTTGATTATATTAATATTTATTCCTTCATTGTATATAGCATCAAAAATTGTTAAAGATAGACCATTTTCTTCTTATTCATCTTCATGAGGTGGATGGAACTTTAAACTCTATTTAAAGGCATTGGTAATTCCAGTAATATTATATGTAATCTTTGGATTAATAGATAGTGTGTTAAATGGTGAAAAAGGTACATTTCAATTTTCAATATTATTTTTGATTGCACTTTTTATTACTATTCCTCTTCAATCTATTGCAGAAGAATATATGTTTCGTGGTTTAGCTATGCAAACACTGGGGTCTTGGTTTAAAATACCTGTTTTAGCTTTAATTATTCAGGCTGTAATATTTGCATTAGCTCATGGATACAACACTTTTGGATTATTTGAAATATTAGTTAATGGTTTTATGTGGGGATTTTTTGCTTGGAAAACAGGTGGTTTGGAAGTATGCTCTGCATTACATACCGCGAATAATTTCTCTGTTGGTTTACTTGTAATGTTTGGAATGCATACATCAACATCATCCCCTCAATTGTCTACTGTTTTAGCAGCAATAGTTTTCCAGCTAGTATTATGTGCAATAATGTATTATGTAGGTAATAAAACTAACTGGTTTGGTGAACTTCCAGAAAACTCACAAAATATATGATTCAGTTACCAATACTCTTTTTATTCTTTTTTTTTCATTTGAATATCTTTTTTTATTAAGCATATTTTTAAATATTTTCACGAATATAGTATCAAATAGTATGTAAACGTTTTCAATTAAATTTAATAATTAAATATGAAAACTCTGATTAAAAAATTAAAATATAGGAAAATGATAATATGGCCGATAAAGTAATTTTAGTAGTAAGCTTTGGAACATCATATAACAATAACCGTGACCTAACAATTGGCGCAATAGAAAACGATATAAAAGAATACTTCAAGGATTTTGAAATCAGAAGGGCATTCACAAGTCAAATGATTATAAATAAACTCAAAAAACGTGACAACCTTGTAATTGACAATGTTCCTGAGGCTCTTGAAAGAGCAGTAAACGATGGAGTAAAAACACTCATTGTTCAGCCTACCCATATGATGGACGGAACAGAATATCATTACAAGATTAAGGACCATCTGGAAGATTACTGTGATAAATTTGACACACTAGTACTTGGTGAACCATTAGTCAAATATGACAAAGATTATGAAGATTTAATCGATTGCATTACCGCAACGGAATATGATGATGACACAGCCGTTGTTTTCATGGGTCATGGAACACCGGCAGATTCAAACAAAATCTACACCACATTACAGGATAAACTAATCTCTAAAAATTATAAAAATTACTATATTGGAACAGTTGAAGCACAACCTACATTTGATGATGTTTTAGAAATGCTTAAAGAAGGAGAATACAAAAAAATTGTTCTAAAACCGTTAATGGTAGTTGCAGGTGATCATGCTCAAAATGACATGGCCGGAGATGAAGAAGATTCATGGAAATCCATGTTTGAATCAAACGGTTATGAAGTTGAATGTGTAATTGAAGGATTAGCACAACTAAAAGACGTCAGAAGCATGTACATTAAACACTTGGAAGAATTGATTGAAAATATTAACTAGTATTTTCAATTAACAACTTTTTTTTCAATCTTTAAAACAGTTTAATTTTCCTTTTCTTATATAATAGAAATATATACAATTTATATAGAAAATTGTCGTACAGTCTCTTTTCTTTGTTAAATTTTGTTTTTAAGATTATTAATTTTTCATTCGTTAAGCGCAGATATAAAGAACAAAATCAATAATATTTTTAAAAGAGATGCTCTGTAGATATTCCGCTATTAAAATGTAAAAAGCAATACCTTTGCCAGAAACATTTATATGCTCAAAGTAATGTTCCAGAGACCCTGATTAGGAAAAACAACAAAAGTTTTAGACAAAATTTACAAAGCCTATAAATTATATAATGTGATTTCTTCGAATAATTTGAAATTTTTATCGAAGCTGACGACGTAGTCCATGTCATAGTATCCTGATATAACTACTATAGAACAATCCACAAAACCTAAATTAAATCTGTTAGTATTGTATTTCTCAAATACTTTGAATACCTTGTCATTATATTTGTCAATATCATATTCATTTAGAATCGTGAAATTATCAATCATGAAATAATAGGCATTACGTGTTAAATTAAGATTTTTTGTACGCATCATTATTATTGTTACTACTTCAGTAATTATACTATTGCTGATACAGCATTCATAGTTGTTTAATAATGTTTCACAGGTTTTTACTGCCAACTCATGATTTTCTTCGATTTCCCGAAATATTGCAACAATAAAGTTTGTGTCAATGAAAATCTTATTCATTTAAATAAACTCCTTTATCTATATTCCAGTCACTGTCTATGTCGTCTTCTTTTTTTATCATTCCTGCAACATCTTTTAAAGTGACTTTTTTTCTAAATGTAATCTTTAATTCATCGTCATCTGTTTTTGTCCATTCAATTATGGTATCGTCGTTTACATTAAATTCTTTTCTAACCTCTTTTGGAATTACGGTTTGATAATTTTTATAAATCTTAGAGTTTGCTAAAATCTCAGTCATTTTTATCACTATATTATATTTATAATTTAATAGTGATATAAATTTTTTCTGTTAATATTTCATATAATTAATCAGCAGTTATTAAATTCTTAAAATAACAAGTATGTCAAAATCTCATCAATTTAAAAAAAATGAAAAATAAAAGAAAATTATTGATTTTACAAGCACAGCTAGCATTTTCTCTCGAGATATAACTTAAGAACTATCAAACATGCTTTTATTAAATAGCAATTGGGTTTAAATACTAAAATAGTATATATAAATATTGATTAATGTATATAGATTATATAATAAAGTTATGATGGCAAATGGGCTAAGAAACAGTATGCATGTATTGAAAATATTTTGAATTTTTAAAGTTTAAGAATATGGATGATTAGTATTCCTTTTTTACAAATGGCAACTAGTAATAATAAGGATAATGGGTGAATTAAATGATGAAGGGAATTCAATTAAAAGAAGAAATGAGTACATGGCTATGGGATTTACCTAATTACTTTAAAATAAAGGAAAATCCGGACTATGAAGAAAAATTGATTAATTTAATGTTAAATGGTTTAAGATTATTCAAAAATTCTTCATTAAATGAGATAACATTATCTGAAGATGAGGAAATACTGCATAAAACAGTTATGGATTTTCTATATTTTTGAATATATATACGTTATGATTTTGAATAGTTTTACTTTATGATTTTGAATAGTTTTACTTTATGATTTTGAATAGTTTTACTTTATGATTTTGAATAGTTTTAACATCTTTATGCATTTTATGGGCTAAATCTCTTATTGAAATTATTTTATATATTTAATTGCAGTTAGAACTTCGAAATCTAGTGATAAATTAATTTTATTAGTAATTAAACCTTCTCCTTTTTCAATAGTTTCATTATGATTTTATGAAGCAATTCAATTTTCCAAATCAATTAACATTTCTATATTATTTGTTTGGTTAAATAAATGTTCTAATTCTTTTTCAGAATCATACTTTTGAATTAGATCTTTAATTACATCACCACCATTCTGTCTTTTGATTAGTGTAATCATCATTTTAAAAGTCTCCTTCAATAAATAATAGAAAGGAGACTGTACGTTTATGAAAAAAAGATTAGATATATCTAAAGAGTTGCTAAAAAACTTAATTCTAATAAAATTAATACCATTATACTATTCGGTTCTGTAGCTCGTGGTGAAAATTTAGAAGATTCCGATACTTGTTGACTTATTTCCATAAATAAATATATTCATAAAATATAAATAATACTAAAAATATAATAATCTTAGAATATTATTTTCCTAAGGTGAAAAAAATGGTTGTTGAAACAAAAGTATATCAAAAGAATCAGACAACAATACCAACTGTTTATAGTAAAAAATATAATGTTGAACCAGAAGATATTGTTGAATGGCAAGAAAATGAAGATGGAAAACTTTATGTAACATTTAGAAAAAAAGTAACAATTAGTGAAATGATTGGAGCCGGAAAAAAGAGTAAAAATACTAATGCTGTGAAATTAGAAGAGGAGTTATATAATAATGACTAAATATTTCTTGGATACCAATTTTATAATAGGTTTAATTCTATCAAATGATGATTTACACATGAAATCAGTTGAATTAAATGATAAATACGACCTTGAAAATCAGGATTGTTATGTATCTAATCATGTCTTGGATGAAATCATTACAATTATTGGACAATATGAAGGTTCAAATTTAGCTTATAATACTTATTTAATGATTAAAGATAATTTTACAATATTAAACGAATGCAATATTCCAACTTTTAATTCAAAAGTAATGACAACCTATCTTGAAAAAAATATAAATGATAAACAAAAAGTAGGATTTACAGACTCATCCATCATAGAAATAATTAAATATTATCATTTAGATAAGTTAGTAACTTTTGATAAGAAATTAGCTAAAAATAGTCCTGTATCTGTAATTAGTGTATAATGTAAAAAGAAATATACACTAATTACTTCATTTACTTAATATTTCCCTTAATAATGATTCTTTAAACTTTTAACAGAATATTTTATTTAGTAAAGATTTTTTAAACTCTTGATATAATTTTATATCCTGTTTTAAGTTCAACGATTTATTAAACATTAATCGTAGTAAAATTCTATTTTTTTCTTGTTTGGTGTCATGTATTATAATTTTTAATTTTGGCTCTGTAGGTAAATTATATTTGACTATTACTCATACTTTTTAAGGTATATTCTCTTTGTTTACATTAAAACCTACAAGATTTTTTTTTCAACGTTTATTATATCATTTCAATCTTTTTAAATCTATCCAATATCTCTTTTTCTTTCAGATTTGGGTATATTTGAGTAGTGGTTATGCTTTCATGACCAAGAAATTCCTTCACATAGTTTATTTCATTGGTTTTCAGTGCACGTATTGCAAAGGAGTGTCTTAAGTTGTGTGGTTTAAGGTTTTCAGAGTATATTTTAGTATTTTCTTTTTCATCAATTTTTCTTTCCAGATTGTTAAATCTTCGTTCTATTGTTCTTATTGAAATAGGGCTGTTGGATTTTCTTTTGGATTCAAATAGGTATGTTTTGTTGTTTTTTGAGTATTCTTTCAATTGTTTTACAAGTTTGGATGGTATTAAAACAACTATTTCTTGTTTTTTTTCCTATAACTCTTAATATTACATTTTCATCTTCATCAACATTTGTTAGTTCTTGTTTAGTTATTTTTAATGCTTCATGTATTCTTAAACCAGTGTTTGAGAGTAGTTTTATCATTAATTCATCCAGTGGATCTTCTGTGTATTTATAGATTACTTGTATTTGGGATGTTGTTAAATATTTTGGTTCATAAGTTGTTCTTTCTAGTTTTAGTTTTTTATCGTATGTGATGTTTGTGTAATCGTTGAGGAATGTTTTTACGATAATCAGGTTTTGATTTCTGGATATTGGCTTTAATATTTGGTTGTTAAGATATGCTTGATAATCACGGAAGATCATATTTATGTTCACAATAATTAAATAATAAAAATAGTTTTTTCAGTAGGTTAAATGAAAAATAATTAATGTTGAAGGATAGTTATTCTTCAATCATTATCATTTTTCCAGTACGCGAATCCTTATAGACCTTACCCATTTCAGAGTACCCTTCACCACTACTATGAGATACATCAGGCAAGTCCTCCAATTCCTGTCCCTGATTAACTTCCTTCAAATCAGCCATCTGATCCAACATATTGGACCTTTCCTCCTGTGACATGTCCGAAAAAATTATGCTCTGCATATTCCAGCTCATCACAACAAAAATCAGAAAACCAACAGCCAAAACGAGCATGGCATCAACAAGATTTGCTGTACCAGCCATAGGATCTTCCTCGACCCTTTTCTGTCTTCTTCTTTTGCTTCTTACCATTTTAATCACTATGTTGATTTTCTTCTTTTCGATTCATATAATCCAATACTTCATCAGATAAAGCATCCAGATCTGAAAGATACTTGTCATACCAAGAACCTCTTATCTTTCCAATAACATAAGCCAAAGCCCCACTACCAATACCAACAATTGTTGTATTGAATGCTACAGTCAGTGACCCTGCAAGAGTATTTATATCACCGGAACCTAAAGCGGCCAAACCCGGACCTAAAGGAATCAATGTACCCATAAGCCCTAATGTTGGACCAATACGGGTAATTATATCTGTTCTTCTTAATTTTTTATCAATTTTTTCCTCTTCACTTTCAACTAATTTCCTAGCCAATATTTCTCTGGAATTATTGTTTAAAGATTCTGAATTAGCTATATTATCAAGAATAATTTTTTGTGAATCTGGCAATTGTGAATTATTAATAATATTCTTCAATTCACTGACAGAACCTGCTTCATGAATATCATAAATCAATTCTTTAATCTTGTCTACTGACATAACTTTTCTAGAACTGTATTCTGCTATAGTTGCACCTATTGTAATCAAAGCCAATAGGAAAATTACCAATAGAATTATTAAAACAGGAATTGTCAGACTTTGGGATATCAAATCCAAAGCTCCTGTAAGAATTTCTCCACCAGGTACAATCATACTTATCTACCTCCCATCATCTATAAATATTATCTTCCCTATTTAACATTACACCGACAGCAATCATCACTATAACCAGAAATACTACTGACACTAATGCTATAGGTGAACTAATAGTGATTGCCGCTAATTTTTCACTCCTCATAATCATCATATTGGGACTAATTAATGTTGATACCAAATAATATGCACCCAACGTAATCATATAATTTCCAAGTACAATCTGATAAGGTTTTTTACTTATTTTTGAATGTTTTGAAATAAAATACGTTAGCAATATGATTATTATCAGAAACAGGGACATTATTCCCTTTACCTTAACTGAATTCAAATCCACCAATGAACTTAAAGATGTGTTTAGAAACATCAGTGAAATCATGAAACAAATGTATGGAACTACCGTAGACAACAATATTGAAACAATGGTATTATTGTCATGCAATCTCCATTCACGTATCGTTAATATACCAGCAATAATCAAAATAGTAGCTAATGCAAGATTTGAAAACATACTATTAGAACTGATAAATTCCAGAATAATATTAGCGTAACTTGAAACGAATGTTCCCAACAGAAAAACGCTGCCCCCGTATAAAACACATATCAGTGAAATAACTTTTTTTGATAAATTAGCCAATCCTATAGATAATCCAATATTCACCCCATAAACAAGAACAGATAATATTGTAATTAATTGTAAAACCACTAAATAATCCATAATTTCTCACTTAAAATGTACTATTTTTTCTTTTTCATAATCACTATTCCACAGCCCAGTCCAATAATTAGACCAAGGATACCACCAATGGCAAAAGGTAAGATAAAGTCGGAATTACCCTCTGATGCTGTAACACCCTGAATCTTCTTCATTTCATTAAGTAAAGATTCATCATTGATATCATCCATAATTATTAGTCTATCTTGAACTTCTGGATGTGAATTTAGAAATTCATGTGCTACATCCTGATAATCGACAACAATTATGTATTTATTTGAGTTATTTAACATGTGTTCCAACTGATGATTTACCTCATCATCGGAAGTGAATTTATAAACGCTGATATTAATATTATTTTTATCTGCAAGATCTTTAACTACCTGTCCATCCGAATCTGATGCAATAACCATCTTGTCTGCAGTTACATCCACCCCATGAGCATTCACACCAGAAATACATAGCATGGACAATATTAATACCAGAAATATAGTACCTAAAATTTTTTTCATCCTATCACCTATTATACCTTATTTAATTTCAGTAATTCCGGTTTAACACTTTCTAAACTAAAGAAAATCATAACATTCAATATTCCTTCAATAATAGAAATAAACATGTAATATGGAACTAAGGTAGATATTACTGCATTAAATGTTATGGAACCGGATAAAACCAACATAATGGCTTGAATAAATGTCGCACTAATTATACCCATTATTGTTGCCAAGAATATTGACAATCTTTCATTGATATTTTTAAATATCATATAAAAAGCATATGTTACAATTGCCAAGACAAATCCCATGACAATAAAATTAGCTCCAAAAGATGTTATTCCACCCATATTAAGCATTATTACCTGACCAATTAAACTGATACAGGAACAAATAGTACCAGATACAACACCCAATAAAATTACAACTATTGGAATTACGAAAAAATGTATTGGAATACCAATAGGAGAGGGTATTGACAGAGAAGATAAAATAAACACAAGAGTAGAAAATAAGGCAATGTTAACGATTTGCTTTTCCACATTATCTGTTTTTGATAACTTGTAGTTGTATATACATAAAATTATAACTGTCAAAATGATATACAACACAGATTGTTCTATGGGAAGTATACCATCAGGTAAATGCATATTATCATCTCCTGTAAAGTTATTTTCTTTATCTATTTGTTTTTAAAGACTAATGCCATGACAACAAAACCAACTATGAAAGCTCCAAACATTAATAGAATGTTATTTAAACTAAATAAACCATTATCTTTAGAACTGCTATTTGAAGACATTACCTCTTCCACATCATAGGACGTATTATTATCTTCCACACTGTCATTAATTTCTTCAACTTCCTGTGGTGTATTCTCCGAATTTGATGATTGAGTATTTGCACTTACCGATGATTGAGTTTTGGTATTTGTTGATGATGATTGTTTAGATGTGGTTGCTTGTTTAGAACTAGATTTTTGATTGCTTTTATGTGTATAAGTAGAAGATTTTGTACTTGATTTGGTTGAAATATGTGATGAACCTTGGGAAGAAGTATGAGAAGAACTAGAACTTGAAGAAACTTCTTCAGGATATTCACTTCCATGACCAGGATGTGCAAAGGACAATCCAGTGAAAGTAAAAATTAACATCATAAAAATTAACATAAAAAGAAAAACGTTTTTAATTTTCATATTTATCACCAAAAAGAGAGGAAAATAAAGAGATTATTTAATCTCTTTTTCTACTTCTCATGTATCCGTAACCTGCAACTGCTCCAACTAATCCAATAGCAACTACTGCTATTCCCACATTAGTGTAATCAGGAGCAGATTCGGAATTGGATGTGAGTTCGTATGCTTTTCCACTATCCGGTGTTGATTCTTCTTGAGCTTCCTCTGTACTTGCATCTTCTTCAACTGTACCAACTTCTTCAGCTGCAACTTCAGTTACACCTGCAGCTAAAACTGCATTGTCTGATGAGGTTACACTTCTTTGTGAATTACTACTTGAAGAGGATGAACGAGAATTACTGGATGATTGTCTGTTTGGTGTAGTATGAGTATTTGTGTTTGTGTTAGTATTTGTATTAGTGTTGGTGTTAGTGTTAGTATTTGAATTGGTATTAGTGTTTGTGTTATTAGCTGTTGATTCAGAAGAACCATTATTATCAGTACTAGGTTGATTCATTGATTTTATTAAATCTTCCTTGTTTCTATCTTCAATATTTTGAATAAATGAAATAGCATTATAATCATCACCGGAACCGGATTTTAATTGATTAAATTCTTCTTCAGTTATCCATTTTGTTTCTGCACCCAATATTGTATTTCCTTCTTTAATATTTGGGTTGTCAACACCTTTATATAAATCAATATATGCTTGTATTTGTGCTGCTCTTTTTGCTTCTGAAGTTGAATAAGCACTGGTGTCTATTGTTGCCCATTTGAAATTCATAATTACTGCTTGACCAATATTTAATTCATTATCCCAAATAACTAATACTCCTTCTTCTGTTGCACCATCTACATAGTCAGATTCAACATCTGATGCTACAAGTTTTTGATCCATGTAATTACCAAGACCTGGTGATAAACCAAGTAAGTATTCTATACTATCATCTTTACAGTAGATACTAGATGCAATGTAGAAGTATGATTGATTTTCGTTTAATGGATAATTTTCTTGGATATATTCAGACATGAAGAATCCTGGTTGTACACCTGGACATGCATGTCCGTGGAATAAGAATGTTAAGAATTGATCAAATTGTAAATCTCCAGCCCATGCATTGGTTAAACTTTGAATATTAAACCAGTTCCCATCAGGGAATGCTGTTGCGGTTAATTGACCAACTAATTCAGAGTTATTTAATGTATCAATATTTATGTTGTTAATATGTTTTCCATCATGTGACCCTACAAAGAAACTACCGTCTTCATCATTATATCTTATATATAATGCCATTAACTTTCCGTCATCTTGCTTAAGTACATATGTGAACCATAATGGTTTCCACATTGGCCTGTGGTTTGGTAATAATGTTTCTCTAGTTAATCTTGAATCAAATACATCATTTATTCCATCCCATACTGCTTCAGTACTTTGACTATTGAGGAAAACATATCCTCCAGAAGTTAAGACTTCAAAGTTAGGCATATTTTTTTCTAGTTCTATTCCTAATTCATCTTTGAAATATTTTTTAGCCATTAAGCTTGCTTCTTTACCAATGTTTCTGAAATCATTATAAGATAATGTTCCTTGGTTAGGAAGTACACTTGAACGTGAAGCTGATGGTAAATCTAATCCAAGTATGTAATTATAATCTAGACCATGAGCTTCAGTTGCATTAATACGTATCTGGCCGGCATTAGATGCATTTGCTACTGCACTTGGATATGTAATAGGATTATTCAAACCTATTAAGTAGTAATATTGTTCTTCAGTTAAGTTTTCTTTTTCAACTAAAATATTTACTAAACTTGCTGGATTTGTATTGATTTTGTTAATCCACCATGAATTATATTTTAATTCTTCTAATGTTCCTTCACCTGTTATACCCGTTTCTTTTATGAATTGTTTTTTATTGTCTTCGGAATTATATTCCATGACTATAACAGTACCAGAACCAGGTTTTGATACTTCATATGCATTGGTATCTGGGTTATATGAAACTGAACCATCTCTCCATCTAACAAATCCAATCATATTACTTTTTGCACCTGTAGATGTAGTATTGAATCCTACATACCCACTTTTACCTGCAGTTGCATCTAAGAAGAATAAAACTGCATCGTTAGCAGAATCTCCAGGTACACCTAAAACTTTGTATGATGTTAAGTCACCAGGACTTGCAAATGGAACACTTGTTTCTCTGATTGGTGGATAATATTGTAACAATGCTTGAGTTATGGTGTATCCACCTAATGTTCCCTCACAGATATGTCCATGGAAAGCTGCTTCTTGAAGAACTAAATGAGTAATATTGTGGTTCCATCCATTTACTAAACTAGCAAATGAATATGCATCTTCTTGTCCAACAGATTTAAAGAAGTTATTCCATTCTTGTTTAGTCATGTCTTCAGAAATAGTTCCTAAATAGGAATAATCGTTTGATGCATTACAAAATACAATTGAAGTTAATTCTTTACCATTTTTAACAACAAAACAAGTATCAATTGGATCTACTGCAGTTTGTCTTAACATTAGCATATTTCCTTTTCCAAAACTAACTTTATCTCCCATATAATTGAGTATAGCTTCCATTACATCTTCTGATGTTTTATTATTATATTTTGGAACACCTGCCGTTGTAATGACTAATATATCATCGGCTGATGAAAAGTTCAATTTAGAATCTGCTGTTGCAGTGATTGATTGACCTAATTTATAACTTTCACTTGCTTTTAAATTGAAAACTAAGCTTTTTGTTAAATTTGTTTTATATATTTGTGATTGGGATAGATATCCTGGAGCACTTATTGAAACATTAAAACTAGGGTTTTCAGTTTTATGATCTACTGAAACATAATAAAAACCTAAATTTTCATCATATTCTTTTGTTGAGGTTAATTTATTATTATCTTTGTCATTAACTGTTATTGTTGGTGTGATTTCATTGTCTTTTTCATATTCATACTTTACGCCTACATTAATAGTACTGGTTTGAATATTTTCAGATGATTCTGATGTTGAAACATCATTACTTTGAGAATCTATGTCTACTGTTGTAGTATTTGAATCTGATGTAACATCTACTGCTGAAACTGCACTGATTGCAACAAAAAGAATTATTAAAAATATTCCAATAGCTTTTTTATGATCCATTGTCTACCTCCTTTAAATTTAATTATTAAAATAAGATAGTTTTACTTCAAAAATTATCGTATTTTGGACTTTAAGTACACTGTCCATGATACACTAATGTTAATATTTTAAATATATCATTTTTTAGCGTACCCAATTCCATTTAATTATTGTAGTAATACATATTTAAATATAGTTATTACTTTTAAACATTTTAACATTGTTATCGTATTAATACAAAAATATAAAAAATTATTATAATTAATAAAAATAAAAAATAAGCCAAGATAATAACCCAAATAGACTAATATATCAAAGATGGATATATATACCCAAACCTAGAAATAATAATAAAAAAAAAGATAAATAAAGAAAAAATATA
>OCVV011304197.1_pt1 | contig 19146 bp, 14 predicted proteins | sample 1539721 | NCBI WGS metagenome assembly OCVV01 (sample SAMN02144230, study PRJEB22623) | gut metagenome | biome: sheep rumen | host: Ovis aries | place: New Zealand
GATCCTAGCTCTTCAGTAAGTAAAACAGAAAAGTTTGTTTATATGTATGACAGAATGAAAAATAGTCAAGAAGTTTATGATTGGTTTATGCTTGGAAGTACAAATGTAGATGAAGATAATGAGTTAATAAATAATTTTAGACTTGCAATGATAGATACAATTTAAAAGAAGTCAAGCAATTGTTATTGCTTGACTTTTTTGTTATACTAAAAAAGTAGGTGATAGTTATGAAAGCAATAAAAAGAAATAGTAATATAGAACTATTAAGAATTATTTCAATATTATTAATTATAATTTCACACTATTCAGTCCATAGTAGTGTTATTACAAATAATCTACCTATGGGATTTAATAGATTATTATTTGAAAATGCAGTATTAGGAAATATAGGAGTAATAATTTTTATTTTAATAACAGGATATTATTTAATTTCTAATGAAAAGCCATTTAAGTTAAAAAAGTTTTTAAATCTATATTTAGAAGTACTTTTTTACTCTTCTATTTTTTATTTTATTTTTATATTACTAGGAAGAGAAAAAATTACAGTATTAGGACTATTACATAATTTAATTCCCATTTCTCATGTTTCCTATTGGTTTATGTCAGTATATTTAATAATGTATCTTTTCTCATTTTATATAAATAAATTTTTAAATAGTTTAAATAGAGAAGAACATTTTAGATTCATTTTAATAAGTTTAATAATTCTTACAATTGGATCAATAACTTATTCTCTTTATTACATAAATGAATTAGTACAATTTATAATTTTTTATTCAATTGGAGGATATTTAAAAAAATATCCTGATAACAAGTTAAATCAAACAAAGAAAAATTATATAATATTATTTATTACAATAATATTGCTAATACTTTCAACAATTTTAATTGATTTATTGAGTAAAAAGCATGCTATTTACATTGGATTATCATCATATTATTATTCAAGAAATTCTATTCTATCAATTTTATTTTCAATTTCAATTTTTAATATTTTTATATTAAGAAAAGAAAAGAGTAATAAAATTATAAATTTCATATCTCAATATGTTTTAGGCGTATACTTAATATCTGATAATAATTATGTAAGAAGTATATTGTGGACTGAATTATTAAATGTTCCTAAATATGCATATTCTAAACTTTTAATATTTCATTTATTATTTAGTGTTATAGTAGTTTTTGTTGTTTGTATATTTATAGAATTTATAAGAAAAAACACTATTGAAAAGATATATTCACCATTAATTGAAAAAATTGATAGAAAGTTTCATAGTAATATAATATAATGAAAATAGAAAGAGAGTTGTGTAGTATGATAAAGTGCTCAAAATGTGGTAAAGAATTAAAAGATGGATATGCATTTTGTATTTATTGTGGAAACAAAATAGAAAAAGAAGAAAAAGTTGAAGAAGAAATTAAAGAAGAAAAAGTAGAAGAAAAAGTTGAAGAAGAGATTAAAGAAGAAAAAGTAGAAGAGCCAGTAAAAGAAGAAGTTACTTCAGAAGAACCTGTAGAAGAAGAAACAACCAAAGAAAAAATTGACAATCCTGTTAAAGAAGAAGTTGTAGAACCAGTTAAAGAGAAGAGGCCAAAGAAAAAAGGAAGATGGAAGACAATTTTAGTCACATTATTTATTCTTTTATTAATTGCAGCTGTTGTAGTATTATCAATCTTGCTATTGAAAAAAGATGAAGAAAAGTCAAATAAAAATGAATCAACATCTTCATATAATAAAGAAGACAAAAAAGAAGATAAAAAAGAAGAGAAAACAACAATTGTTGGTGATTGGGAACATACCTTAAATGTTAATAAAGATGGAGAACTATACTTAAGCGTATATGAACATTTTAAATTTACTAAAGATGGATCATTTGAATTTGAAAAGTATGATAAAAAGAATAAATCAGATAGAATGGAACTTGAAGGAACTTATAAAGTTAAAAATAATAATAAGATTATAATCACTTATGAATATGATGACGAAGAAGAAGAAACAGCAGTTTATTTAAACGATGGAAAACTATGTATAGAAGATAGTGATTGTGAAGAATATTTTGTAAAAAAAGGTAGTGGAAAAAATAGTACTTTTACATATGACGCAGATGACATTTTTGGAGATGAAGATGATTATGATGAAGACGATGATGAATTAGATACTAATATCGACTATATTGATTATGATGAATATAAAGCTATGCTTAAAGGCAAAGAAAGTTTTGTAATGGTAGTAGTACAAGAAGGATGTGCACATTGTAAAAGATTTAGTCCAGTTGTTAAAAAACTAGCCGATAATTATATCACACCAATATACTATTATGAATATGATAGAAATATTGATGTAAAAGTTACTCCAACAACCTTTATTATTATAGATGGTGAAATAGAAGAAAAAGTTGAAGGATACAAAGACTATGATTCAATGGAAGAAATCTATGATAATATTGGATTAAATTAACAATAAGTCTTGACAAAAATAAAAAGAGAGTTAGAATGTTGTTAACACCAAGAAAGTTCTTTCTAAAAAAGGAGGTACTTTTATGATAAATGAAAGCTTATTTAAACTTAAATATATTCATTTTGTTGGTGTTAATAATTTGTATTTTGATTTAAAGCGTATATTTTGAAAAAAATATACGTTTTTTTTGTCAAAATATAAAAGTAATCTTTTAAAGGAGGTAGAAGTTTGAAAAAGATTATTAGAATTGTAATTACTGGTGGTCCGTGTGGGGGAAAGACAACAGCCCTTGAAGAAATATCTAAAATATTTAGAATACAAGGTTATACAGTTTTAACTGTTAATGAAACTGCTACAGAACTTATTAATGATGGTATTAAGCCATTTGGAAATGAAAGTGATAAGCTAAAACTGCTTGATTTCCAAAAATTAATTCTTGAAGCTCAACTTGCAAAAGAAAGTATTAGAGATTATGCTGCTAATGTTTGTGAAAACGATAATGTAGTTATACTATATGATAGAGGAATACTTGATAATAGGGCTTATTTAAAAGATGAAGAATTTCAAAAAATGATTGATGAAAAAGGAATAACAGAAGCTGAAATACTATCTAGATATGATCTTGTTATTCATCTTGTAACAGCCGCAGATGGTAAAGAAGAATTTTATACAATATCAAATAATGGAGCAAGAACTGAAACACCAGAAGAGGCAAGACAAAAAGACAGAAGAACAATGGAATCATGGAGTAATCATCCTAATTTAAAAATAGTAGGTAATGACTGCTTATTCGATGAAAAAATGAAAAGAGTAGGAAATATTATTAGAGATTACTTAGGAGAAAATGAAGTACTTGAAAGAGAAAAATACATAATAAAAATAGAACAATTAAATATAATGGATCTTGCCAATAATCAAATCGTTCATATGTTAAAAGAAGATATACTTGAATATGCAGTAAGCGATAATGGAATTGAAGATGAAATGTATAGAAAAAGTACAATTTGTGGATCTAGTTATTACACATATACTAAAGTTAGATATAATCAAGATGGAACTAAAACAACAATTCATAAAAACGTAAGTGAAGATGAGTTTAACAATAGATTATCTAAAATAGATGGAGTAGGTGTAGAAAAAACAAGATACAACTTTATATATAATGGAGAAAGATATAGATTAGATATGTATCATGGTCCAACTAATTTAATAACATTAGAACGCGATGTATCTAATAAAAACAATAAGAAATTGCCTAACTTTATTCATCCAGAACAAGAAATAACAAACGACAGGGATTTCAGTACCGTAAACATATATAATTACATCAATGAAGAAATTAAAGCCCAAAAAAGAAATGTAATGAAGAAAAAGTTAGGATTTGATAGAAAAGGATGGTAACATCCTTTTCTATTGAATAAAAAAGACTTATATGTTATAATATAGAGCAATTTTGGAAGTGATATCATATGAAAAAAAAGAAAATAACTAATTATATTTTATTATTTTTATCATTTATTACTTTTTCTATGCTTTTATATTTAATTAGAAAAGTAGGAGTGGTACCAAATAAATATATAAATTTATATACTCTTATAGAAGTTTTATTACTAGTAATATCATTTTCTTTATCCTTTTTTAAGAAAAAAATATTTTTTATTTTAAACATTTTTCTTTCTATTATAATAATTGTCATTAATTGTGCTGGATATTATTATGTAAAACATTTAGATAAGTTTATTGATAAAGGTTTTACTGAAGAAATTGTTGATACAACAGTATATTATTTAATTACATCTAAAAATAATCAGACTAATGATATAAATTCAATTACATTAGATATTCCAATAAATTATTATCAATATAGCAAACATAATACTGAAGCCTTCAATATTTTTGGCAATTATGATTATAAAAGTATTGAAGATTTAAATACATATTTAATAGAGAATAAAGATACAAATAGTTATTTATTAACAGATGACATTAATTATAAAATAAGCTTTGAATTAAATACTGAGTTAAAAGAAGAAGATTATAAAATTATCCATAAGTTTGATGTAATTACAAGTGAGAAAAGAAATAATGACGTTAAAGATGTTTTTAATGTTTTAATTACTGGTAAAGACTTTTCTAATGAAAGAAATGACTTAAATATGATTGTTACAATTAATACAATTACAAATAAAATTTTAATTACATCTGTTCCAAGAGATTTATATATACCTGTTTCAAATAGTAAATATAAAGATACTCTTATGGTTATGGGGTATTATGGTGATGATGTAGTACAAAAATCTATTGGAGATTTCTTTGGAATTAATATTGATTATAGAGTAAATTTATACGCAAGAAATTTAATTGATATTGTAGACAAAATTGGTGGAATAGAGTTTTGTTCTAATAAGTCATTTTATACAAATCATGCTTTGGTAGTAGATACTTATAATGATAGATTAGGTAAAAAACTTTATGTAAAAAAAGGATGCCAACAACTTAATGGAATAGAAACATTAACTGTAGCAAGAGAAAGAGTAGCATATAAAAACGGAGATTTTCAAAGACAAGAAAATTGTAGACAAATAATGCTAAAAATTGCTAATAAAGTATTAAGTTTAAGTACATTATCAAATTATACTTCAATACTTGATTCATTTAATAATTTATATACAACAACAATGAATAGAAATACAGCAGTTAACTTCATAAAAAGCATTTTAAATAATAATTATATAACACTAGAACAAAGTGTATCTGCATATGATTCAAATGCAAAACTTAGAATGGGTACTATTTATGGATATGTACTTATGCCAGATAATGAATCAGTAAACAATACAAAACAAAAACTACAAGAAGTAATAAATGAAAAATAATTTTTGTAAATAAATGTAAAAAATATAGAAATAATATTTTTATATGTATTATAATCTAATTATAGTAGGGTACTAAAATAGGAGGTAATATGATAGAAATATTATTAGCGGGCGGTACATTTATAATGACATCTTTTATATATTGCAGTTTAGTTGTTTCAAAAAGAGCTGATGAAAGAGAATATATAGAAGAAGAACTAAAATGGAAATCATAAAAGATTCTAGATATATCAACTAGAACTTTTTATTTTTATAGGTATTGATTAGTATGAGAAATTTAAATATTAATGTAAGAGAACTAACTAAGCATATTGAATTAAAAACTGATTATTGGGTAAACAAAAAAACAACAAATTGTTATGCATTTGCAATGGGATTTGATATTCCAGAACATATTATTTTACACAATGCTTATCTTTTAGGAACTATTGGATTAACAAAAGAAAGAATAAATTTATCTAATATTAGATATTATTCTTATGAAGAAAGACTTATAAAGGATTTAAAAGCTTTGAAACTTAGATTTTGTGAAGCAGATTACGATGAGAAAATAGTGGATGACGAAAAGTATACATATTTTCTTATTAGCTTATTAGAGTCAAAAAATGATTTTCATTTTTTAAGAAAATCAAAACAATATGACAAATGGTGGCATAAAAGAGGATGGTTTTATAGTCCAGATTATGTAGATGATCATTCCCATGTAATAAAAGATCCTAAAGAAGCATCTATAGGAGAATATAACTACGTTAAAACTTACAAAATAGGATTTAAAAGAAATTAAAAATGAGCTTAACATATAATAAGTTCATTTTTTTAAATAATATAATAATTTATTGAAAGGCAAAAGAAAACATATTATAATTAAAAAGAATAATAGGAGGCTGAAATATGAAAAATAATAAAAACATTAAAAAAATATATGTTGTATTTTTTATAATTGGAGCATTATTTTTTTGCTTTGGTGTCTTTCTGTCAATAAATAAAGGTGAGAATAAAAGAAATAATTCAAAAAAAGATGCTGAAACATTCAATATAAACGGATTATATAAACAAAATGATATAAAGATATATTTATATGAAATTAATGATTCAATTATGATACATATTTATAATGATGTTGATATATCTATAAGAAAAATAAAAAGAATACATGATAATATAATTGAACTGAATGAGGAAAAAATAACAATAGAATTAAAAAATAATAGCATACAAGTATCTTCTGAAAATGAAAAAATTAATGGTAATTATACAAAAGATGAAAAATATACATTAGATGATTATTATAATGAATTTTTTTGTAACGATGAATCATTAAATAATTCTTCAAATATCTATAATGTACATTACACAAAAGATAATTATGACTTATATATGTATCAAGAAAATAAAGAAAAAGTGCATGTAAAAATAGCTATAAATAATGGTAATAAAATAGATTATTATGAAAGTAAATATACTATAAAAGACAAGAATACGTTAGTAAATGAAACAAGTATTAATACTTTTAAAATAACAATAGAAAATGACTCTTTGACAATTTTGGGATTAGAAAAACTATTTACTGAAGAAAAATATGCTAACATGAATGGAAAATATACTAAGGTTAAAAACTTATCCAAAGAAGAAATAATAAAATTATTTTTATAGTAATAAACTTTATAATTAGGATGTTATTTCAATCCTAATTTTTTTCTATAATAGAAATTACAAAAATATGATTTGAAAAAAAATAAATAGTTGATTGAAATACACACAAATATATATTATAATAAAAAGTATGATAAGAGGTAGCATATGAAAAAAAATAAAAAAGGATTTTCATTAATTGAATTAATTGCGGTAATAATAATAATAGGATTAGTGGGGTTAATATCAATACCAGTAGTGTCATATTTTATAAATGATTCAGAAGAAAAAACATACAAGACATATGAAAATTCAATGGCACAAGCAGCAAACAATCAGGTAGTAAAATGTGTAAGTGATGCAAGCTTTGAATGTAGATTACCTGAAAGCGTAGATGGTAAACAAAGAGTGCCACTAACAGAATTGATAGAAAATGGATTTATAGATAATATGAAAAATCCTGATAGTGATGAATTTTGTGATGCAGAAAAAAGTTACGTAGAAATAACAAAAACAGGAACAAGTGACTATGCATATGCTGCATGCTTGCAATGTGGAGATTATAAAACTGATGGAGTGTGTAGTGAATTTACAGGGGATGGAGATAGTCCAGTTTGTGGAACTGTAACAGGAGCAAGCACGAGATGGACAAATCAAGATAGAACCATATCTGTAAGATGTAGTGACTCAACAAGTGGATGTGAAAAAGAAAGCTTCTCAAAAACATTTACAACGACTATGACAAAAGGAAATATAACGATATATGATAGAAGCGGTAAAATGACAATATGCCCAGTAGATGTATACATAGATAAAACAGAGCCAACATGTAATCTTGAAGTAATAAGAGGAGATTATATAAGTAGTGTAGGATGGTATAGCTTAGATGCAGAAGTAAAATTAAAAGGACAAAGTGATGGGGAAAGTGGAGTATTAACATATGGAATAGGAACATCACTAGAAAATAGAAACTATAATAAAGAAGAGACAATAACAGTAGGAAGTGGAATAACAACAGTATTAGGATATGTAAAAGATAATGCAGGAAATGAAGGAGTATGTGGCCTAGATGTAAAAGTAGGAACATCAGTACCTAAGTTTAGATATTACTATGGATATCAAATATATCCAAATAAAGAAAATTACGTATTAAATCAAATAACAGAGCAGACAGGAAATAGGTTAAAAACAACAGGAACAAATCCAACAATAACATTAGATAGAATGAGCCACTATGGTCAAATAGAAAAAGTAATAGTAACACTAGGCGAAAATATAACAAGTCCAACAAAAGCATCAGTGCTATCAAATGGAACATTAATAGGACAAGCAACAATGCTAAGTGGAAAGAATGTAATAGAAATAAATGTACCAAAGAACAACTATAATGCACTAGCGATAAAACTAGGAGAACTAAGTAACAAAACATATAAAGTATCAAAAATAGAAGTTTTAACAAGTAATGGAGATACAATAACAAATAAAGATGTAACATTATATATAGAACAACAAGATGAAGGAATGAAGACAACAGAAGCAAGCTATAATAATGGAATAAGTTGGCAAGAAGAATTATATAAAGTATTTGAAAGTAATACAACAAATATAGCAAAAACAAGAAACAAGATCTTAATGGAAAGTGAAGGTCAAACATTTAAAATAACAGGAATAGATAAAGTAGTACCAGCAGTAAAATTAACGGTAACAAAGAAGATAAGTGGAACAGTAGTAACAGGTAATACTTGGAGTGATGAAGAATTAAATTATGAACTTGAAAAAACACAATCTGGAATAAGTGGATATAAGATATATTATTGTAAAGATGATAATAATACATGCACTCCAACAATAGAAGTACAAGATAAACAAAAAATAACAAGTTATAATACCACAACTGGAGAATATTATTTTAGATATAAAATAGTTGGTGGAAGTGGAAACGAAAGTACAATAGGAAGTTATCATGCAAAAGTAGATACAAATACTCCAACAGTAGTAATAACAGCAACTAAGAAAACAAGTGGAGCAACAGTAGCTAATGATACATGGAGTGATGATTACTTAAACTTTAAATTAACACAATCAAATGTAGGAGAAAGTGGAGCAACAATATACTTTTGTAAAGATAATGATAATAAATGTACTCCAGCAACAAAAGCTACAAATAATGCTTCTATAACAAACTATAATGCGACAAATGGAGAGTATTACATTAGATATAGAATAGTTAGTGGAGCAGGAAAAGAAAGTGCAATAGGAAGCTACCATGCAAAAGTAGATGCAAATGCTCCAACAGTAACAATAACAGCAACTAAGAAAACAAGTGGAGCAACAGTAGCAAGTAATACATGGAGTGATGATTACTTAAATTATAAATTTTCACAATCAAATGTAGGTGGAAGTGGAGCAACAATATATTTTTGTAAAGATGATAATAATACATGTACGCCATCTACAATAGCTGCAAACAATGCGATAATAACAAACTATAATACAATATCAGGTGAATATTATATAAGATATAAAATAGTAAATGGTGTAGGAAAAGAAAGCACAATAGGAAGCTATCATGCAAAAGTAGATGTAAGTAATCCAACATGTGAAATAACGACTTCAGGATCAGGAACAACAGTAACATTAACAGTAAATGGAAATAGTTCAAGTGGAATAGCAAGTAATGGATATTCATGGACAAGCGCTACAAGCGGATTTAGCTCAACAAAGACTAAGACAATAAATTCAAATGGAACATATTCTGCATGGGTAAAAAGTAATTCAGGAAAAGTAGGAACATGTAGTATAAATGCACAAGTAACATGCCCACCAGGACATTCAAAAGATGCAAATGGAATTTGTAAGTTCTGTCCAGATGCATATCCAAATAGTGATGATGGATATAAAGATATAAATCATTGTTATACATGTATAAATCATTGCCCAGGAATTGAAGCTTATGGATACTGTTTGAACACATATTCAATATCTCGTGATGGAGCAACTCCTAGTTATGGAAATGTGTGGGACTGCGTAGCAGGAACATCAATGCACTGTTATAATGGAAATATTTCAATGTATTCAGGTAAAGTGTGCGCAGATGATTTGATAGAAGAAGATGAACCAATTTGCAGACATACACCAAAAGATCCAAAAAATCACTGCGATTGTAGAAGAATATTAAGCACACAAAAATGTAAAAAATATGCTAACGGAGTTGTTGACTGCTCAAGCAGTGCTGAATCGGCTTGTTCAAGAACTGATTATGTAATTCCAGCAGTATCAATAGTAGCAACGAAAAAGGTAAGTGGAGATGAAGTTCCAGGTGGTACATGGTCAAATGAAGGATTAAACTATAGATTATCATTAATATCATCAGGAACATCTGGCGCAACAATATATTATTGTACAGATACAAATAATACATGCATACCAACATCCCTAACAACAGCTAATAATGCGGTAATAACAGAAATGAATAACATGACTGGAATTTATTATGTAAGATATAGAGCAGTTAGTGGAACAGGAAATACATCAGTAATTGGTAGCTTTGAAGCAAAAGTAGATCTTATTGCACCAACATGTGGACCAATTGCATGTGGAGCAGATAGTGAAACAGGAGTAGATATTACATTTGCATGTAATGATACAGGTGGAAGTGAATGTAAAACAAGCTCTTATACATTAGAAGATGCAACAGAAACAACTGAAATAACTTTCTATGATAATGCAGGTAACTCAGTAAATTGTTCCCAAAAAGTATCAGTAATAACATCACATAAAGAAAGAGAATATAATCAATGTACGAGTGGTATAGCTGGATGTATTGATGGTCATGCGCAACAATCTGTTCCTTGTGCTAGTTTAAACTATAACTGCAGTGCACCAACAAAAAAAGATATATGTATAAGTTGTACAGTAGGTGTAACAGTAAATCATGGTGGAACATGTGGATGTACGTGTTGTCAATCAGTTACAATCCCAGGAACTTGTACTTATGAATGCGTACCAGGATATATAGAAATAACGTGTGGCACAGGAAGCGGTTGCACAAATGAATGGAACGAATGGTCAAATTATATTCCAGGAAGTTGTCCTCAAGGAAATACTTCAAACTATGAATGTGAAGAAAAAAGTATATTTCACTGTGGAGAATATGATGACCCAACTGATGAAAATAGTCCAACATGTACAGTTACTAAGACAAGTACAGGATCTAAAGGAGTAGATGTTAGAATAGATTGTTATGATGATGAAAGTGGATGTGTTACATCAAGTTGGACTGAAACAGGATTAAAGTCAGATAAGACATTCACAGTACATGATAATTATGGAAATGCTGGTACATGTAGTGTAACAGTCAATAAAACAGAAACAAATTGTCATGAAGACTGCTATTCGTCATCTTCATGTGGTGGTTGGGAAGAAGATCCACCAGGAACATTATCTCATTGGTCTTCTGATGATTGTTCTTGGTGTAATGGTACAGTTTGTGATGAAACTTATGATTAAACAAGAAGTGTCCTAAAGACACTTCTTAATTAATTTAATAAAAAGATAATATTAAACTTTCCAAAAAAAAGTAAATGTTATATAATAAAATATATAATAGGAGTTGATAATGTGAAAAAAGAAAATAAAAGGTATAGTACATTAGTTTTTATTATAGCATTTATACTTATTATAATTGGAATAGCAATTGTAATTTTATATAACAATAATAAAGATGAGGGAAAAGAAATTGCTGAGCAAGATAATTCTATTAATGGTATATACTTAAGCAACAATAGTATTATTAAAGTATGTGATGTGAAAGACTATATTGACATTATTTTTCTGCAAGGTGAAGAAAATAGAGTGAGATTAACAAAGCTAATTAATGGTAATAAGTTTGAAATAAAAAGAGATAATTTAACAGAAACCTATGAATTTGATAATAATAATATAATTGTTACTACTACAAATAATGAAAAAGAAATTTATAAAAAGACAAGTAATTATAGTGTAGATCAATATTATGAAGAGTATTATGGCCCTGTTGAATATTCTAATAGTGAATATAATCTAAGATTTATAAACGATAATAATGTCGTAAATATGTATCAAAATGAAAGCAATAATATATATGTAGAAATTAGTGATACAAATCAAAAAACATTTATTTATATAGTTAACTTAAAGGAAAAACAAAAAGGTGAATTAGTATCTCAAAATCCTGGAAATATAGTTTTTAAAATAGAAGGAGATACATTAAAAATTGAAGGAATAAAAACGAAGCCTCTTCTTAATAAGGAATACAAACTTGACAAAAGAATGGGAAAAGAAGACATTATAAAATCAATTAAAAAGAATAAGACAAATGATTAATGCATCAAAGATAATAATATAATATAAAATGATGGGACCCATCATTTTTTTTTAAGGAATATAATATCTTTTTAGTTACACTTCAATTTAAACTTCATTGAAATAAATTATACTTTAAGTCTTAAAATAAAATTAATTCAAAAAGCTTTTAAATATCTTTTTTATATATTTTGATTTTAAACTGATATGAAGAACAATCTAGTTTTATTATGTTTCTTTTTCTTTACACATGAAAAATAACACTTTACAAAATTATTTACTTATGCTATAATATACAGCAATTTCAGGGGTTATATAAACTTGTGGAATAAGAAGAGGGGATTTTGTTATGGAAGAAATTAATTTAAAAGAATTTTGGGATTATTACAAAAGATTTATTAAATACGTAGCAATTGCTGTTGCCTTATGTACTATTTTTACATTTATCTATGTAAAATTTATTAAAAGACCAATGTATACAACATCAACAACAATTGTTTTAGTTAAAGATGACGAAAAAAGTGAATCTTCTACAATTGAGCAAAGTGATATAACACTTAACCAAAAGTTAGTATCAACATATAGACAAATTGTTAAAAGTAGATTAGTTGTAGGTCAAGTTATTAAAGATTTAAATCTTGATTATTCTATTGATTCTTTATCATCTAGAATAAATGTTCAATCAGTTGATGAAACAGAAATACTAAAAATTTCAGTCACTGATAAAGATGCTGAAATGGCTGCTAAAATTGCTAATAGTTTAGCTGATGTATTCGATAAAGAAATAAAGAAGATATATAATATAAGTAACGTAAGTGTAATCGATGTTGCTGAAATAAATGAAGTTCCATCAAATATTCATACATTAAAAGATACTCTAATAGCAGCTGTAGTTGGATTAGTTTTAAGTAGTGGAATAGTATTTGTAATATTCTATTTTGATGATATTGTAAGAGACTCTGAAACACTTGAAAAGGAACTTAATTTACCAGTGCTTGCAAAAGTATATCGTGATCATGATGGAACTGATTTAATTGCAGATTTAAAACCTAATGCCGCTGCAAGTGAAAGTATAAGAAATTTAAGAACTAATTTACAATTTTCATCAGTTGATGAAGAATTAAAATCAATACTTATTACAAGTAGTGTACCTAGTGATGGAAAAAGTTTTATAAGTGCAAATTTAGCAATCAGTTTTGCTCAAGCTGGTAAGAAAGTATTATTACTTGATTGTGACTTAAGAAAAGGACGTCAACACGATATATTTGGAGTAAGTGGACATAAAGGATTATCAAACTTATTGATTGGTGATATTGGAACATATAGTGATTACATAGTAAAAACTAATATTAAAAACTTATCATTAATTCCTCGTGGAACTTTTCCACCAAATCCTAGTGAACTATTAAACTCTAAAAAGAACAATACTTTAATAGATATATTAAAAAAGAAATTTGATATTGTAATATTAGATGGTGCTCCAATTACTGGATTATCTGATTCATTGATATTATCATCAATTGTTGATAAAACAGTTATTGTTAGTTCAATAAATCATACACCAAAAACTGAACTAATGAATGCTAAAAAAGCTCTTGAAAATGTTGGGGCTAATATAGCAGGTACAGTTGCTAACAATATCGTTGCAAAACGTGGAACATATGGAGGATATTATTATTACTATGGATATTCTGATCATTCTGAAAAGAAAAATAATAATATAGTTAGTGAAGAAAAAGAAACTTATAAAGAAGAATTAAAAGAAACAGTTGAAAACAAAATTACAACTGCAAATGAAATTAAAAGTGTTACAAAAAAAGAAGAAATAAAAAAAGAAGTAAAAGAAGTTGAAGATAAAGAAGAAAAGGAAAAAAATTCTAAAAAAGAAGTTAAAGAAGTTGAAGAAAAAAATCCTAAAAAAGAGGAAGTAAAAGAGTCTGTAAATAAAGAAGATAAGGAAAATAATTCTTAATGGTTGATATTCATAATCATTTATTATACGGAATTGATGATGGTTCTAAATCTATTGAAGATAGCATTGATGTACTAAAAGATTTAGAAAAAAATGGATATACAGATGTTATACTTACTCCTCACTTTATAAAAGATAGTAGATATAGTAATACTAGAAGTAACAATTTAGAAAGATTAGAAATATTAAAAAAAGAATTAAAAAATAATAATATATCAATAAATTTATATTTAGGAAATGAAATATTTATTGATGATGATATTTATAGTTTATTAGAAGATGACACAATTAGTTCATTAAATAATACAAATTATATATTAGTAGAACTTCCAATGAGTGGAGAATATTCTGGTTATCAAGAAGTCTTTAAATATTTATTAAATAAAGGCTATAAGGTAGTACTAGCTCATCCAGAAAGATATCTTTCATTCCAAGAAGATTTTAGTAAAGTTTATGAACTAGAAAATATAGGTGTTTATTTTCAAAGCAATATTGATAGCTTAGTAGGAAAATATGGACCTATTGCAGAGAAAATGATAAAAAGATTATTAAAAGAAAACAAGATTTCTTTCTTAGCAACAGATATACATCATAAAAAACATAATTATGATGATTGGAAAGTAGCAAAAAAGAAAGCATTAGAAATTGTTACAGAAGAAGTTTATGATACTTTAACAAGAATTAATCCTAGTCAATTAGTTGATTAGGATTTTTTATTTTGTTATAATCAAAGTACATTGTATGACCAATAAACTTGTAAGTATTTTTTTATTGAATATAATTATTTTTATATTTAGGAGGAATTAATTATGTTAGTATTAAAAAATTATGAAGAAGTTTTAAAAGTGGCAAAAAGTAAAAGGAATATTTCAATAGATTTAGGTAATTTGAATCATATTGATTATACAAAAGCAATTGACTTTTTGAAAAACTTTAAATGCTCAATTAGAAAAATAAGTAGAAGCAAATTTACATTCTTTTACGGATAGGAGAATTTATGGAATTATATGAACAAAATGGAAATATTATCTATATACTTAATGTCTTAAAAAAATATTCTGATGAAGATCACATGTTACAAATAGGTGATATAAGAAAATATATAAATGAAATATATAGTGTAGATATAGATCCAAGAACAATAAGAAGAAATATTAATTTATTAAAAGAAAAGCTTGATTATGATATTGTAACTTGGAATGAAAATAGAAAAGGATATTATTTAATAAAAAATCCAGACATGGATTTTGAGTCTGGAGAAATAAGAGCAATTATAGATACATTTTCCTATTCTTCATTTATTCCAAAGTCAATTTCAAATGAAATAATTAACAAATGCAAAAATATGCAAAATATATATGAAAATGAAAAACTTAAAGATTACCATGTGTATAGTGATAATGTAAAAACAAGTAATAAAGAAATTGTTAAAAATATAGAAGATATTTCTAATGCAATATTTAATAAGAAAAAAATAACGTTTGACTATTATAAATATGAATTAAATCCACTTCTTAAAAATGTAAACACTGGGGAAAGAATTATTTCACCCTATGCAATTGTGTATCAATTACAGGAAATGTATGTAGTTGGATTAAAAGAAGGTAAAGCAACACTTTACACATATAGAATTGACAGAATGAAAAATATAAAAGAAAAGCAAGATAAAGTATCAGATAAAATTACACACAAAGATGTTGATAACTTTATAAAATCTACTGTATCTATGTTTGGTTCTTATGGAGAAAATATAGAAGTAATATGTGATATGAAATTACTAGATAATGCTATTGACTTATTTGGAGAAAATTCAACAATTAAATATGTAGATAGTAATCATTTTAGACTAATTACTAATAAAGATATTGAAGGCTTTAAAAGATATATTTTAAGAAATCTTGACATGATAAAAGTAATAGAACCTGAAAAATTAAAAAAAGAGATAGGAAACATTATAAAAAACTACTTAAAAAGATAATTTTTAAATTGATAACAAAATAATAATGACTTATAATTTTAAGTAGGATAGTGGGTGTTTATATGGCGAATGATACTTCAAGTAATAATTATTTTGGAAGTAATAGTAACTATCAAAATTACTATAATAACTTAACCGGAAACAATGCTAGAACCTCAAAAGAATTAAGTGATATGGTTGATGGTGTAAAAGATTCCATTTCAAAAGTAAGAGATAAATTAAGTTCTTGGGCTGGTAATTCTAACGACACTTATCAAGGTTTAGCTAAGACTCTTTTAAGTAACCTTAAAGATATCGAAGGAAATATTGATAATGCATTGACGCCTGCTTGTGAAGCAATGGATATATTAAAAGAGAAGATTGAAGATTTTAAAACAAAACAAGAAGAATTAGATACTTTGAATGAAGAAATGGAAAATCTTAATCAAACGTTAGAATCTGCTACTTCAGCATATAATACTGCCTGCAGTAATCCTCCAAGTCAATATGATGAAGATAATAATGTAACAAGTGAATACTCTGAATGGGAAAGTAGATGTGCTAGTTTAAAACAAGCAATGGAAGATGCTCAAAAAGCAGTAGATGATAAACAAGGAGAAATAAATAAAAAAGACAAGGAAGTAAATGATGTTAAGACTGAATGCGATGAATTAATTGCAAAAATTGATAAATTAGAACAGTCAGTACAAGATTTTTCTGATTTTATTTACATGGGAGACCAAAATGGTGGTGCCATTGAAGCTAGTGGTGAAAATTTATTTGATTTTACAAGTATGACTTATGAACAACAAATGGCATTCCTTGATAGTTTGGTTAATAGTTATAAAACGATGTGTGACAATCTTAAAGAGTATTATGAAAAAAACTACAAAGATGGATTACCTATCGATAATACCGATTTATCAACTTTATATACTTTATTTACTTGCTTTGATTTATATACTTTAGCCGGTGTTAAACCAAAAAATATGTTTACACCTGATGGTTTTGGAGCAATGTTAGCATATTGTTCTGATAACTCTTTTTTTGAAAAATTATACAATTATGCTGAAAAAGGGGCTAGTTGGAAAGAGTCTGGACTTTCTGATTTATTTTCAGGACCTGACTTTGATAAGTGGGATGAATATACAATCCTTATTAATTTATATGAATATATTGATGACAAAAATGGATTTTTGAATTGTACTTCTGGAAAGGGAACCCTTAATTTACCTGAAAATTTGAGACTTGACTATAATGAATTAAATGACATTTTATTTGGTGAAGATGATCCAGAACAAGCTTCAAAATTTCTCCATAAATATTTTAAAGAAAATTATGAAACATTTGCTGATGCATATGCAAATTCATCAATTATTTACACTGATTATGCTAATACTATTTCAGCTATATCTATTGCAAAAGAATATTATTTGGAGGCAAACAGATCTAAGTCTTTACTACCATGCCTTCAATATTTAAATGATGAAGATTATTTAGAATTTTTAGAAAAATATAAAGAAAATCCAAGCTTGTATAATAATTATTCTCTTAGAGATGTTCTAGGAGATGAAGCATATCGACGTGTTGATTATTTGCTAGATGAAACCAATGGTCAAGCAAAAGCAATCCATTATCTTGTTACACAGCAAAATATGGATAGGAAACAGGCAGAAAAATATGTAGTAGATTTTTTGAATTTAGATAAAGGATTGAATGAAGCGTTATATGATGGAATATTGAAATATGATAAAACATATTCAGATTATATGGAAGACGATCAAAAAGCATTATATTACTATTTAATGCAAAAAGATCCAAGCCTAGCAAAACAATATAAATTGGTTTTACATGATGAATTAAATCAAAAATATGCTCAAGATATAGTTAATAGTTACATATATGATAATGGCGGCAAAAGTACATTTGACTTATGTTGGAGTACGTTAACAGATGGTGGAAGTGATGGATTAGAAGGATATATTAATGGGTGCAAATCTTGGTTTAATAATGACGTTTTGTTAGGAGATCGTAATCTTTTGGATTATGTTAGTCAATATAAAACACAATATTTGTTGGGAAATCTTAATAGTGGTAATTTAACAGATGACGAAAAAATATCTATGCTCAATTATATAAACGAACACTATAGTGGTATGCGTGGGTCATTAGCAAAAGAATTCTATACTGGAGGAAAAACAATTGGATATATGGCTCCATCAATAGCTGTGGGACTTGCAACAAAATACATTGGACCATCATTTGGATTAACAGCAAAAATTGCAGATACAGTTGCACAATGGGGAGGATCTTTTACCTTAGGTATAGGAGCAGGAGGAGATGCTAAATATGATGCATTATCAAGTGGAGCAAGTCTTTCAACTGCTAATTTGTATGGTTTAGCGACACTGGTAACAGAAACAGCTACAGAAGCAGGTACATCCCAATTATTTGGATTTGGTGGTTATTTGCCAGGTTTAAATAAAACAGGAAGTGCGATTTTTGATGTAATAGGTGAAGGTGTTCAAGAGATAGCCCAAACAGGTTGTGAAAATGTTTTATATAATGCTTTTTATGATAGTGGTGCTTTTGATATTGTACTTAATGATAGAAGAAATACTACTGAAGGAATGGCAGAAGCATTCTGGGAAGCTATAAAGGCAGCAGGAGCTGTTCGTGGAGGATCATCTATAGTTAATTTCGCAGTTAATCCTTCAGCTAAAAGTTTAGAGGCAATGATTAGATCATCTTCTTCAAACATAAATTCAGATGCTATAGTTGATGCTGGCACAGCACCGGTAGAAGCAGCAGATAATGCAGCAGATAATATAGCAGATAATGTAGTAGATAATGCAGCAGCTAATATAGCTGATAATACAGCAGCTAATATAGCTGATAATGCAGCAGA
>OCVV011231047.1_pt1 | contig 19145 bp, 17 predicted proteins | sample 1539721 | NCBI WGS metagenome assembly OCVV01 (sample SAMN02144230, study PRJEB22623) | gut metagenome | biome: sheep rumen | host: Ovis aries | place: New Zealand
GATTTTTTTGAACAGGATGTAAACAAGCTGATTGAAGCTAATAGGGTGAGTGCGGCAATGGTAGCGATAAGTAGTTTTTTCATTTTTTCTCCTGATAGATTTCCGGGTTAAGCCCGAAAATGACAAAGTGTGTCATTGTCCGGCTCGAATGGACAATCTCTTTTTTCTTTAATTATATAATAATAGTCGTGAAAATGCCCGTTTTATTGCATGAATATGTAAAATTTGTGACAGATGTCACATTGAATTTAGCGCGTTTTCGGGGTATATTTTGCCTATGAGTAAACATAACATGCAGCTCCTGCAGGAGCTTTCTTTGAAAAACGGCCCTTTGTGTGTTGGCCTTGATACAGATCCTTCTTATATTCCGGAAAATATTCTGGCTAAATATGAAAGTGCGCCGGCTGCCGTGCTTGCCTACAATAAGGCAATTATTGACCGTGTTGTAGCCGATAAATCTGCCTGCTGTTTTAAGGTTCAGATTGCTTATTATGAGGCTATGGGCCTTGAAGGTATGAAGGTTTATGCAGAAACTCTGAAGTATGTGCGTGCCAGCGGACTCATTGCCATTTCGGACATTAAGCGTGGAGATATCGGAGCCACTTCGGATGCTTATGCTAAGGCTCATTTTACCGGCGATTTCGAAACAGACATCATTACAATTAATCCATATATGGGCTTTGATACTTTGAAGCCTTTTACAAAATACAGCACACCGGAGCTTGGTGGTAAAGGTGCCTTTGTTCTGCTTTGCACAAGTAATCCTGGTATGGTTGATATTGAACATCAGGAGCTGGCTGAAGGTGGCTTACTGCTAGAGCGGGTAGGCGCTGAAATTGAGCGTATAGGTGATGAATTCCGTTATTCTTGTGCAGACTATAACGATCAGACCTGCGGTATTTTTGGTGCAGTAGTTGGAGCAACTCAGGAAGCTGATGCCCGCTGGCTGCGCGATAAATATGCAAATACTTTCTTTTTAATTCCAGGATATGGTGCACAGGGTGGCGCAGCACGAATTGCGGCTACCTTGCTTGATAAGGCAGGCGGTGCGGTAAATTCAAGCCGCGGCATTTTGTGTGCATGGAAAAAAGATCAGGAGCTTGCTGGTGCACGCGACGCAGGAAGCCTTAAACTTGAAGACATCGCCGCGTCTGCAGCTCGTGCCAGCCTCTTCAGCAAAAACGATCTGCTTGGGGCTAAGGCTAGTTTGTAAGTTTTTTGGACTGCTCCGGTTCATAAATCAGTTCATAGCCGGAGTAAATAGTAAGAAAACCCGTACGGTCGCCAACTTCCAGAATTTTATAAATCTTACTAAGTTTATTGCGCAGGGCACCTTCGCTTCCGTGAATGTTCTGCGCAATTTCTTTATATTTTTTATTATCAAGGACTTGCTGTAAAAGATATTGATCGCTGCGGTCGAGACCTTTGAATTTGGCGATGTTTAGAATTCTCTGTTGACTAGCAGTAGCTTGTTTTGATCCTATCTGTCTAGAATATTCAAGAAGAAAAACTAAAGCTATTATTGTAACTAAAGATATTGCAATCTTAGTAAAAAGATGTTCCAAATAATCTGGGACATAAAAAAAGGGAACAAAAAGGCAGTTCAAATAATAAATAGTAAAGATTGAGATTTTTATTTTTTTATGAGTTTTGAAAAATCCGCGAATTGCAAAAGTTCCTATGCATAATATAAACATAGGAATCCCTATATAAGGTAATTGCACATTGCTCAATAGATTATCAAAAGAATAAATTAAAGCGGTAATTCCAATAATTATAAATTTTTGAGGATGAAAAATTAAAAATATATACAATCCTATAAAAACAAGATTTTCAAAAATTATAAAAAAATATTTAAATATAATTTTTGGCTTTAGTACAAAATATTCATCAGGATATTTAATTATATCTATAATACGATAAGTGGTTCTAAAAAATAAAAAAAAAGAACAAATTATTGCAACAAAAGAAACAATTGTCATAAACCTTTTTGAATATAGTGTGTTCATAATTACCAGCCACCATTAATGCTTGGAAAAAGAATAAATGGATTCAAATCATCAAAGACATTTCTATAAAGTTTATCTTTTAGAATTTTATAATTCCAATCTCCAGAAACAAAAGGATTATAATTGCCGTTTTCAGCATCGTGCTTTTCAGACTTATGGTAACCTTCAATCATAATGTAAGCGAGAGTATCCATTCCGTATTGAATTATCTTTTTATCACCACCACGGAAATGAGAAATAGGTTCAAGTCTTTCAAAAAGATCAATATTGTCTAAAGATGTACATGAACAAAACTTTTGAAATCCTTTTTTCTCATTCATATATAAAGAAAGGTGTGAAATTGCAGTTACTTCTGGTCTAAAGCAGCCTGCAACAAATGGAATAGCAGCTATAATTTTTGCAGATGTACTTTCAGCAAAGTCTGCAGCTTCTTCATCTGTAAGGCGATAGATTGTTTTGATTTCAGAAACAAAATAATCCCACTCAGGAACGTTAAGTTCCTCAATTTTAATGGCACAGTTAGTCATTTTTTAACTCCATACTTTTAGTTTTTTAAAAATTATACTATGACATCTGTCATTTTGAAAGTAAAAAATTCACAAAAAATGATGACAATTGTCACATATTATTGAAAAACAGTATGACACCTGTCATAAAACTGAAAATTTTGAGGATTGAATTATTGAATAAATATAAAAAATAATTAAAAGTTAAATATAAATTAAAGTTTAAGAAATAATTTGATCTGAGTTTTATAAGTAAAAATTCAGATATATGGGTAAAAAATGCTTCATACACAAAAAGTGTTAATTAATAATCTTCGTTATTATCGTAATCAGCTGTCTTTAACTCAATGCCAGTTTGCAGAACTGATAAATGTTTCTACAAACTATTATAATGCAATAGAAAACGGAAAATATTTTCCATCAGTAGAGGTTATTGAAAGAATCTGTAATGCTAGCAATATTTTCCCTTATCAATTATTCCTGGAAGAACCATATGAGAATCTGAAAGATGTAAAATATCACAATAAAAGCATTACAATTCTCAAAACAGAAATTATGGATTTGTTTAATAATTATATTTAGTTTTTTTGCAAGGATGGAAATGATTGCCTTAAAAAACAATCATGATTAATTTTATGTGATATCCGCGTCACAAACCGATGACTTAAGGAAGTTTGAAGTTTAATAAAAATAATAGATTAATCAATTAAAAACGTGTTAAAAAACAATTTTTCAAAAAAACTTCAAAAAGAGTTGGATAAGTTTGTGTACAGTAAGTAATAAAAATCCGTTGCGCTGATATTACTTACTGCGCCAGTCAGCTTAATTGACTGAGTATGGTCTATAATAATTGAAAGTGCAAAGAAAAATGAATATCAAGAAATTCCGAGTATTATGCAAGAAGGATAGGATTATCGTTGTTGCTTAAGACTAGATCTTTATAAGATTATGCCGATAAACGACGTTCTTTCAAAAAAGAGTACAAAAAGCTATTAAAAGAAAATATGATTTAGGTAATCCGTAATAAAGGTATAATGTGCTTTGTAAGCTTTCACGGTAGCAAAAATATTAAGAATAGCTGCACTAAGTTTCAAAATTCTTTATTCATTGATTTTATTTCTTTTAAGGAACAATATAAGCTGTATAAAGTTGCTATAGAATTACTTAATTTTTCTTTTGTCTTCGCAAAAAAAGAAAGATTCAAAAAGGTAGAATTAAAAATTTTGTACCAGTAATCAGTCTCGAAAAATGATTTAATTGGCGTCGATAAAAAATCCATTTGTATTTTGACTAGGAATTAGAATTACACACTAAGCTATTATTCATGAACTTATTAAAAGGTTAATTCATAATGTCGAATAAAAAAATTAAAAGATATGCATCTCATGAACTGTAGGAAGCTAACATTATAAAGTAATACTTTGTAATATTGAGTGTTACCTTGTATACATTATTCAGTAATCGTTTATTTTAAATATGTAAATGTTTCTATTGGAGATTTAGGAACAAATAAAGTATCAGGAAAAATATTTAGTTATGGAAAAAAAACAAACAATTTTAACAGGGGATAGACCTACCGGAAAATTACATTTAGGACATTATGTTGGTTCTTTAAGAAATAGAGTTGAGATGCAGAATTCTGGAAAATATAATACATATATATTTATTTCAGATTTACAAGCTTTGACTGATAATGCAAGAGATCCAGAGAAAATCAGAAAAAATCTTATTGAAGTTGCATTAGATTATTTGGCAGTTGGTATTGATCCTAAAAAAAGTACAATCTTTGTTCAATCGCAGATACCTGAATTATCAGAATTAACCATGTATTACATGAATTTAGTGATATTATCAAGGTTGCAAAGAAATCCTACTATTAAGACAGAATTAAAAGAACGAGGCTTTGAAAAAAGTGTACCAGTAGGTTTTTTAACATATCCTATTAGTCAAGCAGCAGATATAACTGCTTTTGACGCTGAATTAGTACCCGGTGGAGAAGATCAAGAACCAATTCTTGAGCAGGATAGAGAGATTGTAAGAGCTTTTAATTCAATTTATGGCGAAACGTTAGTTGAACCTATTTTAATTACACCAGATAACGTAGTTTGTAAACGTCTTCCAGGTACAGATGGAAAGAATAAAATGAGTAAATCGTTAAATAATTGTATCTATTTGTCAGACGAACCTGATGTAATAAAAAAGAAAGTTATGAGTATGTTTACAGATCCTAAACATTTAAAAGTGGAAGATCCTGGAGATGTGGATAATAATGTTGTCTTTAAATATTTGGATGCATTTTGTAGTGATGAACATTTTGCAAAGTATGCTCCAGAATATAAAAATTTAGAAGAAATGAAGGCGCATTATCAACGTGGTGGTTTAGGAGATAGTAAAGTAAAAAAATTTCTTAATGATGTATTGCAAGAGACTTTATTACCGATTAGAGAAAAGCGTAAGTATTATGAGCAGCATATAGATTTTGTTTATGAAATGTTAGAGGAAGGAAGTAAAAAGGCTCGGGTAAAGGCAGCTGAAGTTTTGGAACGAGTTAGAAAAGCAATAGGCTTAAATTATTTTGATGATTATGAATTAAGACATAGTGTTTACACTAATGTAGATGATTAAACAAAGATTGTTTGAAAGGTAAAAAAGTGAAATATTTAGTATATAATTTTTCTTTAAATGATGATGTTTATGGAAAAAAAGGTGAAAATTTAAAAAAATTAAAAACTTTATTTGATAAAAAGAAAAAAATAATTGTTCCAGACACTTTATCAATTACAACTTCTTTTTTCAATAAAGTTATTAAAAAAGAAATAAATTCAAATGGTGAATTTAGAATTAATGACCAATATGTAAAATGTATTCTTGATGAAATTCATTCTATATTTGCTGATAGTAAATTAGTGGTAAGAAGTTCAGCTACGTGTGAAGATTCTATCTTTTTTAGTGGTTCGGGACAATATGAATCGTTCTTAAACATTTATAAAGATGTAGATATCTTAAAAGCAATTTCGCAAATATATGATTCTTTATATAGTTCGAATTCGAAAATATATAGTGAATTGTATGGTATTGATATAAAAAAAGAAAGCATGGCAATTCTGATTCAAAAAGTAGCACCAGTGGTAAAAGCAGGAGTTATGTTTAGCTGTGATCCTGTTACGAAAGATAAGAAATATATTATAGAAATGACACATGGTTTAGGTACTGGTGTTGTGGAAGGTTTTTGTAACCTAGAGAGTTTTGAAATTGACTATAAAAAGAAAAATGAAATAGTTGATGACCTGGCAAATAGATTGATTGCAATAATAGATACAATTCGATCAGAGTTTGGATTTGATGTAGATATTGAATGGGGAATAGATAAAGAATTAAATATTTATATTTTTCAAACAAGGCCAATCATTTTTTCTAAAGTTCAAAATAATTATTCGCTTGAAATAAAAAAATCAAAAAAGGGTGGTATCATATCAAATGGTTTTGCAATTGGTAAAATTTCTAAAGTAATAGAGAATAAGCATGATGGACTTCTTCTAATTACAGAAAAATTTGACTTTGCTAATTTAGAATTGCTTTTAAAATCAAAAGGCGTAATTGTTTCAGCACAATCAAAACTTTCGCATTTATCTAATATATTGCGAGAATTGAATATTCCTTGTTTGTATTTAAAGGAGTGTAATTATTCGTATGATAAAATTTATGTTTTGGATGGTTTCGATGGAAGATTTTATGAATTTGATTCATTAAATCTTAATATAAAAACAGCTGTATTGTTTAAATATTTATCATATCTTGAAAAAAATCGTGATTATCTTAATTTATATAATAAAGGTATACTAAGTATTCAAAATGATGATAAATACGAACAAGTTGTTCTTGGAATAGAAGATACTGATTTAATAATAAAAGAATTAGAGAGTAATAATTTTATAAAAACAAGCTTAAATCAGAAAATATTTACATATGATTTTAGGAATAACCCTTTATATGAGAACAATGTGATTATAAGAATACAGGCTTCTGAAATATCTGTTAGAGTTCAAGTAAAACAATTGTTTACTCCTAATGAAAAATATAGAAGAGAAAAGGGGGTTTGTATTTATTTTGATAATATAAATCATGCAAAGGATTTCTTAAAATCGCTGAACTTAGAACAAACAGGATATCAAGAAAGATTAATTGAAAAATATAAGTTTGAAGATGTGGCTATAAGTATAATAACATGGCCAGAAAGACAATCCTATTTAGGTATTGAAACAAAAGAGTATGATCGGTTTGAAGATATCGGAAAAAAACTGCATTTAGAAAAAAAAGTTAGAGTAGGATGGGGTGGTGGAAAAATATTTGAATATTTGGGACTTAGTATTAAAGATTTAGTATTTAATGATAGGAGAATTAAAAATGAAAAAGATTGTGGTAATAACTGATTGTATCGATGTGGCCTGGTTAGAAATTAGGGGCGCGATTTATAGTAATATCGATGCTTCAGAGAATATTGAGATTGAGCCGATTGTTCCTGTTGATTCATATAGTATTATGAATGTCAATTTTTTAGTCCGACTAATAGCAGAAATATATCCAGAAGGAACAATTATTTGTGTAATTGTAAATCCATTAAAAATTAGAACAGAAAGAATTGTTGGAAGAACTGAAAAGAAAAACTTAATTTTTGAAGGAACAAATACAGGTGCATTCGGTTGGCTAGTAGAAGATTTTGGTTGTAAAGAATTATATGAATTACATGATCCAGGATTTGTACCATTTGGTGGAAAATATGTACATTCTCCAGCTGTAGGAAAAGCTGCAAGTGGAATAGACTTAAAAGAATTAGGGAATCCATTCAGTCTTTCTATGTTAAGAAAGGTTACAATACAAGAAGGAACAGTTCTTCATATTGATAATTTTGGGAATTTGAAATTATTTCATAAGTTCTCTGAAGATGTAAAAGATGGGGATAAGTTTTATATCGAGTTTAACAATACTAAGTTAGAAGTAGTGTATAACAAAAGAATGATGGAAAAAGAAGATGGTCAAATAATTATTTATCCAGGAAGTTCATTTGGTTTTACAGAAATTGGAATTGTAAGGGGTTTTTTTGCTAAAGAGTATAGTATTAAAAATGGTGATGTAATTAAAATTTACAAGGCAGGTGAAGATGAATAAAATTATGATAACAGGAGGTCGCCCAACAGGAAGATTGCATCTTGGACATTATGTAGGTGCATTTAAGACATTTGTTAATATGCAGAATGATTATACAAACTATTTTATAATAAGCGATATGCATATGCTAACTACTAAAAATAAAAAAGAAGATATAGATAGCATATTTAATAAAGCTGTTAACTTTGTAATTGATGCCATAGGAATGGGAGTTGATCCAGAGAAAACTACATTCTATTTACAATCACAAATACCAAGTCTATCAAATATTTATGGTATTTTTCAAAACTATATAAATATTAATAGGATAAATAAAGTATCAAGTTTAAAAGAAATGAGTAAACATTCTTGTAAAGAAGAAATGTCACTCGGTTTAATTGGATATCCTGTCTTAGAAGCAGCTGATGTTTTTTCAATAGGAGCTGATGTAGTTCCTGTAGGAAAAGATAATATAGATCATATCAAAATTACTCAAGAAATTATTACAACTTTAAATAATGAATTTTCAATGCATTATAAAATTCCAGAATATATTACAACAGAAAATAATTATTTAATTGGGTTGGATGGTTCAAATAAAATGAGTAAGAGTCTTGATAATGCTATTTATGTGAGAGATTCGATAGATGAAGTCCATGAAAAAATAAGAAAAATTCCATGGAACGAAAATAATAATATAAATGTTGTAAGAGAATATTTGAAAGTTTTTTATGATAGTGATTTTGAATTAATTAAAAATAAAGATTACGATTCGACACTAACAGAAAAAGATGCGAAGGATCTATTAATTAATTGTATAGAAAAAAAATTAATTCCTATGAGAAAACGTATGGAACCGTATTTGAATAATAGAAATTTGGTTTTAGATATATTAAAAAATGGAACAAAACAAGTTAAATGTATTGCAGATAATGCAGCCAATGAATTGCGTAAAGGGATTGGATTAGTAGATTTTGGTTTATAGTCAAAAATGAGTAAAGTATTATTAATAAGTCCCCCATATATGATTCTTTCGAAACCCAGCTATAAACTGCCAAAAGCATTGACGAGTGGTTGTAAATATATGAACCCTGGTTTATTAATATGTTCTTCAATATTAAATAAAGAAGGGATAGATAATAGAATTATTAAAATAGAAGATCCGACAAATGAAGCTTATATAAAGAAGAACTTAGATAAAGACGTTATTTTTGTCGGGATTAGTTGTACTTGTGCATGGGAATATCTTGAATCATTAAAAATTGCACAAATAATAAAAAAAATAAATAAAGAAATAAAAATTGCAATATCTGGCTGGCAAATTAAAAGTATAAAAAGAAAAGTTTTTGAGGATTCAGAAGATATTGACTACCTTATCTTAGGCGATGCTGAATATACTATAAAATTATTGTATAAAAAGGTCTTGGGGCAGTGGAAGGAACCTATTATTTCTGTTGAAGAGAAAGAAACATCTAATTTGCTTGCAGAAAGAACTTATGATAATTCTAATATTGAATTTGTAACTATAGATTTTTCTTCATTTCCTAATTATGAACAATATATGCCATATGTTGAGGAAAGCAGAAATTGTCCTTTTAGATGTAAATTTTGTTTAAATTCATGTGTTTGTGATAGATATCAAAATGTACCATTAGATATTTTTAAGAAAAATGTTGATTTTGTGGAAAAATTGTATGGGAAGAAGGCATCTGCAAATCTTTTGGCTGCAAATTTTGGTGTGAATCCAACCGAAACGAAAAAGAAATTGGACTATTTAAGGACAAAAGAACTCAATTGGAATATTGAATTTCATGTTGATAATCAATGGGAATACTATATAAATAATTTAAAAGAATGTGGAATCAATAAAGCAAGTATTGGTTTTGAATCTGGTTCTGTCGTAACTCTAAAACGAATGAATAAAACCTCGGATCCAGTTCGCTATTTATTCCGTCTTGAAGAACTTATGAAGAACTTATATTTACAAGATATTAAACCAAGTTTAAATCTACTAATAGATTATAGAGATAATAGGAATACATTAAGCGAAACTCTATGTTATTTAGAGAAAAATAAAAAATATATCCATAAAGTAAAAGCAAATTTTATGTATGCATTTGGTCCAATTATGGATAATTTAGATTATGAATTTGAACCAAATATCATTATGGATTCATATAGTAAAAAAATCCATGCTTTCCCGGTACTCCCAAAGGGGTTAAGTCTGGATAGTATTTATACTCTCATTTTCGAGATAGAAAAAGGAAATTATTCTTTAGATATATTAGATGTATTTCAACAGTAGTTATATTCAGTAGGTATAGAAAAATGATAAAAAAGAAATATGATATAAAAAAAATAAGAGAGATCTTACTATTAGTATTTCAACATTATGGATTAAAGGACGAATTTTGTAATATTCTGGTAGACTCTATTATACTGGCAGATATGTATGGAGTAGAATCTCATGGTATACAAAGATTAAGAATATATCATGATTATATTGAGAAGAATGTTATAAATGTAATGAATCTACCCAAAATTATTTATGATTCTAAATTATATTGTAAAATTGATGCGAATAATCAATTTGGGCAAATAGCATCTTTCTATGCTATGAATAATGCAATAAAAAAAGCAAAAGAAAATGATATTGGATTTTGTGGGGTAATAAATTCAACAAATTTTGGGATGGCAGGTTATTATACAAAAATTGCAGCAAAAAATAATTTAATAGGTGTATGCTTTTCGAATACACCACCAGCATGTATTTATCCTAACATGAAAAAACCTATTTGTGGGACAAATCCATTCTCTGTATGTATTCCATCAACTCCTTATGATTTCTTGTTAGATATGTCAACAACGAGTGTAACTATGGGGTGGCTTGAATTAATAAATCAAAGTATAAAAAAAATTGAAAACACAGTCGTTTTGGATGGGGATGGGAAATCGATTGATAATTCTGATTTAGCTATAAAGTCTATTTTAGATCAATCAGCTGGTATTTTGCCTCTTGGGGGAAAAACTAGTTATAAAGGTGCTGCACTAAACCTATTCGTTGAATTGTTTTCTTCTATAGGAGGAGAGTTTTTCTACAACAGTCAAAAAGTTTCTCATTTTTTTTGTGCAATTAATTATAATATATTTGGTGATAAAAAGAATATTGATACTAAAATAGCTGAATTATTACAGCGAATAAGAAATTCAAATGGAAGTAATAAAAAGGTTTATACTCCAGGGGAATATTCTGAAACAAAAAGAAAAGAATCGGAAGAGAATGGAATAATAATTTCAAATATTACATTCAGAGATATAAAAGAAATTTGTAATAAATGTAATATTTTAATTAATGAAGAAGAGCTCATAGTTAGAAACAGATAATAAAAAGGAATACGGATATGATTAAGAAATTATATGAAGATGAATTTAAGGTTAATATCAGAAAATGTAAAAATGTGACAATTGGGACGGAAGATTTTCAAATTAATATTGTTTATAACTCAAAAAAATTGAACAAATTGATGGAAGAAATGAATTCATTGAAAACAGTTTTCTGTCAGAATGTACTAAACGAGAATTTAATTGAAATAGTTTTAGATTTAGATATCCAAAAATTTGATAAATTTAAAACAGTTTTCCAGGAAGAATGCATAAAAACTACAAAGCCAATTTTATGTGATATGCCCACTGCTGGTGGAGTTGTCATTTATGATTTATTAGAAGATAAAAGAATAATTGTTGTCGATTGGATGGGAATAGGTTTTTTTATTGGCTCTATAAAAAGTAACCAGTTTTATATAGTCGGCGCAGATATTTCTAATGAATTTATTAGTATGGTGAAATATTTTATTACAGCACCTTTTGTTCAAAATGGAGATATAGCATTATTACATGCATCTACTGTGAATTATAAGAATAAAAATTACATTATAATTGGTGAAAGTGGAAAGGGAAAGACTTCATTAACAATTTTGTTTTGCTCAGAAGGAGGTAGTATAGTATCAGAAGACATATCTTATATTTTAAGAAATGGTAATTGTTTAAATCTTCGATCCCGAGAATATTTTACTCTTAGGCAGGGAACACTGGCAGAATTTAAGGATTTATTTCAGGATTTAAAAATTGATAATGATTTTTCAAAAGAGAAATTATTTAAGTTAGGTAAAGAAAAACAACTAAGAGTCTCGATTGATAGATTGTCTAAAAATGGCAATATAGATAATGCGAAAATTAATTATTTAATTATTCCAGAGTTAACTGATCAAATAGTTGGATATGAGGTCAAAGAAGTATCTGAACAAAATATTATATCAATCATTAATGAAGCTAATCGTTGTGAAATGACAGCTTGGATAAATGCATTATTATCTTTTAACTTAAAAGGACCTTTTGATTGTTCTAAAGTATTAAATAAAACTAAGGGATATTATCTAAAAACAGATTTAAATTATAGAAAAAGATTTTCAGAAATAATGAAATCCATATTTTAATAAAAAGTTCGAGGTAAAGAATGAATGTTAAAGAAAAAAGATATACAAATGATTTAAGAACAATAATATGGGCATTAAGATTAGCGTTATCGATAAATAAGAAAATTCTTCTTTTCTGGATTTTTTTTAGTACATTAATTGCTCTTTTACCAACATTTTCGGTAATTATATACCAAAAATGTATTAATACTATTTCAAATGTTATTTTATTAGAGAATAGTTTTGCTTTAAAATCTTTACTTTATACGATTGGTCTTGGTTTTGTATATATGTTAATAGGTTTATCAAATAGAGTAAATAAAGATTTACTGTATATGCTAATGTATGACTATTACCATATTGGTATGCAAGAAACTATTATGAATAGTGTTAAAAATGTTGGTATTCGTACATTAAGAAATAAAAAGTATATAAATGAATATAAAGCTATGTTAAATAGAGCAGGTGCATTGAATGATTTTTTAGTTTCTCTGTGCTTATTGATTTCTAAATCAATTAGTTTAATTTCTTTAATATTTGTTATGTATCAGTTTTCAAATATTTTAGTAATAGTTACTAGTATTTATATTATAATTGTTGTTATTGTAAATGGTCAGCTCTCAATAAAAACACAGTATAACAAACTTACATTTATTGAAGAAGAAAGAAAAATTGAACTGATGTTAAAGCAAGTCTCAATACCGGGAGTTGCTAAAGAAATTCGAATCTTTAATAACAAAGAAAAAATTTATCAACAATGGGAAAATGAATATAATAAATTAGAACAGATGGAAAAAAAAATACTATTTTGGCGTTCATTTATTTCCTTTATTGGAGGTTGTTTATATTATTTATTTATTGTTATTGTTTTATTTTATAGTTTATTGGAATTATCAAAAGGAAAATTTGAAGTATCTGCTTTCATTGTATTGATAACTATAGGACAAAACATAACTAAAAATCTTCAGGTTTTATCAGAAACTATACAAATAGCAAGAGCAGGTATTTTTAATCTTTCTTTACAAAAATTTTTTATTGAAAAGGTTCCAAAGGATACAGTAGTAATTGAAAAAAACAACAGTGTAAAAGATGATTCAATTGTAATTAAGTTAAACAATGTATCGTTTTCTTACAATGATGAACGAGAAGTATTGCATAATTTATCTCTTTCTATAAAAAAAGGAGAGAAAATAGCTCTAGTTGGATGTAATGGAAGTGGAAAATCGACATTAGTAAATCTAATTACAAATGTTTATAGTCCTACCAAAGGTGAAATTTTACTTTATGGGCATAGATATCAATCTTATACACGAAATGAAATAGCTGAACAAATAGGTGTTTATTTTCAGGATAGTACAATTTTTCATACAACTATTCGAGAGAATGTCGGTTTTGGAGACATTAATAAACTTGAAGATATTGAAGCTATTAATCATGCATTGGTTTTAGGAGATGCTAAAAAAATTGTTGATAGATATGAAACTGGAATTGAACAATGGTTAATGAAATATGTAATAAATGAAGGTGTAATATTATCAGGCGGAGAACAACAAAAGATCAAACTGTCACGAGCCTATATGAATGATAAACCTATCATGATATTTGATGAACCGGCTTCAGCTTTAGATCCGATTGCAGAAATTCAACAATTTGAGAAAATTCGTTCAGAATTAGAAAATCAAACTGCAATATTAATAAGTCATAGAATTGGGTTTGCAAGATTTGCAGATAGAATAGTTGTATTAGATAACGGAAGAATTGTTGAAGAAGGTTCTCATAGTCAATTAATTCAGCAGAAAGGTGTTTATGCAAAACTCTTTAATGAACAGGCACAATGGTATAAATAGTAAGGATTTAATTAAAAAAATGAAAAAACTAAATTTATTAATAAAAGCATTGTTTACAAGTATAAAGATGCGAAATAAATATTCGTTATTCATAATAATATTAGGAATTCCAATGGCTTTCATACCAGCGTTGATGGCTTTAGTATTAAAAAATATAACAAATAATATTCAAATATTAGTTCATAATGCAAGTTTTATGTATCAATCAATAAATAGTTTGTTGATATTTGTTGGTTTATTTTTTTTGCAAACTATTTATAATTTTTTTAAAAATTATTCTCAGTCAGTTGATTCACAAATCAAAATGATAAGATATATTAAAAAACAAATATTACAATATAAGTGTGAAGTAAAATACAAATATATTGAAAACTTTGATAATTTCAATGATCGTATATCTTTTGTGGAAACTCTTGCAGGCAAACAAGTTGCAGAGAGTTTAAATAATATTATAGATATAGTTCAAAATACTATTAAGTTTATTTCTATTACATATGTGTTATGTAGAGTTAATGTATGGATTGTAGTAGCTTTATTGATTTCAAGTATTCCTGCTTTGATAATATCGCGAAAGCAAAAAGATGAATTATATTATGCAAGAACAAAATGGATTCGGGAAAACGCTTTAGCATTGCATTATTATTATATATGTAGTAATGAAGGTAATTTATCTGAGATAAGACATTTAGGGATTCTGGACTATTTAAGAAAAAAGTGGAGATATTATTGTGATATTTATATAAATAAGAAGAAAAAATTAACTGTAAAACATATTAAATATAATCTTATCTCTGATGGTATAATTAATATAGTTTATATATTTATTCTATCTTTCTCTGCATATCTAGTTTTCTTAAATAAGCAATTAGGGTTAGGCACTTTTGTTTTAATAGTTTCATTATCTAAGCAAATGCAAGATATTACTGCACAGTTATTCAATATAATATTACAATTTATTACAAATTTAGATTATATGTCAGATTTCTTTAGTTTAGAAAATATGGAACAGGACGCAAATAATAGTAATGTTTGTTTTGAAAATGGAGATATTTGTTTTAAAAATGTTTCTTTTAAATACCCGAATACAAATAAATATATTTTTTCTAACCTTAATATAACTATTAAACAAGGTGAAAAAATAGCTATTGTAGGTGAAAATGGTTCAGGTAAAACAACTTTTATAAATCTACTTTGTGGAATGTATGAACCTATAAAGGGAAAAATTACAATCAATAATCAAACAATAAAGAATAACGAAAGTGCATTTAGAAGATGTCTATCAGTTGTTTTTCAAGATTTTGGAAAATATAATGATACCTTAAAAAATAATATTACAATTTCAGATATGGAAAGAAATGCATCTGAGAAAGAAATACTTCAACTAATAGATAAAATAGAGGCTAAAGATATTATAAACTCTCAGAAAAATGGGATGGATGAACAAATAGGAGCATTTAGCGCAGATTCTAATGAATTGTCAGGCGGACAATGGCAAAAAGTTGCTATTTTACGGGCTGCTTATAGAAGTAAAGCTTCAATTATGATACTTGATGAACCAACGTCTGCGTTGGATCCTAGAGCAGAGACTTGTGTTTATAAAGATTTTACAGATTTAACAGCCGGAAAAACTACTGTTCTAGTATCACATAGACTGGGGATTACATCTTTAGTAGATCGAATCCTAGTTTTTAAAAATGGAAGGATAGTAGAAGATGGAACTATTTCTGAGCTTTTAGAAAATCAGGGAGAGTTCTATAGAATGTATAAATCACAAGCAGAATTATATAAAGGTTAATTTTGGAGGAATTATGAATAAAAACTTAAAGAAAGAAGAACAGCTTATAATAGAATTAACACGAAGACCACATGAATTAAATGTGCACTTAATTAATATTTTAGTAAACAATATAGATAAAGATAGTTGGAATAATTTTTTAATAAAAACATTAGGAAATAAAGTACAAACTATAATAGTTAATAATGTTAATTACTTATATAAAGCCACGAATAAAAATATAATTCCGCAAGATGTTAAAAAAAGGTTAGAAATTGAAAGTGAAAAATGTAAATCGATTGTTAATCGTTTAAAAAAAGAACGAATTAGATTAGGACATATTTTTGAACAGAACGGTCTTAAAGTAGTTTTTCTGAAAGGTGAGGGATATTCTGAATATATAGGTTATCAAGATAATTATCGATATTATAAAGATTTGGATATTCTTGTGCTGGAAGATAATTTGCAACAATTAGATAATTTATTAACTGCCCAAGGATATGAAACAAAAATAGCTTTGGATAGGAAAAAAGATGAAAAAGATTTACAAAAGTATTTCTTATATGGTTCATATAACGTCATGGATTATCAGAAAATTACAGACGACGGAACATTCTTTATAGATGTACATAAATCAAATAAGTACAATATATACAACTCAATGGATATTTATAATGATGCAGTTAAAATCCATGGAGTTTATATTCCAAATAAAGAAGATTTGTTAATATATTCTTGTTTTCATACATTTCATCATTATGGTTTAGATTGTGATTATCTAAAATTTTCAAATTTACCAAGGTTAAAAGCTTTTATAGATATTCGTGATTTATTACATAAGATTATAGAAAATGGAGAAAAGAAGCTGTTAGTAAAGAGAATAAGACAAACAAAAGCCTCATTTGTTGTTAATGAAATGGTAAAAATAGTTGATCTATTATATGATGAAAATAATAATTTTGCATATGACATAACTGGAAAAAGAAGTCTTGTTAAGCATAATGGCAATGATGGATATAAAAGTTCGTTTGAGAAAAGAATTTTTAATCCACTTGAAGAAAAAGAAAAAATTGAAAAATATGCTTCAACTAAAAAATTGGAACCAGATATACCACCTTCAATAAATGTACTTAAAATAACAGAAGAAGATAAATGGTATAAAAAAAATATATGGAAAAACAAACCTCCATATAAAAGTTTAAAAGATGATTTTTGGTTTGGATATTATAATATATTAGGGTATTCCAATTATAATAAAAGAGGTGCAGAATATACAATTAAATGTTCTTATAATCAGAAACACTTTTATGTAAAATGGACTTTGAAAGATAAGAATTGTGTTTTAGGACAAAACGCGATATATGATAGTAAACAAACTCAATTATACTTAATGTTTACTATTAATGATAAACTCATAAATATTCAAGTTCAACCCAAAGATGGTGAAAGTAACGGAAAAATCTTTTTAAATAATTTCCAAGGTGTTTTGCAGATTAAAGAAATAAATAATTATGAAATGATTTTACATAAAAGAAAACATGGTTTAGAACTTTATACCAAAATACCTTGGAAATCTGTGGGGATAGACTTTGCCTTAATGAACGAAATTCATTTATGCACAAATGTAAATTTGTATAATGATAAATTTGAAGATGTCTGTTTTTTACGAAATAGAAAAATTAGTGGAGGAAAATGTATATTTCAGGATTTCTAGTATAAAGCATTTTTCAAATTGCTTGAAAAATCTACTTTTGCCAGTATTGTTATAAGTCGCAGAAAAGCGAGGTTTATACATGTTTAAGAATTGTCAGGGTGAAAAAAAATAGTTAAAAAATCTCCGAAAATATAATGAAGGTAAAGAAGTTAATGAACAGACAATTAAACTTTCCAATGAAATCGGTTTGAACAAGCCTGTTTGCAGCTTGAAATCGTTTATGGCATGTTGGTCAATTGGTGTAAGAGTTATAACCTCGAGAGGATTTCAAAAACAAAGAAACATGAGATGAAGCTCTTACAGAACATGAAAAAAACTGATGAAAGATAATGAAGAGCTTAGGGAAGCAAATAGTATTCTCAAGGAAGCCTTCCGTTTTTTTTCGTAAACGACTGGAAGAAGTATATTAAAGTACATAATGATAAATTTAATAAACTTCTTGAAGAATATATGACATAAAATTTCCTTCGAGAATATAAAAAAGTAAAAGGTCAGCCAATATTCGGAATTTTTGGAAGTGCTCATACAAGTAAAACTGTTATGTGGATAAAAGGAACTCCAACAATGGGAATGAATCTCGAAAAGAAGAGAATACATTACGAAGAGATAAAACTTGATAACGTGCTAGAGCTTATACGTCTCTCAGGAGTAAAAAATGAAAAATAATTATCTAAAAAATTACCTAAAAACAATAATTCTATCATGTGTTATTATTTGTATTCCAATTATCTTTGGGCTGGTGATATGGAATAAAATGCCAGACGTAATACCATGTCATTTTGATTCACAAAGAAAAGTAATTGATGGATGGTGCTCAAAAGCTGAATTTGTATTTTTGGTTCCAGGTATAATGTTGATAACACAATTGTTCATTGTTATCTGTCTTTCTTTTGATAAAAAATCTAGAAACTATTCTAAGAAAGCTATTTACTTTAGTTTATGGATGCTTCCTGTCGTAAATCTTATTACTTCAGTAATTTCTTATGCTTTTTCGCTTAGAGCAATTTTCAGGGGTGTTTAAATAGTTGCAATCGAATAAAACATTGAAAAATTAAAAATATTTAATGGTGGTACAAAATGCTAAAAAATTATCTAAAAAAATCTATCTTATCATTACTGGCTATTACGGCATTTATTTTTTCTTCCCTCTCAGCACAAACAACCAATTCAGATTACACTGTTCAATTGAATGATAAAATTACAATTGGAACTCGAAAATCTTTTGAATGTGCGGCGACGATTGCACATCTTGCTGGATTTGAAGAATACAATTATGAAAACTCAGACTATTCTTCCTATGATGAATATTTCAGTAAATACATGAAGGATAAAAGAGTAAAAAAAGCAATTTCGCATTATAAAAAACTTCGAATGTTTGGTTTTTCATACGATGCAGTTGCTAATATTTCTATATACATAAATCCTGATTGTCATACCTTTCGAGTGAATGATAAAAAAATCTTAAAAGAAAATATTCAGAAGCGTTGCGGTGATCCAAAAAAGTTCCTAAAGATTCTTGCTGATTTTTATGATGCCACGGATTTTGAAACTTTCTATCAGTCTCAGTTGCCGGTATATCAGAATGCAATCGATTTGTTTTTACAAAACAAAGACAACTTAATTACAGGTGTAAGTGAATTTGAAAAATATTTTAAAACAGAAGTAGAAGGAATTTATA
>OCVV011045959.1_pt1 | contig 19142 bp, 21 predicted proteins | sample 1539721 | NCBI WGS metagenome assembly OCVV01 (sample SAMN02144230, study PRJEB22623) | gut metagenome | biome: sheep rumen | host: Ovis aries | place: New Zealand
CGCATTCTCTTCGAACAGCTTCTGACTCACGGTATCCCGTTGTTCACCTTTGACGCTTCTTTCCGCATCTAAAGCAGCAAGGCTGTCTATTGCCTTCTTTATTCTCTCTTCTGCCTCATCAAGGGCCTTCTGATCCTCAAGATACGCCTTGTAATGCCGCTTGATATCCGCCTTATCGAACCGAGCAACCGAGTCTTCAAACGCTTCATAAGCGTCCGTTACATTCGCAAGAAGGACCACTTGCTTATTGATATTGTTCCAGTTTTCCTCTGTTTCTTTGTATGTTTCCTGTGCTTTCTTTATCCTGCTTATATCTACACGATCCAGATCAAGAACCGATTCCTTTATAAACTGTTCAATCGGGACATCCGCTTTATACGTCTTAAGGTTGCCAAACCTCTTTCTGAACGCACTCTGCTCCATCCTGCCGATTCTGAGTCCTTTGCGCTGAAAGAATTTATCGAGGCCCTCCGACGGACTCATCTTTATAAGGCCTCCGTTCATCTTGCAGAACTCATCCGGGCTGTACAGCCTCGCTTTGCTGGCAGGCACCTTTTCATAGAAGCAGACATCTTCAAGCCTCTTGTCCTCAATGCACATTCTGTAAACCTGAACTTCCATATCCACCGTTTCAAACATTGTGTCGTTTATAAAGTGGACATTCTTTTCGCTGTCATACCATTCAGTAGCAACGTGAGAATACAGGACTTTATATTTCTCCCTAGGTCTTGCATACTCATCAGGAGACGCATTAAGAAGGCATCTTGTATATGTTATATACTTACGCGCGGAACTTCTGCTTCCTGATGAAGCGTTGGTCTTTCTGTCACCAAACTCTGCAATGCTGATCCCGTCTACTGCTGTAGACTTTCCGGACTCATTGAGCCCCTGGATCAACGTGGAGATACTGTCAAACGGAACGATTTCATCGCGGAACCCATACCAGTTGATAAACTTTGCCCGGGTCAAATATATTCCTTTTCTATCTGCCATTTGCTACCCCTCCTGAAAGATCTCATCTTCTGCGTCATCTTCTTCGTCTGCTTTTTCTCCACGTGCCGGCCCCGCCTCCCACGCCTCTTTCATTTCCGCTGCAACAGCTTCTATCTGCTCGAGCGGAAGTGCAAAGACGACCGCCGGGAATATCCAGACGGGAAGACTCTCCCTGTCGCCTGTAAATTTGGTAGGGTCGGTAAAATAAATCATCCTGTAGTGCTTGAGCTTCGTCATTCCCGTTTCGAGTGCACGCGACCCGATCTGAATGTTATTGATCTTCATCGCATCCACAATATCACTCATTGTTACCTGAACATCCATATGCACGAGGCTTCCTTTTCTGTAAAGATCCCACAGCGCATATATAAGCTTTATCTCATCTGTGCTGAACTTTTCGCGGTTAAGCTTTTTAAACCCCGTCTCTCCGATGATCTCCGAGTCTTTCGCGATCCTTATCAGCGAATGTTCATGACTGATTCTGAGGCAATATCCGATCTGTTCAAGGATATTGTTTGCGTCATCGATATGCCCTGACAGGAACCTGTACATCTCGGCCTCTTGCGGGTGTCGACGGATCTCTGCACTCTTCCCTGAAATAAATGTATATTCCATCAGTTCCTGTAGACATCTCTTCATTTTCAGCTGTTCTTCATGGCTATCCAGACTCATACTTACCACTCCTTATTTCTCGTTACTATCACACCTGTGATATCCGCTATATCTGAATGAATTGTTTTGCCCGTGTATTCAACACTGTACCGTTCGTTAGGCGCTCTGGCAAAACACAGAAGATGTGCGAGAGCAAAGGCATCGTCCCAGCTGGTGATATTTGACGGTGCCGGAACGAATACTCCGGATTTATCCATATGCCGGTCGACATAATCGAACGCCTCATAAAGATTGTTGCGTGTATCCGCTTCCAAAAGCGCGGTATCTTTTTCAAGATCCTCTTCTGTAAGTTCTGATTCGTCGAGATAACACGGTTCCTCATTATTCTTTCTCTTGCGGATCAGTTCTACCGACGACTCGTCAACTATATCGAAGGTGAATACCTCGAACGTATCAGTATGCTGAGAAAGGATCCTGCTGACGTCATCTTCGGGAAGTTCTTTCATATACCGCATGGCATCTGCCATTATCGCCCTGTCGTCGATGCCTGTCGTCAAATATGTCCGAAGCTGCACGTTGATTCGCCGCCAGCACTGATCCAAAATGTCGTCGATGTCATCTAGAAGATCATCAAATTGATTATGAAGAAAATCAATCATCGTCAGCAGAAGGTCCCTGACATGCTCCTCCGCAGTCAGTGCATCAGGATTATGTCTTGCCGAATATTCATCGGCTGCCTTTTTCATTTTTTCGGGATCATTCATGAAGTCGCGAATCCAACCGATGATTTCTGCAAAATACTGACCCGTAAACCCGTGCTTTCTGATAAAAAAGTACTCCGAAAACATACTTTCAAACAGCTCGTCCCTTGTATAGCCGACAAGTTCCCCCAGACTTTGCTGGCTGACGACGTCAAGTATTACAGAGCGCGCATTTCTTCGGAGTGCCGATAATGCAGTCCCAAGTGTTTTTACACTTTGCGCCATAGGTGCAATACAATGCCTGTATGGATAAGCGTCATCATCTGCAAGGTGTTGAGCATGGGTATGGAGCGTTCTGATATCACCGGCGTTGAGGCTTTCAGCAGCGTCTGTCAGTCCGTGCAGGAATTCCATCAAAGATACCGCCTTGTCGTTAAGTACCATTAGCGGCTTCCCTCCCGGCCCGATTTCTGCTTCTTCTATCCATCCGCAATCTCGGAGATTCTTATAAACGTAACTTGCTGAATACGAATCCGGTAATGCCGTGTAGGAAGACAGCATCGTTCCGAGGTACGCTCTTCCCTCGGCCTCGGTAACATTAACGTGCTCCATAGTTGCAGCATAGAGTGCATCGTAAGCATCGCAATATAGCTGCCTGTTGACAGAAGCAAGCGGCTTAAAAAAGTTTTCGTTTTCGATATGTTCAAATATTTTCATTTTTCAGTCCCGTCTGTATAATCGAGCCTGCCCGAATCGGCACAATATACGTTTCCACTTTATATTTTACTGGCAACTTAGTCCCAAAAATCAGACACATATGAACGGCAGCACTATATCATTCTCGTCAAGTATGCTTTTTCTCTTCTTCCGCCCTTTTGCAGCCGTAGAGCACTTTCCTGCAGCACGGGACATCTCCCTGCGCGGCTTACTGTTCTTCGGCGCATTCCCGCTCTCAGTATCTCTGGCATATCTCCAACCGTTCAAAGTGTAGCTACTAATACCCAATTTTCTAGCGGCAGCCCTTGCCCCTATTTCATCGGAAAGAGCCAATGCCTCATCCTTGAATTCTTTGCTGTACTTTGGAGCAACACCCTGCTCACGAGCCTTCTTCCCGATGATATGGTCCTGATAAGCCGCCCTGTTTGTGCTTCTCTCAACCCCTGGGGAAGCCTTACCTTCTCCTTCAGAAGATATGCGTCGCTCTATAGCCTTCTGCTACATCAGGAATAAAGAAAAGTCCGCCGGGTATCTCTGATACCTGCTTCAACTCACGAAGATAATGGCTGCGCACATAGGCATCGCTCTGTCCTGTAAACGAGACGAGTTCTTTCTGCGATATAAACCCGGTCTTGTCGCCCGCTCTTAAAAGGGCGTCCTTCAGCTGTTTCTTTTCCATAATTCCTCTCCCCGGGCTTTTCTGCACGCAAAAAGCCCATACATGTCAACCCAAACTGCGCAGAGCGATTTAGGTTGACTTATACGGGCTCCGTGAAATACTATAATAATGCGAAGCGGGTTTCAACGGAGCCCGATTCACTGGGTCGCGGCCTGCTGCAACAGGTCACGGCCTTTTCTTATGCATAAATTATACAAAACCGATTCTTGCCGGTTCAACAAGTTCGATACTGCAATTTAATCATAATGCATTTCTTTTAGTTATTTACATTAGCTTAATTCATGAATATACACATAATTGTCCGCTTCAAGTGGCATCGGTTTGTCACCGCAGTATGGAAGAGAATAAAATCCGATTTCGTATTTTCCGCTGTTCCATCCATATATGCAGATATCACCTTCGTATTCGAAAACGAACACCGCTCCGTAATAAGGCATAGGCACTCCGTTTATGATGGGCTGTCCATAATGCCATTCGCCAAAGTTTTCGCCGGATAGACGACTTTCCATGAACTCACAGAACTTGATCGTGTCATCGTCCGAGTCACCTTCGGCAAGGTTTTCTATGAATGTTTTCATGTGCTCTGTTATGGCTTGTCGAAGTTCAATTAATTGTCTTTCCAAAAGATTTGCACTCATATTACGAGCCTTTCACTTGCTAATTAATCAAATCACATTACCCAAACGCAGCAGTACCATATCACAAGAACCGCCTGTACAATTATGATAACGGGGATACCCACATAGAACTTAGGCTTCTTCGTCTTATGCCTGAATATATGCATTCCTATATAAGCACCTACGCTGCCACCGAGCACGGCAGTACCAAGAAGCACCGACTCCGATATCCGCCACATCCTTCTTTTGGCGAAGTTCTTATCAAGCCCAAACAGAAGGAAGGCCGCGATATTCATTATAAGAAAGCCTATTGCAAGTTGATTATTCATCATAAATAATTCCTTTATCCTTCAATCTCTTTAAGGCATATTTCAATGCTAACATCCTGTATTTTGCGATCGTTGATGACGTCAGCCCGACCTCATAAGAATGCATTCCCAAAACAAGGTTCTGATACAGTGCCGTTGCGATCCTTTCCTGATCCGACTGCTTATGTGCAGTTCCTGCCGAATATCGGATAGCGCCTGCAAGCGCCTCTATGCGTACTCTGCACCGCTCAGCAGCCTTTCTTGCTATTCGCTGCGCAGCTGCGATCTCTGGTACGGTCACAGAAGCATTCTCCACATCGAGGCCGGCAAAGTCTTCTGCTGCATGCACTACTATGCGGTACTGTTCAAGACTCTTGAACTCAGAGAGCAGGTATTTCTTTTCTTTGCGTGATATCGCCATGTAAAACTCCCTTTACGCTGTTATTTGCTTTTCTTTGGAAACGTCATCTTGATTTGGCCATCCTTGTACTGAAGCATCGCAGAAAACTTCTGCCTCTTCTTCTGTGACCACAGGTCATCCACGGTTATCTTGTCGTGTCCGCGTTTGCCGTTAAGGAGCGTATCCCGCTCCTCTTCGGTAAACGTATGCCCGAGGAAGCTTTCCGGAAACTCCCTTTCATCCATTTTGAAGCCCCAGAATTTCTTCCCTTTATATGCCTGTTCGGCAAGTCTTCCGGTTATCTCTACATCTCTCTTCGTCTTCGAAGATTTCATCGTGAAAGTTATAGGATCGCCCGCAAGAAGCGTCGCAATCTCCAGTTCGGTGAACGTATGCGAGCCCCATGTCTTGCTGAAACTGATCTCTTTTCCTGTAGGAGCATAGACCTGCGCTTCGGTCTTCTCTTTCTTCACATATTCGCCTTCACCGCCGGACGAAGCAGAGTCGCGCTTCACACTGCGGTCTTCTCTTATGACCCTCTTTATTTCTTCCCTGTTGGCGTTCAGGACTTCCATTATCCCTATCTCGCCCCTGCCGACAGCCTTGAGCTTTCTGCCCATATCTGCAGTCATTTGTGCTGAGAAGTCTATTCCGAGGCCCTTGCAGCTCTCCACAAGAAACCTGCCTCTTGGTTCTATGTGATACGCCTTCTTCTTAAGGCTTATATAGCCCTTTTCAGTGGCCTTGGATAAGATCCCGGCTCTTGTGGCCTCCGTCCCGATCTCCAATCCGGCTAGTATGTTTTTGTAGTCTTCCTCGTCAGTAGAGTCTTCTTTTCTGAACGGATTCTGCATCCATTTCCCGAGAGACTCTACGGAATAGTGAGCCGGAGGTTTTGTTTCAGCGGACACCGCCTTGAAATCAGTCTCGACTTTATCTCCTATGTTCACAGGGGGGAGCACTCTGCTCTCGTCCTGATCATTGTCATCATCATCATTGTCTTTCTTCTTCTTTGCAGGAGGTTCAAATCTCTGCCAACCCTGCTGGAACATCACTTCGCCACTGACCTTGAATTGCTCAAGCGGATTGTCTATGACCACTGTCGTTTTGTCGTAAAGGCAAGGCTCCTTGCAGAACACGGCCATAAAGCGGTAGAGGATAGTGAGATAGCAGTTCTTTTCCGCATCGGAAAGTCCTGAAGGCCTTTTCCCGGTAACAGTGATCGCTGAATGGCCATCTATCTTGCTGTCGTCAAAGATGGCCTTGCTGTCCCTGAACGCCAGATGACCATCCCTGTTTATCCTGTTTATGACGTCTTTTATGTTCCCCTTCTCGTCCTCAGCTATGAACTCCGTGTTGGTGCGGGGATATGATGTAAGGCCCTTTTCATACAAACTCTGCGCCAATTCAAGCGTCTGCTCAGGCTTATAATTGAACTTCTTCGACATAGCTGCCTGTAGCGATGTCTGCGAGAACAGCTTCGGAGGCTTCTTGGTGATCCGCTTCTTCTGTATATCCGATACCACAGAAGCTCCCGTTTGCAGCTTACGAGCATAGGCTTCCGCTTCAGCAAACTTGTCCCCGGGAAATTTCAGCTTGGATGTGAGCTTGAAACCACCTTCCACATCTGAAACGACTTTGTAGTATTCCTCAGGTACGAACCTTTCTATGGAGACATCCCTGTTATATATCTCCGTGACTATAGCGCCTATGACTCTTCCAACATTGAGAGCCGGTCTTGCGTTTGTCTTAAGTGTCGCGTACTGACTGAGATTTATACCGAAATCCCAGTCAAAGCACATACGTGTCATGCCCTCGTTGAAAACATCCTTGTATTCCGAATTTGGCTTCGCGGTCCTGAAGGCATCAAGGATCGCTTCGTCTGTAAGCGCCTTGAGCTGAGGGCGTATGACAGGCTTCTTGTTCCCGAGATTTCTGAGCACAAGATCTACAAGGCATTGCCCTTCGCGGTCAGGGTCGCCGCAGTGATAAACGGCATCTATGTCATTTCGCTTCAGCAGCTTACCTATAGTGTTGTATCTCTTCTTCGCATCGCCTCTGACGTTGTATTCATATCTCTTCGGGAAAAACGGGAGATATGCCAGATTCCACGAAAGACCTTCCCTTCCCTCGTATTCCTCCGACATTTTAAGCTCCAGAAGATGCCCGAACTGGGCTGTAGCTACGTATTTCGGGCTTTCAAAATATTCTTTATCTTCTGATGCGCTGAACCTTTCGCCCGTTGTCTCAAGGGCGTGGATTATGGTTCGCATCAGACTGGGTTTTTCAGCGATTATCAGCTTTTTCCCCATTGTTCTTTTGGTCCTCCTTCCCACCCTGATTTTTCTGCAATACAATCTACATTTCTCACAGGCAAGTGCAATTATCATCCGCGCGCGTGGGCGCGAGAAGATATCAGCGCAAAAATAATCAGTTTCTACCTATCTACACCTCGCGCACGTGGGCGCGAGACTTAGTAGAGATTTTGTTGACCATATATGCCATGTCAGGATTGCAGCTGTGCTTCGGGATATTTCTCAAGTACCGCTCTCACGGAATCACAAAAGAAAAGGTTTGCTTCTTCCATAGGATATGTGTTATCCAGCTCAGCTGAATCTACCATGTAAGCCTCAAGCAATTCAAAAAACTTGTCATCGTCAGGCACGACCCCGCCCCACAGTGTACGCTGTGCAGTTTCAGGGAATTTCAGGATTATCGCACGTATCCTTGCAAGAGCCTTCTCTGTTACTGTTACCAGAAGAACAGATGCTCGTCCGAAACATATGTCCAACTCAGTAACCTCGCTGCTGCCTGCACCAACCAGCCACTCCGCATAATCATAATGTTCTATGGCCTCGTCAAGCTCACAGGATAGCCTAGCGGCCGCCATAGATATCCTCAGAAAATCTATATATGCCGAAACCTGAATGCAGAGATCCCCCTCCAGGATTTCTTTAGCATATCGTCCGGCAAGGTCTATCTGCTCCTTGCTTGCTCCAAAATTCATCGTTTCTGTCATCATAAGCCTCCTATCTCTTAATCATTGAATATGCCCTGCCACCCCCGCTCGCGAGAGAGAAAATCCTCGCAGTTAGCCTCTCGGAGAATCGCAACCAGCTCCGACCTGCTGACACGAAGACTCGCATTGTTTACATCGCTCGGACCTCCCCAGATTTCATTGAGCAGCTCCTCATTGGACACCCAACGACCACGGTTCTGCACCAGATAGTTGAACATCTTCCTGGTCTTGGTCCTCTTGAACGCCACGATCTCTCCGTCAAGTAGAAGCCGCCCCTTGTTGTCATATGAAAATCTCCGGTTCAGCTGAAGGTCCTTTATCTCGGTAAGATTCCTCTGTAAAGAAGTACTTCCGGCATTGAGCATATGTGCCCGAAGCATAAAATAAAGCATTTCAGTCATGCCGCGCCTTCTTGCCGTTTTGTGTCCACAAGGAATTGCACATATGAGATTATATTCCCCATCCGGGTCAAATTCGGCAGGCTGAGAACACGCCTCGGAAAGAGAGACTCCATCGGGAACAGCAACATAGATGCCGACATCTTCACCGACAATATACCTTGACTCGGGATTCAGCGAAAGAATGTGTTTCTGCAGCTTTCTGCTCCCGGTCTTCAGAATACCATTCACGTTATCTAACTTTTCATCATCCAGGATCTGGGCGTAGACCTCCGCAGTCGTCACAAGGTAGTTTATCTCTCCGATAAAATTCAGGCTTTCATCAGAATAAAGATCGTCATAGTCCGTTCTTATCATATAGCAGGTAAACACTCCCTTCTCTATGCCGGATACATCCTCAGAACCTGACGGGGAAAAAGTCATATAGTCCACAAGAAAGGATTTCCTTCTACCCATCCCTATAACTACATCAGAAGACGCACAAACATTTGGCCGACTCGCCCTCTTCTCGAGAAGCTCGATAAGCTTTTCCTTCTTCCGCCGTTGTAAATCGTTTCTCCCTTTCCTCTTACTCATAGCATCTCATTTCCGCAGCGCGAATGCCGCTGCTCCGCGTTTTTCTCTACATACACCTCAAGCCGGCTGTTTGGCAGCCGGCTTTGAAGTACTAATTATCATCTAATCTGCTGCAGCATCACCGCAGATCATGTCCCAAAGAATATTGGCGATGTGATCCGTCTCATCACTTCCTTCCCTCAGATGAAGCAGATATTCATTTACTGCATCGTTGATGTAGAAGAGCGAGTCATGAGGGGCTTCACCTGCTGACTCAGCTTTTTCTGAAGCGATGCATGCGAGCTTCATAACAGCTTCCGGGCCATCCACATATACGTCCTGCGCTACCGCCACAGCGGCATCCAGAAGTCTGCGTTCTCCCTTCTTATACCCTTCGATCGCAGAGAAAAATGTGTCCGGGCTGGTTTCGCTGAACTCACCCAAAAATGACTCGATAACATCAAGCGGCAGAAGATCGTATCTTGCCCCAATAGCCATAGATGCCCCGGCAGTCTTTTTAACCGCCTTTTTCTTCGCAGGCTTCTTCGCAGGCTTCTTTTCTTCAGCAGCGGGTTCTTCTTCCTCAGAAACGGTCTCTTCCTTCTGTTCCGACTCTTCTTCAACCGGCTCGAGGGCAAATACGTCCGTTTCCTCAGACGGTTCTTCTTCCGGTCCTTCTTCTGGAACGCGTGAAATAAGCTCCTCAACAAGCTCTACGTTTACGATTGCTCTTGCAACACTTGGGTGCTTCGCATATACGAAGACCTCCGGGTGCGCCTCAAGATATGCACGAACCACATTTCCCTCGTACAGATCCATCTTGTAGCCGTTGAGTCCGCCTTCGCTGAGAAGCGCGTTGACATCTTTATCACTAACAAGCTTCAGCCCGTTTACCGGCGGGACCTCAGTAAGAGACTTTTCGAAGGTTTTATTAACATCCCCTTCAGGGCCAAAGATGTCGGCTTTGAGATCCCCTGCTATATCGAAGATGACTACATTGCCTTCAGCTTCGACGGACGCGATAACAGTTCCTGGTTCAAACCAGTGCGCGTATATCCTGCCGCTGCTAAGCACCGAAGTAAAGTTCGGGTGAAGGATCTGATAGTTATAACCTGTTTCTTTGGTTGTCTCCTCAAGTGTCTTCTTGAAGCTTGTTACTGCACTTTCTGCCATGTCTCGTTTCCTTTCTGCTGTTTGCACATCACTTACCAGTTCGGGCTTTCCCCGATGTCGTCCAGCGCTTCCCTGAGGTCGTCCATCGAAGTGCGTCCGAAATTACGTATCTCTATTAGGTCATCCGCACTCACATTGAGCACGTCTCCGACCGTGTAGATCCCGTTCCTAAGAAGTCCGTATCTCGTCCTGTTGGCAAGGCCGAGCATATCCACTGGCCAGAGCAACCTGTCATCGCCCTCTGCTCTACATGGCTTTCTAGCGCAGAATATCTGCTCTCGCGCCATGCTGTCGTCTAAATCCTGTTCTGGAGTAACGGGCTGAAGGCCGTATACTGCGATCATCTTTCTCCAGAACCCCACAGCAGGTCTGTTCTTAGGGAGAACGGTCGCATATAGCGGAGCATCGGTCATATCAAGGAACTCGCCGAACATGTACGTTCCAACGCCCCTTCTTCTGACGTCTTTATCCACACAGAACGACTGAAGATGAATTCTCGGCCTGAGAAGGTCTCCTTTTCTCTCGGCAATGACGAAGCCCTTTTTCGCTTCATCGTCCGAGTAGATATAGATACCTATCTCACCGGAGGCCGCTCTTTTTTCCATGACGAAGACCTGCATCTCGTCGGTTCTGCCGTACTGCGAAAGCTCACGCACATACGGAAAATACCGCTCTGTATAGAATGGCTCTATTTCGTTGCGTCTAAGCTTTCTCAGCATCTTCGGCATCTCCTTATATATCTGAAATAATGTATATTCCCGTTAATAGCCGGCCACAGCCCCTACCTGGTGAGCCCGTAGCCGGCTCCGGCAGCACTTAGCAGCTTGCACGCTGCAGACCTTTGTGCCTCGGTTCTGCTGAGGGATCGAGTTTGTAACAATAGGGTTTATGAGTTTTGTTGTATGTCAGTCAGAAGAAAAATTGCGATCTTTATGACTGCGATCCTTATGATCAATAATTGTCGGCTCGATCAAACCGGATGGTCGAGATGACAGGAGTTGAACCTATTCCCTTCTGGTCCCCGACCAGGAGCGCATCCGATGCGCCACATCTCGATGAGGGGCCGGCGGTTATATCGTTTCAGGCGATATGCCCTGTTTGCGTAGGGAGCCGCAGCCATAAGTCAGCTTTCCCGCCGGTGTGCGGACCAGGGAATCGAACCCCGCATCTGAAAGACGCCATACAGGTGATGACAACCATGCGTCCGCCATATCGCCCGCCGTCTTGCGCATGCGGCGGGCTTCTAAAGGCATGGACAGTCTGCGGATTCGAACCACAGGAGACGAGATCAGACAGAAGAGCCTCCGCGCCAGCGACTGTCATATTTTGCGTCCCCCTTACCAAAGAGGACGCATATTCTATTCTTCATCTTTGACCTCTACGAGATCGCATCGTCCTTCCACGAGCAGAACGTACTTGCGCAAAGGAAGAGACATTTCTCTATCTGCTGCCTCTTTCCCTGTGATGAGCCAGTCAAGAGAGACCCCGAATATATCCGACATCTTGACAAGCTGTGAAAGATTAGGTTCACGCTCGCCGTAAATGTACCGAGATATGGATCCCTCACAGACACCGAGCAAGTCGCCCAGCTCACGTCTGCTCATCTTCTTTTTTCTGAGCATGCGCTTTATATTGTCACCAAGTGGCAGCATATCTGTTTCCTCCTGCTTATGCGGTCGCCCGAACAAGGATACCTGAAGACATATCCCCGTCCCTTGTCATCTTCCGCATCTTCTTTACATCTTTCGAATCCTTCTCTTTTGTAACAAGGTCGATGATGTATACCGACTCGTATCTGGACCCGATCCTGCGTATACGCCCCGAACGCTGATCTTTTAGAGCGTCCGTATCAGCCTGTTCATAGTTTATGAGAAACGGACATACCTGAAGGTTCAGTCCCTCAGCCATTGCATCTGTCCCAATCATGACATTTACGGATGGATCGCTTTTAAACGCATTTACATTCGCTGCGCGTTCCTCATCATTCTCTCTGCCCGTATATCTCACGACGGATATTTTGTTGCGCTCCAGCCTGTCACAAAGCATCTTTGTAGATGTCTCCCAATGACAGAAGATGATAGCCTTTTCACCCGCGTTCACGATCTCACTGACAAGATCCATAAGAGCCTCTGTCTTTTCGGACATCCTGTAGCTCGAAGGAAGCATCTTGGCCAGCTGATAATTCACTGTACCCTTCTGCCAGTCTTTGTAACGGAAGATAGACGGGTCATCTGCAATGAACTGAAGCGGAGCGTTGTACGCATTGATCTTCTTAGCGATTTCAGCCTTCATGGCAAGCTTCTCATCATGAGGCATACCGCTGAGTTCGACCTTGTCAAGTTCCTCATTTATGCGGTCTATCCTTTGAGCAACGATCTCATGCATCCTTTTCTGCACGGAGTCCATCTCACAGGTTATGCATTTTAGCTTTCTCTTCGGTAGCTCGAGTGCCACATCCTCAGCACTGCGCATTATCAGAAAGCGCTGTATCTTCTCCTGAAGCTCATCGAGGTGCCAGACTCCGAACATCTGCCTTCCAAACTTGCTGTCGGCCATTCGCATGTACCTGCCTTCGAACGAGTCATATGACCCGAAAAAGTTTGGTGAAACCATGCTCACTATGCCGTATATATCTTCCGGTCTTGACATGATTGGGGTTCCGGTAAGAAGGATCGTCCTCTTTCCGCTTACGGTCTCAGCGATGAGGTTGTTCATCTTGCCGTCCTTGCCTTTTATGCAGTGTGCCTCATCTATCACGCAGATGTCATAATTGACGGCATTGATCTCTTCCGAATCGTAAAGAAAGCTGTGGTAGTTCGTTATGAGGATTCCGGTCTTGGAAGTCCTTATTCCCTCATACGCCTCATTGCGTTTCTTCTTTGTGCTGCCCGTGACGAAGATTGGGACCTTCTGCCAGTCAGCTATGCGTCGTATCTCTTCCGCCCACTGTGTCTTGATGGACTTCTTGCAGATTATGAGTATCTTCCTTGCGCCCCGGTTTTCGACAAACCATTTCATCGTACCGATAGTCTGAAGGGTCTTACCAAGTCCGACCCCATCACCGTTCAGGACAAAGCCTTCGTTATTCAGCCTGTCGATCATGAACTTTATTCCCTCACACTGATAGTCATACGGCTTAAGAGCAAGAGAAGGGACATCCGGCTCAGGCCCGAAGTAACTGATCTGCATCTTTTCGGGTTCGCTCTGCCCGAGAAGTTTCCACAACGGTGTCTTGTAATAGATTTCCCCATCAAATTCAGCCCTTATAAAAGGAAGACTGCTCAACGGGGCAACACAATACTTCCGGGAGTCATACCTTACAACGCCCGGAATATCCTCGAGCCTGTTGTCACGGATCACATAGTGGTAGTAACTGACGAAGCTCAGCCTTATGCGCTCTTTGGATATCTGCTGTATTGTTACCATGTGTACTTTTGTATATTCGCTTGACGAGGCGGCAATGTTGGTTGATATTTTTTAACGTATGCGCTTTTCACTATTTCGGAGAAATAATTATGACATTTGAAGCCGCCCCGTCATTTGAAGCCTTGTTAGCTATCAGCGATAGCTGCCCGAAAGATCCTTGAAGACCCTGCGCTTTTGCCCCGGCTTTCTGTTCTCCGGGAGTCTGTAGTCAGCGGGATACCTTTCGGCAAGTTTGCGTTTAACTCTGCCCTGTCGGCAGAGCTCCTGCACGATGCCGAAGTAAAACTCCGCCTTTTCATCCGGCGTGGCATCCTGCTTGCCGTTCACAAAACCATTGACCTTATTGAAGAACGCTTCCTCTGTGGCGAGCCTGCTCCTGAATTCCTCTGCGATCACGCCGGCCACTTTAGCCCTGCTTGATGCCGACATATCAGGTGAAGCAACAGAAAAGAGGTACTCCTGAAGCCTGCCTTCAGCCTTGTTGGACAGTCTTGTATATTCCTCGTCTGTCATCTCCGCTCTTGTCTTGAGCACAGGCGCCTTCCCGACGGTCTTATTTTTCTTGGTTCTTTTCTTTTTCTTTCTCATTTCTCATGCCTCGTTTGTCCCTGCAGGAGTCGAACCTGCTCACATCCACCGGGACCACAAAGCGGTTTTGCCGAGACCGCAAACTCGTGGATTATGGAAAAGAATTGCTACCATCCTTCTCCGGAGGCATAGCCATTATCATAGTAGCCGGCATTATTAGCTCCGCCGCGTGCCCTCGAGCCGTCTGCGACATAGCTGCCGTAGCCCTGCCCGCCATATCCGCGGCTCTGTTCTCTGTAGGAGCCGCGCTCTTCGTAGCGGTCAGCATTGACGTTCTTGCGTCCTTCTTTTCTTATGTTGATCAGACTCAGATTTTCCTCGTCCCTTCCGAACGCTCTCCACATATCCAGTATCGAGAGAGCTCTTTCTCCGGCAGCGCCGATCTTACCGACCTCCTGCTCGGAGAGCCCTATCATTGCCTTGCGGACTTTATCTTTGTTAGCGCCTTCCCATGCATCAGGCAGGGTCTGTCCGTTGTCTCCAGTCTTGCCGGGGCCCTGCGCAGCCTCAAGGATGACAGGCATCTTGCTTCCTCTGTAGATCCTCAGCCTTTTAGCGTCGCCCTTTCCGTTATGGAGGAGATACGGGACCTTATCCCCGCTCCGCTCCTTTCTCTCCATGACATCCAGTATCCTTCCGCCCTTAAGAAGTCCGCAGAAGTAGGAAAACTCATCTTCATCCATGAAGATCTGGATGTACTCTTTCTGGCGTTGCCCCTTTGGCTTGCTAGGGTCATAAGCCCCAACCTCTACAAGAAACTTCACGACTCTTTCGTGGACTCCTTTCCCGGCCTTGTCCCTGTCCACCCAGGATGAAAGCCTGAACGCCACAAACGCCTTCTTCGTGTTCGCCCGGTATATGAGGTTAAGATCGGATACCTGGTCGTTGTTGACCATGATCTTGAGATCCTGCGCCGAAAGCTTATGCTGCACTCCATTTGTAAACGTGTAAATCTTCTCAAACATTTCCCCGCCTCCTAAAGGTCAGCACAGAGGTGGATGTCCTCTATCGCTGTGTAGCCTTTAAGCCTCAGCGTGCTGAGAAATCCATCCACTACGGTATAGAATCTTGCGACGTATATACCTTTTTCCTTATCGCTGCGTTCCATTTCAGCAAGGGCCTCTCTTGCGTCCTGATAGGTGTCGTAGTTGCCGAGGAGAACTTTCCCGTCTTTATCGGCGACCCAATGGCGCTTGCCCCTAACCATGAGTCTTTCCTTCATTTTATTGGTCTCCTTTCCTCATCTTCTTCTCTTCTCTGCGCTTTATCAGGCGGTCTTCGAAGCGGATTATCTCGCACGGCACGCCGTAAAGCTTGCACATCTGCACAAACACGATCGCGCCCGGCTCGATCTCGCCTCTCTCATATTCTCCGAGGGTCCCGACGGATACGCCCAGCGTATCCGCCACGAATGTCCTCGACAGTCCTGCGTTGACGCGAGCAGCGTAAAGAGACAGAGTCACATTTTTATTCATACCGTTGCTCCTTCCTGCCCGGACGTTTTCCCGCTAGAATGGGATATCATCTTCTGCTGCTTCAAATGTATCCGGAAGATCCTCGAAGGCATCAAAGCCGAAGCCGTTATCCGGATCGTTATTGCTGCGGCGGTTGTTTGCCTGCCCGTTACCGCCACCGGCTGAACGCCTGCTGTTTCTTGATTCGCTTGCGTTGCCAGAAGAGCGGCCGTCTCTCGGCCCGCCGCCTTCCTGGCCGCCGCCGAGGAATTCTACTCTGTCGGCATTGACCTCGGTAGTATAAACGGTAACGCCTTCTCTGTTCGTATAACTTCCGGTCTGGATCCTTCCCTGTACGGCCACCTGCCTTCCTTTCGACAGGTACCTCTCGCAGGTCTCTGCCTGTTTGCCCCATACAGTGACTCGGATGAAATCAGCTCCCTGGTCCTCTCCGTTCCTTCTTGGCCTGTCGACCGCGATAGTGAATTTCGCCATAGGCTGCTGTGTGTTCGGTGTGTAGGACAGCTCAACATCTCTTGTGAGCCTCCCGATCAAAATTGCTAGATTCATAATTTGCGCCTTTCTCAATCTCCCATTCTGTGCGGTTTAACTTTTCTTATGTTGAAATTATACTTCACTTTGTTACGCAAATGCAATACTTTTATGCAACATTTTGTCAATATAACGTATATATTACACAATATATGCAATTTATTTGCAATATAAGCGATATAATATATGCTTTTTCCTAACGCACATGCGGTATATGCCAACAAATAAAAAACCGGGGACAATGTGTCCCCGGCAGCAGCATACTGTCGCTCTTAACCATCCGAAGTCTTTTTATCTTCCTCTGCTGGAAGAACTCTCTCTACGGCATTACCTGTAGAGATGAAGTCCACTTTCCCATCGGTGTACGTGGTTACCACAGAACCTTTCAGGTAATCTTCAAGCTCTTCGGTCGGAGCACCTGAGTCCTTCGAAGCAGACGCAATGAAGGTGGTGCTGTAATTACCCTCTGGAATAGCCATATTAGACTCTGAAGCCCCATACTGCGAAAGTACCACGACATTGGCACTTGTTATATCCCCGAACGCCCTTGAGATCTCTTCCTTTCCCGCATCCGACAGGCCCACGAAACCCGTGGATCCGTATGTGAAATACGTGACAAGAGAACGGTCTCTCTCATCGTCCGACGATACTTCAGGTTTTATTATAGAGAGTGTCGCGTCTTTGCCCATGTCGAGAGACATGTCCTTCCCCTGGAAGGCTGTTTTGCACTTCAGAAGTTTTTCACGGTTCTCTCCGCCATCCTCACCGAAGTCGCAGAAAACGCAAGTCCCGACGTCCATCTCATCTACGACAGAAGCTATACCCCCTGTTCTTCCCGGAGCCGGGCTCGTGATGACAAGGTACTCAAGCTGGCCCGACACATCCTCTTTAAGGACCTTCATAAGATCCTTCGTCTTATCTGCCGGGCCTGTATCTATAAGAGCCTCGACATTTCCGACCTTGATGAGGATCGCTTCCCCCTGTCCCATATTCAGTACGGAATACTTCGCGTCCCCTTCGGTCACGGTAAAGGAATCATCGTCCGCCAGATCCTGCGAGTTTATGTCTCCGTACGGATCGGGATTGTGTCTTATCTGATATATCCTGTATCCCGTATATGTTCCAAGAGTAAGGACCAAAACGACAGCAGCCGTTATCAGCTTGACTGAGGTCTTTACCTTGCGCCTGCGGCGTCTTTTTTTCCTTTTTTCGGCGTTTCTTGTTGACATTTTCCTTCACCTTGCTACATTGTAGTATTCAAAGAATGGTATTTATTAATGTTTTTCTGATATCATACCATCATAAAAGAAAAAACCCAACAGGTTGACACAGCCAATCGTGCACATATAGGAAAGAAGGCCCACTATGGAACGAAGCATCCTTAAGAAACTGATTGCACTTGCCCTCACGGCAGCACTCATGACAGTTCCGCTCTCTTCATGCGGAAACAGCAACGGAGAGTACGGCGGGATCGGAGATGCCGATATCTCGCAAGACGAACCGGCAGAAAGCTCTGCTGAAACACCGTTTACAAAGACAGATAATCCGTTTGAGGAATACACATATAAGACTGTAGACTTTGAAAGCGCCTGCATGACATTCGATGCGCCGAAAACATGGAAACAGACCATAATAAACCATACATGCATAAGGTACGATGTTCCCGGCGACGACCAGAACCTTCCGGGCGCCGTATTCTATCTGAAATGCGACCTTGACAGCTCCGCATTGGAAAGCGATCAGGATCCGTTCAACCACGTAGCATCCGAATTCGCAAAACGCATGAGCATATATATCACAGGACTGCCGTTCCCGTATAACGAAGGAAGAAACGTTTGGATTAACAGCTACTCTGCTTCAGACGACGAACAGACCCCTCCATTCACAGAAGATAAAACAGCAGCAAGCCTCAAGGTGACAAACGATGTCGTCCTGATAGACAAGACTACTGCCGACACATACTCGCTCGAAGGATTTGATCTTGTGGCAGGTTACTTCAGATGGAACGATGTTCCGGCAATGCTTATGACAGTGGTGCCTACTGACTGGGTACTGACTGCACAGGACATGATTAATTACATGATCTCAAGTGCGGTATATAAAGAGCCCAAGCTCTCGCCTCTTGCTACATATGAATACAGAAAGCTGTCTCTTGAACTGCCTTCAGAGTTCCAGCAGGCCGCAGCAAACAAGGGAAATGTGTTCCTTACATCAAGCATGGATATAAAAGCTGATTCCAGCATGGCCGTTGGCGTCTTCAGCGTTTCAGAGCCCGTCAAGGATCTTTCGGCTGAATACGTGCAGGGCACTTATATAGACGGCGTGATATCACAGCTCCTGGACCCGGATTATTCAAAACATTACTATCCTGCAGCAAGCTGCACCGATTATGAAGGTGAGCCCCTGGCGGATGAAAAGGCTGCCTTCAGAGGATATGTGAACCTGCCGACCAATCTCTACGACTATACCAGCGCCGAGAACCCTTACGGCAACCCGGGCATCAGGTGCGTGGACATGTTCATCGTTGAACGAGGAGGCAATAACTACATGATCGCCATTATGTATGAGGCACCGCAGGAGAAGACCGCGATGAAGATTGCGAAGGCGGCGATCCAGAGCCTCAAACTGAAATAATTATTCAACTTTTTAAATTCATAAGCGCGAACCCTTTGATTTTTTAACATCAAAAGTAATATCCTAACCTACAGAAAGGAAACGGTACAGGAACTTGAGCATAATCGAGGAGCATTACACTAAAATAAGCTTGTGGTGCAGACCGCTGTCACGCAGCACATACTCATTCGATGAAGTCGGAAAGGTCAGGCTGCACCCGAGAAGTGACGGCACTAAAACTCTTCTTGCCGAGATGAGAGAGAAAGAGCGAAGAGCAGCCAGCGCCTCAAGGGTACTGATGCAGGAAAGAAGAGCCGAGGACCGCGTGCATGCAGAA
>OCVV011345197.1_pt1 | contig 19140 bp, 14 predicted proteins | sample 1539721 | NCBI WGS metagenome assembly OCVV01 (sample SAMN02144230, study PRJEB22623) | gut metagenome | biome: sheep rumen | host: Ovis aries | place: New Zealand
GATAATTCCAACTACCTTTGGTCAAAAGATATATTTGCAGGAGAGCACAAAGAAAGCCTTGTTCTTAATTGCAAAGCCGGAAAAGGCAGTCTGAATGTAGATTTCATTGATGAAGGTATAGTTCTTCAGAGAATTCTTGTTAAGAATGTGAAGAGCAAATGGCACAAAGGTTTTCTTGGTCCTAAAGCAATAATTGAAAAATGATTGGGCAAAATGACCAATACGAAGCACCTAAAACTATGCACATTTGTGGATGATAGCAAAGAATAGCAATTGGTGAACAAGTAGTCGCAATATATAGGAAGTTTACGAAACTTGCGAAACGTATAATTAAATTATGAAATCTAATGCAGGAGATAGGTATATGAAAAGTTGGAAAAAAGGCCTGGCAATCGGGGCTGTAGCGGTTCTGGCAGTAATAGGCATCGCTGCATTGTTTCTGACAAAAAGGGTCGAAAACTTTAGGGACAAGTACGAAGGGGTAGACCTCACCAAAGAAGTTGAAGGTATGGAACGTACAGGCGGCTATACCGGATACCTTCTTGAACATGAGGGAGCCAAGAATTCCGACAAGGACATTGATATTGATCTTTCCACATATGATGCTGAAGGCGATGTCAAGTTCGAGACAAGCTATGAAGGCGAAAGCAATGTTCTGTATACAGAACTTGATTCAAAAGTAACCTTTAAAGTTAATGCTCCGGAAGAAGGTTTTTATAATCTATACCTTGAGTATTATCTCCCAGAGTCAAGAGGTGTTGCTGCTGAAAGAGCAGTATACATCAACGGAGAACTTCCGTTCGATGATGCCATCAATATTTCTTTTTCAAGAGTATGGGTTGATGGTGGAGAGAAGAGAGTTGATAACCAGGGCAATGAAATAAGACCAAGACAGGCTGAAGAGTACTGCTGGCAGAATGCTTATTTCAGAGATAAGCTTGGTTACATCTCAGAACCATACAAGTTCTTCCTTAACAAAGGCGAGAACGAAGTAACACTTGAAGCAGTCAATGAGCCGATGGCAATCAAGAGCCTGAAGTTTACAAGTGTATTCGAACTTGCAACATACGAAGAGTACACTGCTGCTAACTCTGATAACAGTGCCAACCAGAAAGATGGTTATACACAGGTTGTTCAGGGCGAAGAATCAGCAAGAAGATCAGAGTCATCACTTTATGCTAAGTATGACAGATCTTCACCATCCACTCAGCCAATGTCACTTATGCATACAGTTCTTAACTATGTTGGTGGAGAAGCATGGAGCACAAACGGACAGTGGATTGAATGGGATGTAACAGTTGAAGAGGATGGTTTTTATAACCTCACTGTAAAAGGAAGACAGAACTATTCAAGAGGTAATGTTTCTAATAGAACGCTCTATATTGATGGAGAGATTCCATTCAAAGAAGTAGAAGAGATCTCCTTCCCTTATGCAAACAACTGGGATCTTATAACACTCTCTGATGAGAATGGTAATCCTTATAATTTCTATCTTACAAAGGGTACACACACAATCAGACTTGAAGCTTCACTTGGAGGGCTTGGTACTATCCTTGAAGAGATTGAAGATTCAACATACAGACTGAATCAGATGTATCGTAAGATTCTCGTTTATACAGGAGCTTCACCTGACCAGTACAGAGACTATCATATCGAGACAACATATCCTGAAGTTATGGAAGCTATGGACCTTGAGTCCAAGAGACTTTATAAGATAGTTGATGACATGGTTGACTATTCAGGTCAGAAGGGCGACTCAATTGCAACAGCTCAGACTCTTGCACAGCAGCTTGAAAGATTCTGCAAGCAGCCCAATAAGATAACTACAGAATTTGGTACATTCAAAGATAATATTACAGCTCTTGGTACATCAACTCTTAATCTTAGTATGACCAAGCTGGACATCGACTATATCGAAGTAACAGCAGCAGGAACTGCGCCCAAGAAGGATACGGAAAGCGCTCTTGACAAGATCGGACATGAGATCAAGTCATTCATAGCTTCTTTCCTTGTTGATTACAACGCTGTCGGTGATGTATATGGCGATGACGAAGATGTAGTTAAGGTTTGGGTTCTTACTGGTAGAGATCAGGGTACAATCCTTAAGTCCATGATCGATGAAGACTTTACTACAAATACAGGAATCAAAGTTAATGTAGAGATCGTTGATGCAGGCGCGCTTCAAAGTGCCGTAATAGCAGGAAGAGGACCTAATGTAGTTCTTTCAATAGGTGCTGATCAGCCTGTAAACTATGCACTTCGTGGATCTGCAGAAGATATCACTCAGTTCCCTGATTATCAGGAAGTTCTTGCTAACTATTCTGAAAGCTCATATGAACAGATAAGTCTTGACGGACATATCTATGGTGTTCCTGAGACACAGACCTTCAACGTAATGTTCTATAGAAAAGACGTTATGGAAGAACTTGGTCTTAAAATTCCGGATACATGGGACGAGCTCATTGCAGAAATGCCTACTATTCAGGGTAAAAACCTTTCAGTTGGTATACCTAGTGCAGCAGGTTCATCTTCATCTGCTCAGGCTTCAACAAGTATTATGTCAGCATCAGCCGATCTGTCTATGTACTTTTCACTTCTTTTCCAGTATGGAGGAGATGTATATAACGAAGCCGGTAATAAGACAACAGTTGATACAGAAGCTGGAATCAGAGCTTTTGAAGATTATGTAAGGTATTTCAATGATTATGGCATACCTACAGTTTATGACTTTGTTTCACAGTTCCGTTCCGGTGAGATGCCAATTGGTATTGCACCATACTCAACTTACAACACTCTGATGGTTTCAGCTCCTGAGATAAGAGGTCTTTGGGACTTTACACTCATTCCTGGAACTGTTCGTACAAATGAAGATGGTACTACTTATATTGACCGCTCAGACTTTATATCAGGTGCGGCAACTATGATGATCAAGACTGAAGATGAACAGCTTCGCCAGAACTCATGGGAATTCATGAAGTGGTGGGCTAAGCCTGAAACTCAGGTTACATTCGGTCGTGAGATAGAAGCTCTTCTGGGTGCATCTGCAAGATATGCAACAGCTAACAGAGTAGCATTTTCCAATCTGTCATGGAGTTCAGATGATATCGAAGTACTCAATGCTCAGTGGGATCAGACAGTAGGTATCAGAGAAGTTCCTGGTGGATATTACACAGGAAGACATTTATCCAATGCAATACGTAAAGTATTTAACGAAAAGGTAGATTCACGAGAAACCATAATCGACTACTCCATCAAGATTGATGATGAGTTAACCAAGAAGAGAAAAGAATTTGGTCTGCCGGTTTATGGGGAATGAGAGAAGAAGGTATGAAAGATTTTTTCAGTAAGTATATTAAGCTGAGGAAGCGTGAAGCCCAGATAATGGTCAAAAAGGCCAAAGTATCCAAGATGTGCTACGCATTCCTTGCACCATATGCAATTCTTTTCGCAATGTTTTTTGTCTTCCCGGTTGTAGCTTCAATATATTTTAGTTTTACTTACTACAATATATTGCAGCCACCGAGGTTTTTGGGATTGCAGAACTATGTATCCTTGATACTTGAGGATGATGTCTTCCTTACCAGTGTCAAGAATACGCTTATGATAGCGGTTATCACAGGACCTCTTGGATATATCATGTCATTCCTTTTTGCATGGCTTATCAATGAGCTTCCAAGATGGGTCAGATCCATTGCGGTTATCGTATTCTATGCACCATCTATAGCAGGTAACTGTTATGTAATCTTCTCTGTATTCTTCAGAGGAGATGCATATGGATACGTTAACGCAGCACTTATTAACCTTGGAATAATTGATTCACCTATTCTTTGGTTCGTAAATCCACAGTATATGCTTCCTATATGTATGCTGGTTATCCTGTGGATGAGTTTGGGAACAGGCTTCCTTTCCTTCGTAGCAGGTCTTCAGGGTGTCGATAAGGCACAGTTTGAAGCAGGTTACATGGATGGCGTTAAGAACAGATGGCAGGAACTGTGGTACATCACACTTCCTAACATGAAACCAATGCTTATGTTCGGTGCCGTTATGAGTATCACTCAGGCATTCGGCGTAGCTGATGTAACTATGGCCCTTTGTGGTAACCCAAGTACTGACTATGCAGCCAGCACAATCGTTACTCACCTTATAGACTATGGTTCACAGAGATTTGAAATGGGCTATGCGTGTGCAATAGCAACAATTCTGTTCCTTATGATGATCCTTTGTAACAAGTTAATTCAAAATCTGTTGAGAAGAGTTGGTACGTAAAATGAAGAAAAAGGAAAAAGTCGTAAAAGAAAAAGAATATCGTAAGCCCTTAGTGAAAAGAAGGAAGCCTAACCGTTCCATTATCGGCGACATATTCTTATATCTGTTTTTATTATTTATAGCAATAGTAATGGCTTTCCCAATCATATATGCGGTCAGCAGTGCCTTAAAGCCTCTGGATGAACTCTTTAAGTTCCCGCCGCGTATATTCCCTCAGAATCCGACATTGGATAACTTCTCGGATCTGTTTGTAACAATGGGTAAGAGCTGGGTTACATTCTCAAGATATCTGTTCAATACTGTATGGATCACATTTGCAGGTACATTTGGACATCTGATCATAGCTTCTATGGCAGCTTTCGTACTTGCTAAGTATGATTTCCCGGGTGGACAGACATTCTTCAAGATTATAACAGTTGCGATGATGTTCACAGGTTATGTTACACAGATTCCTAACTACCTGATCTTGAACAAGCTTGGATGGATTGATACATATTGGGCAATCATAATTCCTGCGTTCGCATCACCTATGGGACTCTTCCTTATGAAGCAGTTCATGGAAGGTCTTCCTACATCACTTATTGAAGCTGCCAAGATCGACGGTGCCAATGAGTGGAGAGTATTCTGGACAATTGTAATGCCTAATGTTAAGCCTGCATGGATGACACTTATCATCTTCTCAGTGCAGGGTCTTTGGAACAACAGAGCATCTACATATATCTACTCAGAAGAGCGTAAGACACTTGTATATGCACTTCAGCAGATTCAGGCAGGTGGTATTGCAAGAACAGGTCAGGGTGCAGCGGTTCTCGTTGTTGTAATGATTGTACCTATCATTATATTCGTTCTTTCAGAAAGCCAGATTCTTGAAACAATGGCTAGTTCTGGTTTGAAGGATTAAGGAGGGGACATGAAAAAAGCGACAATTAAGAGAATCCTCGCCGGGGCATGTGCGGTAGCGGTAGCAGTTCTTGCTCCGCTATCAGCAGTAGCTGCCGAGAGAAGCTACTCATATATTTATGACTATTGGGGAGATGTACAGGATGCACCTAATGCATATACCTGTAGCAAGGTTTTTACATCATCAGAACTTGGACTTGATGTAAAGCTCAAATCTCCACAGGGACTTACAGTAGTAGGCAATAAGCTGTATGTATGTGATACAGGTAATAACAGGATCATAGAGCTTAACAGACCTACACCTCAGACACTTGAAGTTGAGAGGATAATCGATTCGTTTAAAGGCGCTGACAACAGCACTTTTGCAGCACCTACAGATGTTCAGGTGTCAGATGATGGCAATTTCTTTATCGCTGATAGCGGTAATGCCAGAATCTTAAAGCTTGATAAAGACCTTAACTACATAATGGAATTCAATAAGCCCAATGATAAAACACTTGATCCGGCACTTGTATTCCAGCCTACAAAGGTATCCGTTGACTCCGCAGAGCGTGTTTACTGCGTAGCATCAGGTATCAACAAGGGTCTTGTCAAGTATGAATCAGATGGAACATTTGCCGGTTTCGTAGGAGCTACACCTGTTACCTACAACTGGACAGATTATATCTGGAAGAAGTTCGCAACACAGGAGCAGAGAGCTCTCATGCAGAACTTCGTACCTACTCAGTATGATAACCTCTATATGGATCATGAAGGATTCATATATGCTGTTACAGGTTCCGGTGAAGCAGAAGAAATCAAGAGCGGAAGCGTAGATGTTATCAGAAAGCTTAACCTTATGGGCAATGACATCCTTGTAAGAAATGGTGAATGGCCTGTTATAGGTGACCTCTACATGGGTAACGGCGGTGGTTATGAAGGCGCATCCTATTTTACAGATGTTACCTGCTTTGATAATGATATCTATGTATGCCTTGATAAGAACAGAGGCAGACTCTTTGCTTATGATGATCAGGGCAACATGGTGATCGCATTTGGTGGTAACGGTAACATGGATGGTTACTTCAGAAGACCTTCTGCTATCGATCATATGGACTACGATCTGTTCGTACTTGATGAACTTGACTGTGCTATCACTCTTTTCACACCTACTGAGTTCGGTCAACAGATCTACGAAGCTATCGATCAGTTCGATAAGGGCTTTTATGAAGAGTCAGAGCAGTCATGGCGCCAGGTTATGGCACTTGATGGCAACTATGATCTTGCTTATATAGGAATTGGTAGAGCACTTCTTCGTCAGAAAGATTACAAGGGTGCGATGGATTATTTCGAACTTAAGTATGACGCAGATAACTACTCCAAAGCTTATAAACAGTACAGAAAACAATGGGTAGAAGATCATATCGTAATAATAGTTATTGTTATCTTGGCTATATTCCTCATTCCGCTTGGCATTGAGAGATACAAGAAGATCAAGTGGGAAATAGAAAAGGCTGAAATTGATGATATGAAACGTAACGGAGGATGATATGCTTCAAGTTTTAACACAAAAGGATAAAAGGACTAAATACCTGGATTCGTTAAAGTTTGCCTTGTACTGCATGTCACATCCTCTTGATGGTTTCTGGGATCTCACTCATGAAAAACGAGGAACAATGGCTGCAGCCAACACGATTCTATTTGCAACAGTTTTGATTCGTGTTTTGAAGCTTCGCTTCACAAGCTTTATATTCTTAACGGTTTACTGGGAAGACTTAAATATTTTCTTATACATTGCAAGTATTCTTTTCCCACTTGCATTGTGGGTTATTGGTAACTGGGGACTTACAACACTATTTGATGGTAAAGGAAGACTTGGCCAGGTATACATGGCAACATGTTACGGCCTTACTCCTTATCCGCTTGTACAGCTTCCTCTGATGATCTTCAGTAATTATGTAACAGTAGATGAGCAGGAGTTCTATACAGTACTTAGCGGACTCACACTTGTCTACGCAGGAATACTGATAGTAACAGCCATGGGACAGATACATGAGTTTTCATTTGGTAAGAACATTTTATTCACAGTATTTACACTTTTTGCGATGCTGGTAATGATCTTTATCTTAATGATATTCTTCAGTATGATCTCACAGGGTGTCGCTTACTTTATCTCTTTAGGTAGAGAATTTCTATTTAGGTTGTAATGGGAGCTTATATGAAAAAAGAATTGACAGAAAGACAGGTAGAGAGACGAAACGCTATAAAAGAAACTCTCAAGAGTATGATTGCTCCTGTGATATTCCTGGCTATAATCGGAGCAATTGTATTTGCGGTCGTTACTTATCAGAATGCGGAAGTCCCACCTGAGATTATCGAACCAAACGCGTATACGGAAATCGAAGGACCTGTGGTTATCGAAAACGATTCATTAAAGCTTACTATGGATCCTGAAACCACACAGTTCGAACTGCTTGTAAAGTCAAGCGGTAAAGTATGGAAATCATGCCCTGATGGAAGTGAAGATGATCCCATCGCACTTCCTGAGGAGAAGGCAAAACTTCAGTCAACTCTTGTTATGTCTTTTAACACAGAGGCAGGTCTTGAAACCACATATGATTCATTCAACTATTCTGTAAAGAATAAGATCTATGAAGTAATACCCGGTGAAGACCAGATTGAAGTTAAATATTCACTTGGACAGGTTGAGAAAGAATTCGTAATTCCTCCGGTATGTACAGCAGAGGATTATGATAAGTGGACCGGAGCTATGACCAAGGAAGGTCTTAATATCATAGGTGAGTATTACAAAAAGTATGATATTAATGATCTTGGTAAAAAGGATAATAAAGAAGAACTTCTTGCTAACTATCCTATATTAGAGACAAACGTTATATATGTTCTTCGTCCCGGTACTAAGGATAATGTTAAAAAGACAATTCAGAAGTATTTTGAAGAAGCCGGATACACATATGAACAGTATCTTGCTGACAAAGAACTCGATCTTTCAGAGACAGTCAATGACAAACCTATCTTCAATGTAAATGTTATCTACAGACTTGAAGGCGATGAGCTTGTTGTAGAGGTTCCTCTTAAAGAACTTGAGTACAAATCAGATTATCCGATCTACACACTTTCAGTTCTTCCATATTTTGGAGCAGGTGGCAAAGATGATCAGGGATTCATGATGGTTCCTGAAGGCGGCGGTGCTATCATCAACTTCAATAATGGTAAGACTTCACAGAACAGTTATTATGCAAACGTTTATGGATGGGATATGTGCCTTTCACGTAAGGCCCTGGTTCATAACACAAGAGCATCATTTGGTGTATATGGAATATCTCAGGGTGATGATTCATTCATCTGTATGCTTGAAGATGGTAAGTCATATGCTTCCGTTCAGGCTGATATATCCGGCAAGAACAACAATTATAACTATGTAAATGCTGTATACAGCATCTGTCAGAGAGAGCAGTATGAAGTTGCAGATATCGCTAATTCCGAGATCTACAAATATCTCGAAGAACTTCCTGATGAGAATCTGTCTCAGAGATACAAATTCGTAGATTCAGGCAGCTATGTAGATATGGCTAAGGGTTACGGCTCTTATCTCCAGAATAAATATGGAGATTACATGGCACTTAACACTGATGCAGAAGCTCCTGTAGAAGTTGAGATCGTAGGTGCAGTTGACAAGGTTAAGCAGATTGTCGGTGTTCCTGTATCAAGACCTCTTCCTCTTACAACATATGCAGAAGCACAGGGCATACTTGAAGATCTTAATGCAAACGGCTTTAACAATATGTCAGTTAAGATGTCAGGCTGGTGCAATGGTGGTGTAAGCCAGAAGCTCCTTGAGAATGTTAACCTTGTAGGCGGTCTTGGCGGCAAGAAGGATCTTACAGCTCTTAGTGATTATGCTAAGCAGCAGAACATTAACCTGTATCTTAACGGTGTAACACAGTATGAGTACAACTCAAATATCTTCGATGGTTTCTTCTCATACACAGATGCAGCTAAGTTCATCAACAAGGAAAGAGCAGAGCTCTATCAGTACAGTGCTGTAACATATGCTCAGAGAGAAGGCGCTAAGACATTCTACCTTCTTCATTCAACACTTGCCGGACAGATGTCTGACAATCTTGTAAATGCAGCAGCTGGCTACGGCGCAGGCGTATCATTCGAAGATGACGGTAAAGATCTTTCTGCTGACTATTATGTTAAGGATACTCACTCCAGAGAATCAGTTCTTAATTCTCAGGTAGCAAGATTCCAGGCAGTTAATGATTCTGGCCAGAACATTATGGTCAATATGGGTAACGACTATGCAGTTCCATATGCAAGTATGGTTACTAATATGGATCTTAGAGGAAATGATTACACAATCCTTGATGAATGTGTTCCTTTCTATCAGCTGGCTATACACGGATATGTAAACTACACAGGTTATCCTCTTAACATCTGCGGAGATGATGTACAGCAGCTTCTCTATAGCGCAGAGTATGGTGCAGGTCTTTCATTCACAGTTATGAAAGAATCTTCATTCGCACTTCAGAAGACACTTTACACAGAGTACTATGGATCAGACTATGATGCATGGCGCGACAGAATGGTAGAGTACTACACAAGATACAATGAACAGCTTGGACATGTATTCAATCAGGAAATGGTAGATCATCAGAACCTGTCAGGTACACTTTCTGTAACTACTTATGCTGATGGAACTAAGGTATATGTCAACTATGATTTTGAAGATGTAACAGCAGACGGTCAGACAATTCCTGCCAGAGATTATCTGGTAGTGAGATCATAAGCGGAAAGGATTTAATGATGAAGAAGCAAAAGAATAAACTGGCGGGTCTTCAAAAGAGAAAAGCCATTGCCGGATATTTGTTTATATCGCCATTTATTATTGGATTCCTTGCCTTTATGGTTAAGCCACTCTTACAGTCACTGCACATGAGCTTTTCTGAAGTAAGTCTTGGATCCGGTAACTTCACACTTACATTTAACAAACTCGAGAACCTAAATTATGCATTCAGAGTTGATCCTGAGTATACAAGACTTCTTGTAGAAGAGCTTGGAAGAATGGTTGTCTACTCACTGGCTATCATAGTATTTTCATTCTTCGTAGCACTTATACTTAATCAGAAGTTCAAGGGAAGAGCACTTGTACGTGCAATATTCTTCCTCCCGGTTATCCTTTCATCCGGTGTTATCTTGGGACTTGAAACCAATAACCAGCTTATGGCTACACTTGCAGCTCAGATCGAAGATACAACAAGCGGTGTTAGCATCACAGCAGCTCTGGAAGAGATCTTAAGAACTTCCGGAGTTGGTGTAAGAGCTTTTGAGAAGGTCTTCGAAGTTATTGATAATATCTATGATGTTGCTATAGCATCAGGTATTCAGATCATCATCTTCCTGTCAGGTCTTCAGACAATCTCAAGCAGTATGTATGAAGCAGCTGATATCGAAGGATGTACTAAGTGGGAAAGTCTTTGGAAGATCACATTCCCTATGATAAGCTCAATGTTCCTTGTTAACTGGATTTATACAGTAGTTGACTTCTGCATGAGATCTGATAACGAGGTTATTAAAAAGATTCAGTCTGTAATGATCGATCAGATGCAGTACGGCAGAGCTTCAGCGATGTCCTGGGTATACTTCATAGTTGTCCTGGCATTTATAGGAATCTCATCATTCCTGATCTCTAAGGAGGTTTACTACTATGACTAAAGCAAAGAATATCGAAAAGCTCGGATTCTGGGAGAGAAACAAGCGTTCAGGCGGATATCTCCTTAGAAAGAAGATCATAGAGATAGCTGTAAGTATCTGCAGATTCATCCTTTTGTTCGGAATGTGCTTCCTTATACTTCAGCCTATTCTGAATAAGATCTCTGTCAGCTTCATGACAGAGCAGGATCTGTATAATCCGATTGTTACTAATATCCCGGAGCACTTTACAACAGCCAATTACAAGATGGCATCAGATGTAATGTCTTATCCTAAGGCTCTTGTAAATTCAATCATTATATCATTTACGATAGCTCTTTTACAGATTACTGTATGTACACTTGTTGGATATGGTTTTGCAAGATTCAAGTTCCCGCTTAAGAATATGTGGTTTGCTTGTGTAATCCTTGTAATCCTCATTCCTCCGCAGACAATCGTAAGTTCACTGTATCTGCACTTCAGATTCTTTGATATTTTTGGAATCATTAAACTCATAACAGGTGAAACTATAAACCTTAGAGGTTCCAAGCTTCCATATTATCTTATGAGTGCTACAGCGATGGGACTTAAGAATGGTCTTTATATCTATATGATAAGACAGTTCTTCAGAAACATCCCCGGTGATATGGAAGAGGCTGCATATGTTGACGGATGCGGCATGCTAAGGACATTTGCAAGGATCATGCTTCCTCAGAGTAAGCCAATCCTTTCATCCTGCTTCCTGTTCGCATTTGTATGGCAGTGGACTGATGGATTCTACTCCAAGATGTTCCTTGGAACAACACCTCTTGTAAGTACATCACTTGCAAGAATCGTTGATTCACTTGGTGCATATATTCAGAGAATATCCGGAATCAAGACAACTATCTCAGTTGCTTATTCCAACTGTATCTTATCAACAGGTACACTTATGATCATTCTGCCACTTATTGTTATCTATCTCTTCGCACAGAGAGCATTCGTAGAGAGTATAAGTGCTACAGGTATTAAGATGTAATGGGGATATTAGAATTGCATTAGCAATTCTAAATCCTGGATTGTAAACAATCCGTGGGATGTTAGAATTGCTTTTGGCAATTCTAAATCCTGAACTAAAGAACAGTTCTATAGGGAGATTAAAATTGCCTTTGGCAATTTTAACTCCTGGATTGTAAACAGTCCACCTTGTGGGGGCTGGTGTTCAGGCTCCACAAGAAACCAAAATAATGATATAATTTAAAGTTTACTTATGGTATTTAATTACTGGTTTAGGTATACTTTATAGGGGATCAATTTTTGAGAAGGAAGATTTCCACTATCAGTGGTTATCGATAAAACAATTTTTTCTTATGAAGGAGGAAAAATATGAAAAAGCAGTTAGCAAACAAAGCAATTGCTGTAGCAACAATCACAGCTATGTCAGCAGGTCTTGTTGCTTGTGGCGGTTCAGGTGATGCAGGTAATGCAGGAAATCAGGGAGATTCAGCTACCGATTCAACAGAAGGCACAACAGATCAGGCATCAAATGAAGCTACAGAAGCTGAGGAAGAGGGTCCAAAGGTTATCACAGATGAGAATGGTAATCCTATCGACCTTGGCGGTATGGAAATCGTAGTTCGTGACTGGTGGTCATCAGAAGAGCAGGCTGAGCCTTCAAACGACTATGAGGAATCTCTTGACGAGTATCGTGAGTGGATCCAGGAGACATACAACTTCAAGATTAAGCAGGTTGCTATTTCCGATTGGGGAACAACACCTCAGGATTTCGTAGACTATGTTACAACAGGCGGCGACGATAATAACTATGTATTCATCTTAAGAGGTGATGCAGCTATCGTTTCAGCTATGAACAATGGTCTTATGTATGACCTTGCAACTCTTGACTGCCTTGACTTCACACAGGATAAGTTCACATCAAACCTTATCCACGAGCAGTATTCTAAGGGCGATTCCATCTATGCTATGTCAGCAGGTATCGCTGAGCCTCGTACAGGTGTTTACTTCAACAAGAGACTTCTTACAGAAGCAGGTATCGATCCTGAAAGCATCTATGATATGCAGGCAGATGGCACATGGACATGGGATAAGTTCGAAGAGCTTATGGCTAAGTGTCAGAGAGATACAGATAACGATGGTGTCAATGATGTATATGGTCTTACACTTAACGAAGGTGTTATGACAACTGAAGCTGTATTCGCTAACGGCGGATCTTATGTAGCTAAGGATGCTGACGGTAAGTATGTATACAACCTTGAAGCTCCTGAGACTCAGGAAGCTCTTGAGTGGTGCGTAGATATGTACAATAAGTTCGACAACCACGATCCAGAAGGTGCTGAATGGGATTACTACAAGGAAGAGTTCGTTCAGGGACACGCTGCATTCATGGTAGAAGATGAGTACGCTGGCGGACCTGGTGCATTCCTTGCTGATATGGAAGATGAAGTTGGTTTCGTAATGTTCCCTAAGGGACCTAAGATGGACACTTATGTAAACGTATGGTGCAACAACCCGGCTGCTATTCCTGGATGCTATGATGCAGACAGAGCTTGGAAGATCGCATTCGCTTACAACCTCTACACAGACGCTCCTGAAGGATACGAAGATTACAACGGATTCCTTTCAACAGCTCGTCAGGGTGTATTCGATGAGAGAGCAGTAACAGAGACAATCACAATGATGTCTGAGCCTGAGCACGGTACAGTTGCTTACCACGACATGATTCCTAACCTTAATCTTGGTCAGGACCTTGTATGGAGCATCGGACCTAACGCAGACGTTGCAGCTCTTACAGAAGCAATTGCTGATACATGGAAGGCTTATATCGACGAAGCTAACAAATAATTTTGGATCATTGATTCAAAATAGAAAGTGCTTTTATACTAATAATAAACTTCTGTTTAAAATCGTATAAGAGTATAAAACTTAAGAGGCGGTGCATGATGCATCGCCTCTTTTTAGAAAATGGATATGATGTATTTTATAGGTTTTATGTGTAAACTTCCAACTTGGGCGGCGCTGTGTCTGAGAAGGTCTTGCATGGGCAGACACGGCGCCGCCCAAGTTGGAAGTTTGAGTATAAATAATGCAGATAGATATATTAGTAATATAGATTTATAAGTAAAATGATATGGATAGTATATTGCTCAAGGAGATTATATGAAAAAGAAGGTAGTTAGCGTATTGCTGGCACTATTACTTGTTGGGTGCGGCGTATCAGGGAATGATAGTGGTAATGGATCAGTAGATGATGGAGCCGCTGGTGGAGAAGTTACTAATGACAGTGCAAATGCAGATGCATCAGAAGCCGGCGGTAATGCTGATAGTAATGACGGCAATACTGATGATACTGCTGATGTTAGTGATAGCTTGACAGGTGATGTTAATGCAGATGCAAGTACTTTAGATTCAGATAAGGAGACCGAAGAGATGGCTACTGAGATTGTGATTCCGGAATTAGATATAGCTCAGAAAGATATTCCTGATAATGATGGTCTTAAGTTTGTTCAGGATATGAAGCTTGGTTATAATATTGGAAATACTTTTGATGCTTTTGTAGATAATGGTGTCAAAGATGACCTTACTATAGAGACTGCCTGGGGCAATGATAAGGTTACTAGAGAATATGTTAAAGCTATACATGATAATGGTTTTAATACTGTAAGGATTCCTATAAGCTGGCACAATCATGTTGATGAAGATCTTAAGATCAATGAGGCCTGGCTTGACCGTGTTCAGGAAGTTGTAGACTATGCAATAGAAGAAGATATGTATGTTATCATCAATATACATCATGATAATAATCTTGAAGCAAATGGCTTCTATCCTGACGAGGATCATAAAGAGCAGTCTCTTAAGTATGTTGAGTCTATCTGGTCACAGGTTGCTGACAGATTCAAGGATTATGATGATAAGCTTGTATTTGAAGCTCTTAATGAGCCCAGACTTGTAGGTCACACTAATGAATGGTGGATCGATCCAAATAACGAAGACTGTAAAGAGGCTATTGCCATAATCAATGAACTTAATCAGAAGTTTGTAGATGTTGTAAGAGCATCCGGCAGTAATAACGAAAACCGCTATCTTATGTGCCCCGGATACTGCGCAAGTCCTGACGGAGTTCTTAATGATGGATTTGTGATTCCTACTGACAGTGCGGATAATAAGATAATCTTATCTATCCATGCATATACACCATATAGCTTTGCTCTTGAAAGCCCCGGTATTGATAATTTTGATGCAAGCTCATACGATAGCAGAAAAGATATTGACTATTTCATGGATAAAATATACTCAAAGTATATAAGTCAGGGTATCCCTGTTCTTATCGGAGAGTGCGGAGCAGTTGATAAGAATGGTAATCTTCAAGATAGAGTAGACTGGGCAGCATATTATACAGCTAAGGCAAGGTCCTGCGGTCTGACTGTTACGATCTGGGACAACGGCGCATTTGCAGGTAATGGAGAACTTTTTGGATTCATAAACCGCGACGACGGTACACTTGCATATCCCGAGGTTATGGAAGCAATGCTTAAGTACTGCGAATAACGTTGTTTAAGTATTGTGAATAATGTTGTTTAAGTACTACGAATAAAGTGCTTAGTTACTGCGAATAAAGTTGATTTGGTGCTTAAAATATCGTTTTATAAACAGGCGTTCCACTTATATATCAAATACAAGTTGGAAGCTTGATATATGTCATTGTAAAAAAGTCCGGGTGGGCATTCCCTGCTTGGACTTTTTTGATATTATAATTTGTGGCGAAGAGTTTATCATAAGTCACATGATGGCATATAATATGGCAGATACATTTATATACTTGCAAAGAGAATTATATGTGGCAGGTACACTTATAAACTTGTAAAGATAATTATGAATGCGATAGTTCATAAAGAGTATTTCGGAGGGTGAGACTTGAATATTACTTTTGATATAAATGGAATTGAAGTTAAGGCAACGTATTCTGAAGATAATATAGACAATATCTTTATTCCTTTGCTGCAGAAAATGAAAGATCTGCATGACCAAAAAGGAAAAAGAGTACTTGTGATGCTTGCGGCTCCTCCCGGATGTGGGAAGAGCACCCTTTTGTCTTTTCTAAAATATCTATCAGAAAATACAGATGGTCTTACTCCGGTGACGGTAATAGGTATGGACGGTTTTCATAGGTATCAGGATTATCTTAAGACGCATTCTATCATAAGGGATGGACATAAGATTCCTATGATAGATGTAAAGGGTGCACCGGAGACCTTCGATCTTGATAAGCTTCTTGATAAAGTAAAGCATGTAGCAGATGGAGATAGATGCTCGTGGCCTGATTATAACAGGATGACTCACAATCCGCAGGAAGATGCCACTATTGTAGATAGTAATATTGTAATACTTGAAGGTAATTATCTACTGCTTAAAGATGAAGGATGGAACAGGCTCAAGGATTATGCAGACATGACTATCAGTGTTACAGCTGATACAGATATGCTCCATGCACGCCTTATAGACAGGAAGATTATGAGTGGCAAGGGAAGAAGTGAAGCAGAGCACTTCGTTGACTATAGCGATATGTACAATGTAAGAACAGTTCTAGACAGATCATCAGATGCAGATGTTATGCTTAAAGTCCTTGAAGATGGCAGTTATAAGTGCGTCGGCAATTTATAATGTTGTCTTGAAAGAATCTTATGAGGTAAATACCGGCTACGGATTTTGTGAGATAATATCTTTACCTTGAAATTGACCTATTTGGTACATTCTTGAATTATATGTTCAAGAATGCATATGTAAACAAGTTCATGATTGCGTAATCTTTTTGACATTTTTAGGGTTTAAATATATGTTATAGTTAATCTGTACGATTTTTTGCAAAAGGAGGTGCTTTCATGAGTATTACTGTAAACCTTAGATATACAGGCAAGAATGAATCTGCGGCCAAATTTGCAGAAGAAATGATAAGAAGCGGGACAGTTGCTGCTATCAGAGCCGAAGAAGGAAATCTGAGATATGAATACTATATCTCTATGGACGATCCTGAGACTATCCTTCTCATAGACAGCTGGGAGAATCAGGCAGCTATTGATGCTCACCATGCATCGCCTATGATGAAGACTATTGCAGAACTTCGTGATAAATATGATCTTCATATGACAGTTGAGAGGTATGTATCAGATGATAACATGCCTGATAAGGATGCAGCATTTATAAGAAAGTAGGAGGCTAGGCAGACTATGAAAGTGGTACTTGTTAACGGCTCACCTCATGTTAAGGGCAATGTGGCTATTGCTCTAAATGAGATGGTAAAAGAATTTGAAGCAGAGGGGATAGAAACTCAGATCCTTAATATCGGTATGAAGGATATAAGAGGATGTATCGCATGCGGCAGATGCGCTGAGCTTGGAAGATGCACATTTGATGATATTGTCAATGAATCCGTACACCTGTTTGAAGAGGCTGATGGTGTTGTATTTGCATCACCTGTATACTATGCCTCAGCCAATGCTACGCTTATAGCATTTCTGGACAGACTTTTCTACAGCTCACATTTTGACTGGACCATGAAAGTCGGTGCCAGCGTAGTTGTGGCTAGAAGAGGCGGATTGTCAGCAACATTTGATGAGATCAATAAGTACTTTACTATATCAGGCATGCCGGTAGCTTCTAGCTATTACTGGAACAGTGTCCACGGCGGCGCTGACGGCGAAGCAAGAGGCGATGCAGAGGGCCTTTTTGACATGAGAGCTCTTGCAAGAAATATGTCTTTTCTTATGAAAAGTATAGCTCTTGGCAAAGAGAAGTTCGGACTTCCCAAGAAAGAGCAGCATGCATGGACCAATTTTGTAAGAGAAGATCTTCTTAGCTGAGTTCATAATAATAGAATACTATATAAAGAGCTGTGAAAGGCTTAATATTGGCATTCCCATTCCAAAATGGGAAAACACAGAAGAAAGAGAACATCTCGAAGAACGCTGGAGATAAATATAAAAAATAGTAAAAAATATAGTAAAAAATATAGTAAAAAATATAGTAAAAAGGTATACTAAGTAGCGAACGGCATAATATTTCACCTAAACTAAAAATATAGTTTAGGTGAAATATTTTTGTGCTGTAATTCACCTATAAAATTAAAGACACGAGGAAATAAATGAAAATCGGTAATGATATATCAATTAATGTAGTTTCATCTACAGTAAGTCAGTCAGATTCATCAGAATCAGGGAAAAAAACAAATAAAGATTTAAATTCAAACAAGAAGTCAATCTGGACGAGACTTCCTATAGTGATCCTTACAGCAATCTTTTGCTGTACTTTATGGGGGAGTGCTTCGCCTGCTATTAAGATAGGATATGAGCTATTTGCCATAGCGCCGGGCGATACACCCTCGAGGATACTCTTTGCCGGTACCAGATTTATAATTGCAGGTATTATGGTTATCGTCTTTGGAAGTATACTTCAGAAAAAAGTGCTGATCCCTAAGAAATCATCTATTTTATACATTCTCATCCTAGCCTGCTTTCAGACGATACTTCAGTATATATTCTTCTATATGGCCCTTGCCTTTACATCAGGTGTAAGAGGCTCGATCATTAATGCTGCCGGAAGCTTTTTTAGTATCCTTCTAGCAGTATATGCTTTCAGATTTGAAAAGTTATCTGTTCGTAAGGCAGCTGGCATGCTGATTGGCTTTTTAGGAGTATTTCTCTGCGTTACAGGTGGTAGCGCATCCTTCCTTGAAGGAGGGTTCTCTATTCAGGGCGAGGGAGCGATGCTTATTGCAGCATTTGCAAGTGCTGTTGCGGGATGTTTTATTAAGCTCTTTTCCCAAAAAGAGAATCCTGTGATATTGTCAGGCTATCAGTTCTTCATAGGTGGGATCGTCATGAGCATAGTTGGAAATCTTATGGGTGGGAATCTAACCATCGTGTCTGCAGGAAGTATACCGCTTCTTGTCTATATGGCATTCATATCTGCCGGTGCATATACACTATGGGGAGTACTCCTTAAATACAATCCGGTAAGTACTGTGACTGTGCTTGGATTTGTAAATCCTGTTATGGGAGTTATCTTATCTGCGATATTCCTTCATGAAGGCGCGGAGGCACTTAGTATCTATACTCTTATAGCGCTTGTGCTTGTAAGTCTTGGAATATATATCATCAATAAGAAAAGTAAATAAAATAATATAACTGGAACTTCGCATCTGCCTCAGAGGGTGGCGTATGTTTGGCAGATGCGAAGTTTGAGCAATATAAATGTATTTGCTGATAACTGCCAGTGAATACTCGAGAG
>OCVV010920775.1_pt1 | contig 19139 bp, 17 predicted proteins | sample 1539721 | NCBI WGS metagenome assembly OCVV01 (sample SAMN02144230, study PRJEB22623) | gut metagenome | biome: sheep rumen | host: Ovis aries | place: New Zealand
ATTAGTGAAGTTACATTTACCATTTCCTGTAGCGGATAATTTCTTTAATAACTCATTATTAGATTCAACGATTAATACATTTTTATTTGGATTCTTCTTTCTATATTTAAGGTAACAAGATATTCCAGATGATCCGCCACCTATAATTAAAAGATCATATATCATCTTTTTGCCTTCCTTAGTCTATCTAATTCATTTTCAAAATATTCAGGAATTGGATAAGTAAATTCTTTATATTCACCTGTTTCAGGATCATTATATCCAATTAATCCAGCGTGTAAAAACTGTCCATATTTTTCGGTATCTTTATTTAATTTAGCGTACAAAGGATCTCCATAAACACTATGATTGATATAAGCCATATGAACTCTTATTTGATGAGTTCTACCAGTTTTTAATACACATTTAATAAATGTTTTATCTTTAAAACGTTCTAAAACATGGAATGTTGTAATAGATTCTTTACCATCCTTTACTACGGCGTATTTTAATCTGTTTTTAGGGTCTCTTCCAATAGGAGCGTTAATTATTCCATCATCTTCGCTTATCACACCATTAACTAAAGCATAATAAACCCTATTTACAGTTTTATTCTTTAGTTCTTCTGATAGTTTTTGATGAGCGAAATCATTCTTCGCTACAAGCAATAATCCTGTAGTATCTTTATCTATTCTATGAACTATTCCAGGTCTAATCACACCATTAATACCACTTAAAGAATCTAGTTCATATAATAATCCATTTACTAAAGTGTTATCATAGTTACCTATCGCAGGATGAACAACCATTCCTTTAGGCTTATATACTACCGCTACATTCTTATCTTGATAAACTATATCAAGATGTAGATTTTGAGCGGTTAAATTCATCTCTACTGGTTCTAAAAGAGTATATTCTATTTCATCATTTAATTTAAGAATCTGATTAGATTTCGCAATCTTTTTATTGATTAAAACATTGCCTAAAGAGATCATTTTTTGTACTTGTGATCTCGATATATCTAATTCTTTACTTAAATATTGGTCGATTCTATATTTATCTAATGAATCGAATAGAATAATATTACTCATTATCTTTTACTACTTCTACATCTTCTTCTTCACTATTATCTTTATTTTTTAATGCTTCTTTTTTATTCTTAATTGGTTCAAGTATTAGTATTAATACTAGGAACATAATTGCGCCAACCACCAAGAATGAATCCGCTATATTAAATATAGGGAAATCATATGGTTCAAAATGGAATCCTCCACTAAATGATGGATAATAGATAATAAAATCTAGAAAATCAATTACTGAATGATCCGCTCTAAATATTCTATCTATAAAATTACCTAAAGTTCCACCTAACATAAAACCAAGTGTTAGGATATAGAATTTATTTGATTTCCATTTTAAGTTTCTAGATAAGAATAAGAATATTCCAATCGCTATAATAGTCACAATAATTAATATCCAAAGTTTTGCGTCCATTCCCCACGCTATTCCATCATTTTTTACATAAGTAAATGACGCAAAACCTTTAATAATAGTGTGAGATTCAGTGATTTTCATATTTGATGTGACTATAATTTTAGTTATTTGATCTATGATACAAGCGATAGCCGCTACAATTAATACAACTAACATTAATCCTCCTATATAACAAATCTAGGAATAATAAAGAATACCACAAATAGATATAATCCAATAAATATACCTAAGAATATAAATGAATCAATAAGTATATCTTTAGAGAAATTATATTCAGTCTTTCTAATGGATTTTAAAATCCATTTTCTAAAGAATAAACTTAATACAACAAGTCCATATAAAACTAGGAATGTGATGGTTGTCATGAGGTAGACCCTCATTAAGAATAATGAGAATAATTGAATAATTACTAGAACGATTGGGATTGATAAGAAAACAGTTATTAATAGAGATAGTAAAGAACTTCTATTTATTTCTTTATCTGTATAGAAATCTTTGATTGTGATTTTATTTTCTTCCATACTACTTCTTCAAATCCTCTATAATATCGTTTAAATATTTTACTTCTACAACCCTTATCATATCCTCATTAAATTTATAAGTTTCATAAGCTTTCATACAATCCTTGTAATTAGATGATGGACAATAAAATATTTTTGCGCCATCAAGGTATGCTGCATAAAGCTTTTGTTCAACACATCCTATTGCGCCTATATATCCAAATGAATCAATATTGCCTTCGCTATCTAATATATATCCAATTGTGCCAGTTCCTGCTATATGTCTACCTTTTAGGTAATCAGTATCTGATAACATCAAATAGATATATAGTGCCTGCATAGCGCCACCTGATGGGCCTTGTGTGTATACATTTGATACTTTTACATATGAATCAATATTTAGTTCATATGATGTTTGAATAGATAAGCCGTAAATAAGATTGTCATTGTATAAAGTTCTTTTTATTTCTACTTTATTAGATGTTTTACCACTATCACCTGATACATAGATAGTTGCGTAATCATCTTTATCAACACTTGATAAATAGGTAGATACTTCCATTCTTGTAGGATTGATGTTTTCTTTATCACCGTAACCTGTAATCATCTTTCCAACTAAATCTAGATAATTAGTATTTGAATCAATCCATTTATAGGCAGAATAGATATATGTAACCTGTTTATAATAATCTGTGCCACTCTCTTCATAAATCAAAGAATAGGCAGCGAGTTCAGCGCTAGAAAATGATTGTTTAGAATCGAATCTTCCTATTGCTAAATCTAGTTTTGAATCATAGTTTTTTATGTCTTGTTCAGTCATTTTCACAACTTGTGCGTATTTTAAATTCTTCGCAACTAAATACTTAAAAAGAGTAGGTCTTGTGAATGATAAAACATAGACAGATGATACCTCTCCATTTAAATCTTTATCAATATTGTCGACTGTGATTTCGCTTGATACATCAGTTAAATTTCCAGGCATATAAATATAATAATCAACTCTAACACAACATAGTATTATGATTATTATATAAAGTGCTGAAAATCTAGCGAACCATCTTTCAAAACTATTTAAAAACTTTTTCATTTTATATTATTTTAATTCAACATCAATTGGATCCATTTGTCTTGTTTTGATATTAGATAATTCTAACATCTTTTTAGAAGCTTTAACATTATCATCTTCACTATGGAAATCATGAATATATACAACTTCTTTTATACCAGATTGAATAAGTAATTTAGCACATTCATTACAAGGGAATAAACTAACATATAAAGTTGCGCCTTTTAAATCTCTTGTAGAATTTAATATTGCGTTAGCTTCAGCGTGAACTACATATGGATATTTAGTATTTAACCAAGCTCCAGTTCTTTCCCAAGGTAAATAATCATCATTGATTGTTCTAGGGAAGCCATTATAGCCTATACCAATAATCTTCTTATCTTCGGATACTAAACAACATCCTACTTGAGTGTTTGGATCTTTAGAACGTTTCGCTGAAAGTAAAGCTACTCCCATAAAATATTGGTCCCACGAAATGTAATCAGTTCTTTTCATAATTCATTAACTCCTTTGCGATTTTTGTGCCTAATAAGACATTATTTTTAACTAATTCTATATTTGTTTCTAGTGATTTACCATTTGTTACTTCTACGATTTTACTTAGTAAGAAAGGTGTTATTCTTTTACCAGTAATATTCTTTATTTCAGCTTCTTTTAACGCAAGATTAATAGCTTTATCAATTTCTTCTTTAGGATATGAATATTCATCAGGAATTGGGTTAAATACTAATATTCCACCCATTAATCCTAAATTTATCTTATCGCTAAATACTTTTGCGATATCTAGAGGTGATTCTGCGCTATATTCTAAATTGATACCTGATTTATTAGAATAGAATGCAGGACATTCAAGCGTCTTATATCCAATAACTGGTACTCCTTTAGTTTCTAGATATTCTAAAGTGTTTTCGATATCTAATATAGATTTACATCCAGCACATACAACAATTAAATTATCTGTTGATAGTTCTTCTAAATCATTAGAAATATCTAATACTTTTGAATAGTTTCTATGTACTCCACCTATACCACCTGTAGCGAAAACCTTTATTCCGACTTTAGATGCGATAAACATAGTTGAGGCAACGGTTGTTGCGCCATTAACTTTTCTTGATGTTACAAAAGGTAAATCTCTTTTCGATACTTTAATTACTTCTTCTTTACCATTTGCGATTCTTTCAATATCGCTATCAGTTAAACCAACTTTAATAATTCCATCTATTATTGCGATAGTCGCAGGAACACAACCATTTTGTCTTACAATAGATTCAAGTTCCATTGCGCATTCTTTATTCTTTGGATAAGGCATTCCATGCGATATGATAGTTGATTCAAGCGCAACAACAGGGATATTATTTTTAAGCGCATTTTTAATTTCTTCTTTAATGATTATTTCAGGTTTATTCATACTTCTTCCTATATATTATTTATAATTTATTGTATCACATAAAGTGACACAATAAAAGAAAATATAAAAAGAAAGGATTTTATTCCTTTCCTTTTCTTATAAACTCTTATTTCTAATAAATTCTACTAAATCTTTTGGAGTGATATTTAGTGTTGCGGTAGTTGAATTGTTATCCTTATCTAAAGCTTTAAAGAATAATTTAACTTCGTTAGAATTTCCAACTTCAGTACCATTTTCCGTAACTACTAAATTGAAAGCGTTAGTAGGTGTTAAAGTAACTTTATTTTTTTCTTCACTCTTAGTAAATTCAGCGTAGTATGAACCAATTTTGATATATGAATCTGTTGAATATGTATAATCTTTCTTTAATTCAACTTCGAATGATACGATTTTTTCATCCTTAATATTGATATAGAGTTTACCAAATTTATAAGAATCATCTAATGATCTAACTTTGTAAGTAGTTCCTGAATGTTTAACGATTTCTAAAGTCTTAGAATCGTTCTTTCTACATCCAACAAGTGTTAATGCGCATAAGAATAATGCGAGTACTAAATATATTTTCTTCATTTTTATCTCCTATTGTAATGTAGGTTTATTGTATTTGAATTTATTGTATTTTATAGATACTTTAACTTCGATGGTTTCATTTTCACCTAATGATAATTGAGCTAATTTATCTAATACATCAAATCCTTCAATTACTCCACCTACAACTATGAATGATGAATCTTTTGAAGAGTTATCTCCAGTATTAATAACGAATGCTTGAGTAGAATTATCATCGCTATCAAGTAAAGTCATTGCGACAGTTCCTCTCTTATTAGAGATAGTTGATTTAGATGGAGCTTTCACAGTTGATTCCATCTTCTTACTAGAATCTAATAATACATCGTTAGTTTCAACAGTAGTTAATCCAAGTTTATTGAATTTACCTTTTTTGAATAGATAAATGAAATAGTTAACTATATTTAACATTTCTTCATCTTCATAAGAGAATAATTGGAATTTGATTGTGCCAATATTATCAAACTTTAATGTAACAACCGCATTGTTTTTATCGATATTTGATGCGTATTCTTTACCAGCTTCAGTTTCAGTTGGCATAGTTACTTTTGTAACTTTATGGTCTTTAGCGTTAACAGTTAAACCAACGTTTTCGCCGTTATATTGAACAAATATGTTCATTAATGTTAATTTACCATTGCTGATGAAGATCTTAGTTGAATTAACATCAATTAATCCAGCGTCATATCCTTCTTTTAGCATTGTTCTACCATCTAATGCAAATGATTCCATAAAGAGTGAATATACTTTAGGTTCACTTCCTTCTTTAAATGAATATGAACCATCATTATTTTCATTTAAATCATCTTTAGTGATATCTTCAAACGCATTAAACATTGAAGAGAATTCTCTAGTTGAAACAGTTGATGTTACAACATCGTTTAATGATTCAATTTGATAAGTCTTATCACCAAAATCATAATAATATTCAGTAGTATTTCCTTTAGTATATGAATAAGCATCTCCATTTCTCTTAATCGTATACTCAGTTGGGTTATCATCACCTTTCTTGATTTGAACATTTAATGTAACACTTTCTAAGTTCTCTTTCTTAATTAATTCATTCTTTTTAGAACATGCTGAAAGCGCTAATACAAGTGTCATCATAAAGATGAATATCACAATTGTTCTTTTCATAATTTCCTCATTTCTATATTTTATATTTTTATTCCAATCGGTATTATAACATAAATATAAATATTTAAGTTAAAATTATACAAAATCTTAAAGATCTACTTTAATTCCAAGTTCTTTTAATTGAGCTTCATCAACTGAAGATGGACAATCTAACATCAAATCTTGAGCTGTAGTAGTTTTAGGGAATAATATAACATCTCTAATATTATCTCTACCAGTTAGAACCATCATAAGTCTTTCTAAACCAAACGCAGCGCCACCATGAGGAGGGAATCCGTATTTCATCGCATCGAGTAAATATCCGAATTTAGCCATTTGATCTTCTTTAGAAATATTTAATACTTGGAATACTTTAGATTGAATATCTCGATCATAAATACGAAGCGATCCACCACCAAGTTCATATCCGAATGCGACCATATCATAAGCGTATGAATATACTTTTAATGGATCAGTTAATAAAAATTTCTCATGTTCTTTTAATGGCCTTGTAAATGGGTGGTGGCTAGATGTGATAGAGCCATCTTGGGCGAGTTCGAATAATGGGAATTCTACTACCCATTTGAAATCGTACATATTCTTGTCGATTAAATCTAATTCTTCTCCAAGTCTCTTTCTTAAGCTTCCAAGAGCGTTACAAGACTTAAGGTAATTATCACCAGTAGTTAAGAATAATACTTCTTTATCAGCTAAATTTAATTTAGATAAAATATCATCATTTAATAATTTAACGATAGATCCACTAACAGTTCCTGCTTGATTTTTAAGATATAGTAGATTTGATCCACCATGATGTTTAATGAATTCTGTTAATTCATCAAACTTTTTTCTAGTGAAAACGTTGTTTATATCGGCTACTCTAAATCCTACAATAGTTTTAGAATTGAATAGAGGTGAATCTACATCTTTAAATACATCTTCTAAATGTTCAAACTTTAAACCAAATCTAGTATCTGGTTTATCAGAACCATAATTATAGATAGCGTCATCCCATTTCATTCTAGGGAATGGAGTAACTAGTTTAACTCCTAAAACTTTATCAAAGACTTCTTTAATCATTCCTTCAAGTACAGTTAAGATTTCATCTTGTTCCATGAAGCTCATCTCAACATCTATTTGAGTGAATTCAGGTTGTCTATCCGCTCTTAAATCTTCATCTCTAAAGCATTTCGCTATCTGATAATATCTATCAAATCCAGCAACCATTAATAACTGTTTAAGGATTTGTGGAGATTGAGGTAAGGCGTAGAATTCTCCATTAAATACTCTAGATGGAACTAGATAGTCTCTAGCGCCTTCTGGAGTAGATTTACATAGAATTGGAGTTTCACATTCTACAAATCTATTTTTATTGAAATAATTTCTTACAACTTCTAATACTTTAGTCTTAGTTTTGAATGTATCTTGAAGTTCTTCTCTTCTTAAATCTAAATATCTATATTTAAGTTTGTTTTCATCACTACTATTTTTATCAATAGGTAGTGCTTCAGCCTTAGATAATACTTTTATATCTGTAGCGTTAACTTCAATTTCACCAGTCTTAATTTTTAAGTTTGGATTTTCTCTTAATACTACTACTCCATCAACTTCTAATACTGATTCATTAGTGATTGATTGAGCTAAATCATAAAAAGACGTTTCTGGTTTAACTACTATTTGAGATATACCTGATGTATCTCTTAAATCGATAAAGATTAATCCACCTAATTTTCTAATTTTATTTACCCAACCAAATAATTTTACTTGTTGGCCTAAGTTTTCTTTTGTTAATTCACCATTATAGTTAGTTCTCATTTTATTCACCTATTACAATTATCACATGAGTTATCGCATGTTTCGCATTTATGTCTATGTGATTTGAATGTTGCGATAATATATTCCGCAACCATATCTTTATTTATTGTTTCTTGTATATCATTATCTCTATTATTATCATCGCTCTTAACTTTGATAGTAACCTGATTATTTGATATTTCATTTTCTCCAGCTATTACAATAAATTTTGCTTTATTATTTTCAGCTGCCTTAAATCCAACTTTTAATCCAGATTTTTCATAATACATGTCTGAAGATATTCCAGATATTCTTACATCCTGCATTATTTCTATTAGATAATCTCTTGCGCTATCATCCATTGGAACAAATTGACATATTACTTTATGAGTATAGTCAACTCTTTCATCAATGATATCTGATAATCTCTCTAAACCAAATGCGAATCCAACGCAACCTAAATCTGGTCCATCTAACATTTTTACTAGATCATTATATCTTCCACCAGCGCAGATTGTTAATGATTGACCTGCACCACCACCATCTATTTCAAATTCAAAGATAGTATTAGTATAATAATCAAGTCCTCTTACTAGGTTTAAGTCTACTACATATGGAACATTAAGTTTATCTAAATAATTCTTCACTACTTCAAATTCTTTTTTAGATTCTTCACTCAAATAATCGCTAATTTTAGGCGCATTTAATAATACTTCATTGTCTTTATCAACCTTACAATCAAGAATTCTTAATGGATTGGTAGAATATCTATTCTTACAATCATTACATAAAGAATCAAGTTTATCTTTAAAATATTCTTTTAATGCTTCTTTATATCTAGTTCTAGATTCATTATCACCTAAAGTATTTAGTCTTACCTTAAAATTATTAATTCTTAATGATTTGAAGATGGTTGATGCCATAACAATACATTCAGCGTCTATATATGGAGAATTTGTACCTACAACTTCAACACCGAATTGATTAAATTCTCTATATCTACCTTTTTGAGGTCTTTCATATCTGAACATATCGCCCATATAGAATAACTTAAGTGGCAATGGTCTTGTATATAATTTATTTTCAATTACCGCTCTAATTACAGGCGCTGTACCTTCAGGTCTTAATGTTAACATTCTATTTCCTCTATCTGGGAAATCAAATGTTTCTTTAGTAACTATATCGCTAGATTCGCCACTGCTTCTATGAATAACTTCCATATTTTGTAATATAGGTACTCTAATTTCACTATATCCATATAAGCTAGCGATATCTCTTAAATAGTTCTCAAGACCAGTAAGTTTCTTAGCTTGTTCTGGAAGAAAGTCTTGTGTTCCTTTAACTTTTGTATACATAAGTAGTAAACTCCTTCTTTAAAAAATAAGCCCAAATAAGATTGGGCCTTATATAAAATTAGTATTAATAATTATTTTTGTTGGCTAGCAATGTAATCTACTATATCAGATACAGTTTTTAAATCCATCGCAACTTCATCTGGTAATTGGATAGAGAATTTATCTTCAAGGGCCATAATCACTTCAACAGCGTCAAGTGAGTCAGCGCCAAGATCAGATTCGAGTGATGCGTCGATAGTAACTTTTTCTTTATCAACATCAAGTTCACTACAAATGATTGATCTTACTTCTTCGAAAATTTGATTTTTGTCCATTATTTTTAGTATCTCCTTAATTTAATTAATAAATATATATTTATTATACAACATTAATGTTATATGTCAAGTATTACACTGATTGGGCCATCATTGATTGAATTTACCTTCATATCCGCTCCAAATACACCAGTTTTGGCGTTTAATTCTAATTTAGCTTTATTTATAAAGTCATTATATAAAGGAAGTGATTCATCATATTTTAGGCTTCTAGAAAATGATGGTCTATTACCTGTATTCAAATCAGCGAATAAGGAAAATGATGAGATTACCATTACTTCTCCGTTTACATCACCAATAGATAAATTGAGTTTATCAGCTTCATCAGTAAATATCCTTAGCTTCTTTATTTTAGATATAGCTTTATCATTTTTTAAAGGATTATCTCCTTCTTCAAATGCACAATATACAAGCAATCCTTGACCTATTTCAGAATTAGTTAATCCATAAATTACACATTTACATGATTTAACTCTTTCAATTAATAGTCTCATTATTTATTAACCCTCTCAATAGAATATATGCCTTTAATCTTTTCAAGGTTAGATATCATAATATCAAGTTCAGTCTTGTTAAAAACTGAGACTGTTAAATTGATGTATGCGTCGCTAATATTTGACGGTTTTGCGCTAGCCGCAACTATCTTCGCATTATAAGTAATTGATGTATTTAGGATATCAGCTAAAATAGAATCTCTATTTTTTACAAGTATTTTTAAGTTAACTGAGAACCTCTTATCTGTCGTATCAGCCCATTTTACAGATATAAATCTGTTGTGATCCAAGGATTGACAGTTTTTACAGTTGATTCTATGAACCGCTATTCCAACACCTTTAGTGATGAATCCTACAATTTCATCTCCAGGAATAGGTGAACAGCACCTTGCGAGTTTGACACTTGGAGCGGTTAATCCTTCTACGATAATTGATACGTCATCATGAAGAGTTTGTGGTTTAATTCCACGTTTATTTATTAGATCAATAATCTTTTCATTTGATGTCTGATCTTCAGTTTCAATATAATCATTTAATATAGCTTGAACAGAATATACACCTTTACCTGCGGCGTAATAAAGATCTTCTAAATTTTTAAATTGTCTTTCAGGTGAACTCTTCTTTTCAACTAATTCATCAGTTAAGTCTATATTAAGTTTTTTAGCCTTAATTTCGTTAAGGATCATTTCTTTTCCTTTTTCGATATTAAGGTCTTTATTCTTATTATTTAAGAACTGTTTAATTTTACCTCTAGCGGATGTAGTTTTCGCAATCTTTAGCCAGTTTTCATTAGGTCCAAATGCGTTAGGTGATGTCTTAATTTCACATATATCACCAGTTTTAAATTCATAATCAATTGGCACTATCTTGCCATTGACGATGGCGCCAGTATAAGTATCACCAATCCTTGAATGGATTCTATACGCAAAGTCTAATGGGGTCGCGCCTTCTGGTAAAGAAATTACAGTGTTTTTAGGTGTAAATACATAAACGTTTGCGCTTAAGACATCTTCACTAAATAAAGTGGTTAAATCATTTTTAGTATCTTTTGAATCGTCCGCAGTATATTTAAGTAAATCTTTATACCATCTAAGCTTTGATGCGGTAGATTCATAATAATTGGCTTTTAATTTTACACCTTCTTTATAGGCCCAATGCGCAGCGATACCATTTTCCGCTATCTCATCCATCTCGTGAGTTCTAATCTGTATTTCAAATATGTTTCCTTCGCTTATTACCGTAGTATGTAAGGACTGATACATATTTGGTTTAGGCATCGCAATATAATCTTTAAATCTTGATGGAACTGGTGAATATTTAGAGTGAACTATACCCACCACCTTATAACAATCCATTATAGTATCAACGATTATTCTAAACGCTTGTAGATCGTATATAGATTCAAATGGTAAGCCCTTCTTTTTCATTTTATTCCATATAGAATATAGATTTTTAGCTCTACCAGAAATCTCACAATGAACATTTTCACTATCTAGTAAATCTTTTAGTTCTTTTAACATTCTTTCGTTTTCAGCGTCTCTACTCTTCTTAGTAGTTTTAAGATTTCTTGCGAGCTCCTTAAAATCTTCTGGGTATAAGTATTTAAATGCTAAATCTTCAAGTTCAGCTTTTAAATGATACATACCAAGTTTATGGGCTATAGGTGTATAGATAGCGAGAGTTTCTTTAGATATTCTAATCTGTTTTTCAAGTGGTAAATATTTAAGTGTCTGCATATTATTTAATCTATCAGATAATTTAATCCAGATTACACGAATATCTTTACTCATAGAAAACAACATCTTTTGGAAATTAGATGTGTATTCTGTCTCTTCCATAAAACCACTATTATCATTATCGCTATATTGAATCTTTTGAATTTTAGTTAAGCCTTCTACAAGATTCGCAACTTCTAATCCATATCTTTCTTTAATATCATTATAAGTATATGGAGTATCTTCAATAACATCATGTAAAAGAGCCGCAATAATTGTGGTAGGATCAGCTTTATATCTAGTGAGTGTTAACGCAACTGCGACAGGATGAATAGTATATGGTTCCCCACTCGCTCTTTTTTGATCGCCATGCGCTTTAACCATAAAATCATAAGCGTCTTTGATTTTATCTAATGTGTTTTGATTGTTTATGTATTTTATGAGTTCTGCATGTAAAGGACTATAATAGTCTTCCAAAATATCACCAACTCTCTAATCTATATCATACTTAATTAAAGTTTTTAAAGGAATATCTTTAAATTTATCTTTACCATTTAGTTTAGTTAATTCTATTAATTCACAGACTCCGACTACTTTAGCGCCTAATCTTTCTGCGAGTTTAATACCCGCTAAAATAGTTCCACCAGTCGCTAAAATATCGTCAATAATAACGACTTTATCGCCAGGTTTTAATGAATCTTTATGGATTTCTAAAGAATTAGTTCCATATTCTAAATCATATGATTCAGTGATTGTTTCTCTAGGTAATTTACCAGGTTTTCTTAATGGTACAAATCCTATTCCTAGTTTTACCGCAACAGGACAACCGAAAATGAATCCTCTAGATTCTGGACCCATAATCATATTTGCGCCTACTGATTTAGCAAATTCAGCCATTTCATTAATAGCTTCACTAAAAGCATCGCCATCTTGAATTAATGTAGTTATATCTTTAAATTGTATTCCTGGAAGTGGGAAATCAGGAACATTTGTAATATATTTATCAAAATTCATACTAAACCTCTTTTATTCTAATCTTTCTAATATATAATTTTTAATATCTTTTATATCTGAACGTAAAAATGATGTGACTTCATTTGATTCTTTATGCATCATAAATGTCTTAGAATCTTCTAAATGGATTCTTTCGCCTTTTTCTTTAGGAATTGATTTAACACTTCCATTATCTCTTTTAATTAAACTCAATTCTTCAAATATAGTTAAGACATTATTTAATACATCTTTAGAGACTCTTAATTCCTTTTGTAAAACTATTTCATTAGCGTTAGGATTTAAGCTAATTAGATAGATAGTTCTTTTAAGAATACTTGGATCTACTATCTTATATGAATCAAGTTTAGATTCAGCGATAGGCGCAATATATACGATATTTGGATCCTGTTCTCTAATTAATAAATCTAAATCAGAAATGCTTTCAAAGTTATCTTTTATAACTAAGCCATTATCCTTATCGAAATATTGAATCGCATTATCGAAATCGGATCTCGCTCTATAATCTATAACCTGTACACCAGATACTTTATAGTCTTTCGCTATTATTTGAATATGTTCAAATCCATTATAATTATTTTTATTTATTTCACCTACAACATCGATTAAATCACCAGGTTGTAAATTAAATGATAGTGATGGATCATTAAAGCACATAACATTTATATAATTACCATTTGATAATTTAGCTTTAACTTTAGTGTGTTTATCAGCTAAGAATGCGGTCTGAACTACTTCTAAATCTTTAAATAGGAAATCAGTTTCTAGTAAATCATATTGTTCAAGTTCATTCGCAAATGGAATATTTAATAGAGTGTGATTTAATTTACATGCGATATCTAATGTCGGTTCTCTTGGAATAATCTCAGATAATTCAATAGATAATCTATCTTTTAATTCTTTAATATGAGATGCTTTCATGGATACACCACAAGCTTTTTCATGTCCGCCAAATTTATCTAATATATCAGCGTTCTTTTCAAGAAGTTCTAATATATTACAATCACCAACTGTTCTAAATGAACCTCTAGCGTAATTTTCTTGGTTAACATTAAATACACCAGTGATCTTTCCTGTTTTCTTCATAACTTTTTGAGCGATTATACCTAGTACTCCTTCATAGAATGATGGAGAATAGATAAGAATTACTTTATCATTAGGATCGATCATCTTGTATGCAAGTTCTGTATTTTGAGCTGTTAATTCTTTTCTTAACGCATCCGCATCAACTAAAGCTTTTATATCTTCTTTAATCTTATTTGGATCGCTTTCAATTAATAAATCTACCGCAACTGATGCATCTCCAATTCTACCTAATGAATTAAGTTTAGGCGCAATCTTAAATGATATATCTTTAATATTATTTACATGAATCTTAAGTTCATCTAATAACATTCTTAAGCCTAGACAAGATGAATTATTAATCTTCTTTAAACCTTCATTTATAAAAGCTTTATTTTCTCCAGTTTGAGGCATCATATCAGCGATAGTTCCTAACATTACTAAATCTACATAATCTCTTATATAATCTTTATCTAAAGCTTCCGCTATTTTAAATGCGACACCAGCGCCACACATTCCTTCATAAGGATAATCATGCATCAAATAAGAGTGAATTATATATTCAGTATTAGGAAGTGTTTCTTTTGGTTCGTGGTGATCAGTTATGATTACTGATATACCTGCCTTAGTTAGTTTTTCAGTTTCTTCTATCGCAGTAATTCCGTTATCGACAGTGATAACTAAATTATATCCATCAGATATTATTTCATCAACTACATCATTGCCTAAACCATAACCATCGAAGAACCTATTAGGCACTCTATAAAATACATTAGCGCCTTTATGTTTAAGTATCTTATATAGTATGGATATTGCGGTTATTCCATCAACATCATAATCGCCATAAATAAGAATCTTTTCATTATTTCTAATAGACATCTTTATCTTCTTGATAACTATATCCATATTCTTAAATAGAAATGGATCATTAAAATCTTTAAATCCTAAATTATGATATGAGATATAATCGCTAATTCCTTTTATCTCATGCAAGATACTTATGATTTCGTTATCAGAATAGTTATTAGTATACTGAATATTCCACTTATTTTTAGATAGAATCATAATCGCTCCTTTCTTGCGTAAAACGCAAAATATCAGTCTATTTAAATTATTTTAATCAAAATTTATTTCATTATCATATGTTTTATCTAGTCTTACCCATTTAGCATTTCTACCCTTTCCCCAGGCAGTAATCTTTCCTTCATCAGATAGCCTCTTTAGGCATCTATCAACTGTAGTCATTGATATATCTGGAAGCAACTTCATAATATCTTGTTTAGAAAAATTAATAGGTAATTTATAGATAACAGCTTCAACAGTTTCTTGTTTTTTTAGTTGTTTATCATAAGTTATATTATCGTTTAATTCATTTATCTTTTGATAAGATTCAACACATATATCAAGCATTAAATATAGTAAATCAAAACAGTTATTAAGATTTTGATCTAACAAGTGATATGCGTTAAGAATCGCTTTATCAAATTCGCCTTTTCTTTCAAATAGGACTTTAAAGAATGAATAATAATTAAATGATTTAATATCAGATGATTTAAGCATCGCATAGAACATAATTATACCGATCTCTTCATTAAAATATGTGAATGGTGATAAGTAGAGAAAGTCTACTAACATGCTGATGGATGCGTAAATTAATTCTATATCATCTTTTTTAGTGGCGTTTAAATATTCTTTACAGATAGTTTCTAATCTATCTATATAGGATAGTTCACCCTTATTATTCTTTTTAAAGAAATTATTTAACTTAGTACCTCTTACAAATTGATTAGCTAAATTTCTAAATTCTTCAACATCAATTCTAAGTTCAGCGCCACTATCGATTAAATCAAATATTCTAACGATATTCTTTAATATTATTTCATCATTATTCTTGGTGTATTCACCAGTCTTCTTATCGATATATTGTTTGATTCTAGTATCCTTTAATTTAGAGTCACTAAAATAAGTTTTATAGAAATATAGAATATTATCTTTATTTGTTAATTCTTTATAGTTTTGATATTTTTCATCTAAAAGTTCTATTGTTTTATCCATTAAACCAATAGTCTTATACAAATTAAGATATTTTTTAAATACTTCAGTAGGTATTCCGTTTTTATTACAATTATTTAGTGAACTCATAAATCCTCTAGAATAAATCTTCTTTTAATCTTTCGTTTTCTAATTCTTCATCTATATTTAAATTATCATTTTCATTATCATCATCATTTAATTCAATTCCTAAATCAAATATAGATTTTTGTTTTTCAATGATAGAACCCAATTCATCAATTAATGAATTTGGATGTTCTTCTCTTATTTTTTCTATTGATTTTGATAAATCGTTAGATAGATCATTGTTTTGTTTTTCATATTGTTTCTTATCAATAATATCTAAATATAATCCAATAGGCAACTGATCGTTAGTTATTGGTGCGCCATTTTCATAATTATCTTTAGGTATTTCACTACCTTTATAGACAATCATTTCTTTATCAGTTAAAATGCTTAATTCGATAGAGTCTTTATATTTAGATGGGTTAGTAACGATCGCATCAACCACATAATATGGATTAGATTTAACAAATTTTAAGAATGGATAGCTTCTACCATATCGTTTAGTTCTAACTACATTAGATAATAGAACTCGTTTTAATGCGCCTCTATTTGTTAATAATAAAATCTCTTCTTTATAGTAGTTAGGAACTAAATATGATTTTATTACTTCATCTTTAGGACGAAGCCCAATCGATCTGACTCCAACTGCTTTACCTGATGCGATAGGAACTTCACTCTTAGCGTATTTTATAATGTAGCCTAACTTAGTTACTGATACAACTTCTTCAGAATCTTTTGATTCAATTGATGCGCTAACCAGGATATCTCCTTCTAACATCTTCATCGCAAGAGTCTTTTTAAATCTCTTCTCAATGATTTCATCAAGAGGTAATAATTTAATCTTTCCATCTCTAGTTGAAAGCAAAACATTCTTACCATTTTCAGGTTTAGAATCGATATGGAATATAGATACTATCTTATCTCCACCAGGTAGATCAAATAGTGATCCTATATAAGCGCCTAATTCCTTATATTTTAGTTCAGGTATTTTATATACTGGTAAATTTATAGCTGAACCATATTGAGTAAATAACAATATTGAATTCATAGTGTTACATACTTTATCAAAGATAATATGGTCTTCATCTTTTAATCCAGGTAAGCTATTTTGACTCGCCTTATAAGCTTTATCAGATAATCTCTTAATATATCCATCTTTAGTAATCATCACATGAACATCTTCATGAATGATTAATTCTTCTTCTTTATAAGTGATGGTTTCTTGTTCTTCAATGATAGAGGTTCTTCTAGGAGTAGTGATAGATTCATTTATTTCTTCTAACTCTTTTATAACCACTTTCTTTAAAGCTGATTCATTCGATAATATATTTTCTAAACGTTTAATATTCTCATTTAGTTCTTTACATTCTTCCATTAATTCTTCTACATCATATCTAGATAATCTATAGAGTTGTAAAGTAACAATAGCTTCAGCTTGTAGTTCAGTGAAACCATATTCGTTCATTATATTATTTTTTGAATCTTGTTTACCATTAGATTTCTTAATAGTTTCGATTACTTGATCAGATATTTCAACTAGTTTAATTAAACCTTCAACTATATGTAGTCTCTTCTTATCTTTATCAAGTTCAAAATATGATCTATTTCTAGTAACTTCTTTAATATGTTCGATATAGGCGTCAATTATGTCTAAAACACCTAAAACTTTAGGTGATTTATCTACGATTGCGACCATATTATACGCAAAATTAACCTGTAAATCAGTGTTTTTAAATAGATAATTTAATATAACATCAGGATCAGCTTCATTCTTTAAACCAATGAATATTCTTAAACCTTCTTTATCTGATTCATCTCTAACTTCATCAATTCCACCAACTTTAGAACTTTGAGCTAACGAGTCAATCTTCTTAACTAATTGAGCTTTATTTATTCCATAAGGGATTTCTGTAACTATGATATTATGGTTTTCAATCGTAGTTTTAGATCTGATTATTACTCTACCTTTACCAGTTTCATATGCTTGTCTTAATTCGTTAGTATCTTGGATTGAGCCACCAAGAGGGAAATCTGGTCCAGGCATAATAGCCATCGCTTCATCGATTGATAATGCAGGATTTTTAATTCTTGCGATAGTAAGATTAATAGTCTCATTTAAGTTATGAGGTGGGATATTTGTCGCATATCCAGCGCTTATTCCATCTGCGCCATTAACTAATAGATTAGGGAATTTCGCAGGTAAAACAACTGGTTCTATTTCAGAATCATCATAGTTTGGGACGAACTGAACTGTTTTCTTTTCAATATCTTTAAGTAGATACATAGAAGCTAAAGATAATCTAGCTTCAGTATAACGCATCGCTGCGGCGCCATCACCATCGATTGAGCCATTATTACCATGCATATCAATTAGTGGTAAATTAATCTTAAAGTCTTGGCTCATTCTAACCAAAGCTTCATAGACTGAAGAATCACCATGTGGATGGTATTTACCTATAACTTCACCGACGATTCTCGCACTCTTTTTATAAGGTTGACCATAAACCATTCCAACCGCTTTCATAGCGTATAATATTCTTCTTTGAACTGGTTTTAATCCATCTCTTACATCAGGAATCGCTCTATCTTGAATGATATATTTAGCGTAAGAACCAAATCTATCACCCATAACTTTTTCTAAATATTCAGTTTGTATCTTCTGTTCAACAAATTGTTCTATTTCTTTCTTGGCCATAGATTAGTCCTCATTTTCTTCCACTTGATAATCATCTATTTCATTGAATGCGACATTGTTGTCAATCCATCTTTTACGTGGTTCAACATCATCACCCATTAATACTCTTACTGATTCATCAGCGTCCGCAAAATCATCAATCTTCACTTGGATTAATGTTCTGTTTTTTGGATCCATAGTTGTTTCCCATAACTGTTTCGCATCCATTTCACCTAAGCCTTTATATCTTTGAATGATATATTTTTTAAGTTTAGACATCCACTGATCTCTTTCTTCATCACTATAACAATATACAACTCTCTTTTTACCAACAGTTTCTTCTAGTTTATATAGTGGAGGTTTAGCGACATAAACATGGCCGGTTGTGATTAAATCGGTCATATATCTAAAGAAGAAAGTTAAAAGTAATATTTGAATATGTGCACCATCGACATCCGCATCGGTCATGATG
>OCVV012829483.1_pt1 | contig 19132 bp, 19 predicted proteins | sample 1539721 | NCBI WGS metagenome assembly OCVV01 (sample SAMN02144230, study PRJEB22623) | gut metagenome | biome: sheep rumen | host: Ovis aries | place: New Zealand
ATACTAATATGCCGAGGGCTTGACCTACAAATGCAGGCTCAAATGCTTTCGAACCATTCTTTTGATTCGTCGCTATGTTCAGTTTTCAGGGTACAAGCAATATCCGCCTTTAGCTCAGTTGGTAGAGCAACTGACTCTTAATCAGTGGGTCCCGGGTTCGAGTCCCTGAAGGCGGACCAACAATCGTGAATCGGCCAATCCCAATTCACGATTGTTTTTATAAACGGCCCGTTGGTCAAGTGGTTAAGACAGAGGCCTCTCACGCCTTTAACATCGGTTCGAATCCGGTACGGGTCACCACAGCAATATAATCCGAACCTTTTTCCAATTGGAAACGGGCTCGGATTTATTGTTTTCTTTGGCTAAAGTGTCGAGCGCAGAACAGGGCGGAGCAGAGAATGAATGGTTGTTCTCTGCTCCGCCCTGTTAGCGATTTTTGGTGAATGATTGCTTGCGGTGTCTAAATCTGTTTGATTATTGGGAGAAAATCGACAACTGGCCAAAAATCGCGCAAAATTGCAAGAAAACAAAAAAGCCGCCCCGGGAAATTGCAAAAATGCAATTTCTCAGGGCGGCAGAGAATCAAGCTCTGTTACCGAAGATCGTAGGAACGAAACGCTTCGAAGTCCTTTTTCATGCGCTCCGGCAGCTCCTCCGGTGCGATCGGCTCCACCAAAGGAGCCGGTATATGCTGATGTGCGTCGTGGACGTTCTCAAAATCATGATAATACATCTCGTCGCTGTCCAGCGGGATCAGATAGCAGTCTGCGCAGGGGCTTTCGTCCTCCTGCAGGACGACACCATAGGAAATCGCACCGGAGCGTTCTGTGTACCGCACGGCGTCACCGTTCTTCGTGAAGCAGGGGAAAAGGATCTCATGTGCGGAGACACAGGGAAGCGCACAATGCAGGCATTCACCGTTGCAGGCCTCCGGCGTAGTGCTCATGCTGTACACGTCAACGGAATAGACCCTCGCGCCTGGGAGCAGCGTAAGGCTTCCCAGCTCGTCTTCAGCAAACGGTTCCCCATCCCCGCCTGAGAACACCCTGCGCTTGGTGATCTCATAGCGGGAACGGTCCGTCTCCTTTGCACTGTCGTATTCCTGATAGAAGAGCGGAATCATTTTGAGCGCAGCTTCAAAACTCGAACACAGGTAACGTTCGTCATAGGAATCCGGCGTTTCTTGAATATGCAGTTCAAATACGCTCCGGGCGTCTGAGCTCTTGAACCCTGCAAGCATCTGGCGCTGTGTTTCAATGATCCGGCGGAGATAGGCCTTCAGCTCTCCTTCCGTCTGCTGTTCCAGCAGACGAAGCAGGGCGATCCTCGCGTCAAAATCCGGCGCGTAGTGCCAGGCGATGGCAAGCAGATCCCGCTCGGAAAAGTGCCAGCTTTTGTTTGTGATTTCTTTTTTGAGATTTTCAGACGGAAGAAGCGACAGGATTTGCTTCTGCAGAGAATCGTTCATATTTCCCTCCAAATCACATCGTGTTAATCCGGCAGCGCTCGGACGTATCTGGAGCTTCTGCCCGCACCGAGGCGCTGGATCTGTCTCTCCCGGACCATCCTGCCCAGGACGGCCTCCACGGTCGTCGGGCTGACGTCCGGCAGGATCGTGCAGATCTCTGCCTTGGACAGCGGCGTCAAGCTGTTCAGAATCGTCGCCTCGATCCGGGCCGTCTTCGTGACCCGTTTCCCCTGGGCAACGGCAAACCGCTTGTCCAGCTCCTTATAGCACATGTAGAGCGTGGACAGGAAGTTCTGGATGAAGGGGAAGTAATCGTTCTGATTCTGATCCCATCCTGCCGAGGACTGTCGGAGCGCTTCGTAATACAGATCCTTGTATTTGTTGATCTGCTCTTCGAATGAAATATACTTGCCGGCGTCAAATCCGTTTTGGTACAGCAGCAGCAGGGACAGCAGCCGGGAGATCCTGCCATTTCCGTCCCGGAAGGGGTGGATGCAGAGGAAATCCAGGATCACGCAGGGGATCAGCAGCAGCTGATTGATGTTCGCGTTGGCGCAGGCGTCCAGATAAGCCAGCTCCAGCTGCTCCATGGCGGCCTTGGTCTCCGCCGCGGGCACCGGACGGAAGCGGACGCGGCGGGTTCCGTTTACGTCGATCTCGACGATCACGTTGTCCGTCTGCTTGTACTGCCCGGCCAGCTCGTCTCCCGCAGGGGTCATCATCACTTCATGCAGCAGGAGGATTGTCCGTTCGGAAAAGCCCAGATGTTCATAGCCCGTATGGATTCGGTTCAGGGCGTCCCGGTAGCCGGCAATCTCCGCTTCGTCGTGGTTCCGCGGCGCGCTGCTTTGCCGGACGATCGCGGCAATCCGCTGGTCGCTGGTGACGATCCCCTCGATGGCGTTGGAGCTTTTGACCGATTGAATCTTGGCGATCTCTTCCAGCTCGGTAAACACTTGAGCGTGGTCTTCCTTACGAACGCTTGCCGCGGTTCGCAGGGAATAGATGTTTCCGGTAATGCCTACCAGCTTCGCCGGCAGCATTCCGTTGTCCAGAAACGAGTAGTCAAATCTTCTCATTTTCGTCATGTCCCTCCGTTTCTGCACATATCATAGCATTCTATGTGCAGAATGTCAATGCGTGCCGAGGGTTTTCTGCATATATTTATATAGAATTATATGCAGAAAAAATTCTTCTTATGTGTCTTGGCATGCTTTTTCTACCAGAGGTCATGTTGCACATAACGTCCTTCTGTTAAACCAACGCCCCGTCAAATTGGTCGAGCACGTCAAAATAATGTTTGATGGTATGCGCCTGGTACCATGTCAGACGCAGTGCCTGGATGCAATTTTCTGTCGCATGGGCCGTCGGAAACAGATAATCGATCTTTTTCATGGAAGAGACGTACCATTCCGGCACGCCCTTCTCCAGCAGCAGCGCGGTCAACTCCGGTGTCAAGACGGTCTTGGCCCGGCCTTTTCTTGCGGCGTGGGATAGTTTCACCGCGGTACGGCGTTCCACGCCGTACCGCAGCAGCGTCTGAAGGATATCATCCCGATGGGCGATTACGTCCTTTGCATCGCAGACCGATCCAAGGATGTCCTCCGCATTTCCTTTCCAGGTTCCTGTTCCGTGGGACAGGCCGCACACCTGAACGAGCTCGGAAAACGAACCGGGACGGAAGTTCTGCAGCACCAGAAAGCTGCCCTTGCTGATATAGGGCGAATACTCGCTGCTTTCTGCGAGACAGGAGATCAGGCTGTGGTCGATTGGAACGGATCTCGCGGGAACACCCGTACGCGCTTCCAATTCCTTCAGCGCGGACAGCCAGCGGGAGCCGCAGAGTTCGATTATGTATGATGATTGTCCGGCGTAGACGTCAGTTTTCGGAATGTTTTCATAGACCTCTCCAAGCCCTGCAAGATAATCAAACATCGGATGGAACAATTGCTCCGATACATTTATGCCGAAAATCGGATACAGACTGCCATCTTCTCCCATAAAAAAGGTGCTGTCCAGGTTGTGCCCGTCTCCGATCAGCCCGGCTCCGCAGCGCGGGCATGGTTCCTCGTCCTGCTCGCCGCCGAACAGATCAAAACCGGATTCCCATTCTGCTGGGTCCACAAACTCCACGTACCCGCAGGCAGGACAGTATTTGTGAGGCGGCAATGGATTTACCTCTGTGATTCCCATCAAATACGCCGCAAAGGAGTTTCCTGCGCAGCCTCTGAGACTGTGCAGCCCGCCAAGGGAAACGCAGTGCTCTACAAGCGTTTTGACCAGCAGGAAATACGCCGCGTGACTCCAGTTTTCGGCACCAATAAGGCAGGATAGCTCCTGCTCCAGCCGGTCGCTGATCTGCTTCGGCGGGTTTTTGCCGTATTTCTCTTCCAGCTTTTGGAAGCAGCGCCGCCGAAGCTCCGCGTCCGCATCCGGAAATGTATAGACGACTTTGGTAAAGGTCAGAGGATTGTTGCGAAAATCCCGAAAACACACGTTGATCTGATCTCTCATGGTTTTCCTCCTTGTCGTAGTTTTTTACGCCGCAAGCGGCAGCGGGAGCTGTCCTTCCGGCGGAACGCTGTCTGCGTACCGGATTTGACGCGCTTCCTCCGCGTCTGCGTCGTAACCATAGAAAAGCAGGCGGTCTTGTGTGCTTGCGATCGCATCCATGACGTCGTCAAGGGAAAAGTCTTCCCCCGGATACAGCGTATTTGGAATCGTATAGAACGATTCCGGGTTCCGCGGCGGCCAATGGTTCGGCCATTCCCGGTACTGCGTTTCGTAATCACTTCTCGGAGCACCGTAGTACGCGGTTTCCCACCTGCGTCGATCCTCAATCCATCTCCGCAGCTGCTCCCTGTAGTCTTCCAACCGCCAAAGGAGCTGCTGCACCTGGGTCGGATAACTGCGGTCAGCCCAGCCGCCTGCATCCATCAGCATTTCCTGCTGTTCTTGTAATCGAATCGATAGTTCAGAAAAATATCCCATACTTCAGCACCGCCTTCCCGGAGCGATTCATTTCTATCACCGTTTGAAAATCTCAACTTGCGCTATTTTTGTTGTTGTTTCTTTTTTCATTGATGTTAGTGTATCAGACCCCGTGCGCCAAAAATGACGCACAGGGGATTGTATTATATGGGCGGGTATGATAGACTATAATCGTAATGTGTAAGCAATCAGGAGGTTGCCATGAATAATAAAGAAATTGAGCAGTATATCAAACGTACCGGTATGAATTCGTCTGTCACGGTGCAGCAGTATACGGATGGAATTTTGGAAAAGCAAGCATCCCCAATCCGGAGTATTTTTATCATTTCGAACTGAATGGGCACGAGGTTTTGGTGATCGACTATTATCACCCTGCAAATCAGTTTCCGTTAATTATGAACTATTACACGCTGATGTCGGTTTATGACCACGCAAAGAAAGATCAGTATCTGCGCTTTCGCAACAAGATCGAGAAATAGAGATAATGATTCATTCCGTATCATATTTGAGGAGGAAATTGTTATGCTGAAAGACATTTATTCTAAGCCAATCACACAGCTCCCCAAGAGCCGCCGCAGCTTTTTCGAGCAGGGTCGGGCGAAAATCAACGATGAGGATTTTGCTGCTTTGGAGAATTGTATCAATCGCATGATCGACCGAGATTACGCTAAGAGCAAAGATGGCGCAATCACGGTTCCTGGATGGAATGCCGCAGGCTGCTGGGAAGGAACGGCAATCCAGATGATTTGGGACAAGATTTTCCCTGGAGACGAGACGCTTTGTGCGTTGTGGTACGGGCTGGCTTACATGCAGGTGCTGATCGACCGCGACGATGATTGGATCGCTATGAAAACCAATTTCAACCGGGAATTTGATCAAATGGTGTATTTCATGCCGAAGGAGTAAGGACGCCCGTCGGGAAAGTCTTATCAGAGCAAAAAGCACACTCCAATTTCGAAAAATAGAAACGAAAAGAGGAATAATATGGCTGTATGGAGATTGCAAACCAATACGGATGATGGCAACATTTCACGTTATTGTATAGAACATCATGTCGCTGCAGTAGGTTGGAGCTTGAAAGACTTATCGGAATCCGAAATCAGAATAATCACTGATTTCTCGGATTTCCGTGCTTTGGCTTCATCCCCTTATCCTTCCTTCACAAGTGTCTGCCGTCTTGCTGAACAAGTGCACAACGGCGATTTGATCTGGATGCGCAGCGGTGGTCGATACTATGTTGCACGCGTGAAAAAGGATAGCAGGTGGGTATTTGACTGCGATGCACGAAGTATTGATGCCGCAAATCAGCTCACGTGCATTGATTGGTATCCTGCCTCTGCGGGAAATGAATATGCTGACGAGTCTTCTGTTCCAGGAGCAGTTGCTACAGCATTTATTAAAGGCTCAACCTTTCAGCGAATCCGAAAGGAGGGCGTGGAGGCCTACACTCAAATGTTATTTAACGAGGTCCACGATCCCGTTGCCGATCCATTTTTCTTCCCAAAGCCTGATATCAAACTGAATCAAGGCAGTTTTTTCTCTATGCTCCATCCTTCTGACTTAGAAGACTTGCTTTGTATGTGGCTTTACTCGAATTATCGATATGTGTGCATTCCGTCAACAAATAAGATTGCAACTCCCAAATACGAATGTGTGCTATTAGATCCCGCATCCGGCAAACATATCTATATACAAGTGAAGAAAGGAAAAGTTGACTTGGATGCGTCAGATTATCATGACCTGAATGGTGAAGTTTTTCTCTTGACGACAGAGGGGGCGTACCTTTCGTGCGGCCAATATCCGCACGTCCATACAGTTGACCCAACTGTGATATATGAATTTGCACTTAATCAGGGAAATCTGATTCCGGAGAAAATTCTTTATTGGATTCAGTTCCTGTCTCAGGCAGAAAACAAGGCCATGGACGGAAAGGGAATCATGTTCGACACAAACCTTTCCTATTCCGATTCTGATGAAGCGAGTATGTTGCGAAACCACTCCGTCTGTGCATTCGGAAATTCCATGCGCTATGTGAGGAGTTTTAATAAGGGCGACTTCGTTCTGTATTATTCAAAAGGGAAAGGTGTCTGTGCAATTGGCGAGATTATTTCAGAGCAGCCGAACAACATTCCAGACGGACTATCGCATCGTGTACGGCCTATAGTGCCATCCGCATTTGCGGTAGCAAACACTCATCCGCAGTATTTGTCTCCCCGAGACATTAAAGAATTACTTCACAGAGATTTTTATTGGGCCTCGACGATAAAGACTCCATTTTTGAGTAATGAGCAGACAGAAATATTGATAACCGCATTGACTGCAAAGTATCAATAGGTTCGGACTTTTCTCTATGAATCGAGATGTTATAAAGGCCTAGAGGCATTGCTATGAAAACTCTCCCAAAGAAAACCCTGATCTTGAATATCCTTGACATCCTGCGTCGCTATACGGACGAGGATCATCGGCTGAGCCAGAAGGAGATCGCCGAGATCCTGCGAACGGAGTACGGGATGGAGGCCGAGCGGAAGACGATCCGGCGGCATCTGCTGAATCTGATCGACTGCGGCTACGAGATCGAATACAGCGAGTCCGTACGCATGGTGCCGAACCGGAAGACCGGCGTTCCGGAGGAGAGCTATCTCTGGTCGGACTTCTATCTGGTGCGGGACTTTACCGACGCCGAGCTGCGTCTGCTGATCGACAGCCTGCTCTTCTCCAAGCACGTCCCATACAGCCAGTGTAAGGAGTTGGTGGAAAAGCTGGAAGGCCTGTCCAACCGTTATTTTCAGTCCCGCGTGAAGCACATCCGCACCATGCCGGACACCGCGCCGCAGAACCGTCAGCTCTTCTACACCATCGAGCTGCTGGACGAGGCAATCAGCAAGGGCAGAAAGGCATCCTTTCACTATTTGACCTACGGTCTGGACAAGCAGCGGCACCCGCGCAGCGGCGAGGACGGCAGGCTGAAGGAATACACGGTCAGCCCCTATCAGATGGCCGCCGCCAACGGCAGATATTATCTGATCTGCTGCACCGATCCCCACGACAACGTTTCCCATTACCGGCTGGACCGGATCACTGACATTCGCATTTCCGACGAGCCCGCTCGGCCTGCGAAGACCGTGCAGGGCCTCGAACACGGCATCGACCTGCCGAAGCACATGGCCGAGCACGTTTACATGTTTGCCGGACCCAGCGAGACGGTCAGCTTCCGTATGAAGAAGTATCTGATCGACGACGTAATCGACTGGTTCGGCGCGGACGTGACCTTCTCCGACGAGGACGGGGACGCCGTCACCGCCCGCGTCACTGTCAACCTCGCCGCCATGCGCCGCTGGGCCGTTCAGTACGGCCCCCACGTCCGCGTCCTGTCCCCCGAAAGCTTGGCGGATGCGGTAAAGCTGGACATTGAAAACGCGGCGGCCGAATACGGCTTGCTTCCCGATCATATCCAATCATCGGAGGAATCCCATCCTTGCAAGCAGGACAATTAACCCCATCCCAACATAGCAAAGACGCCGGCGGCACAGAATTCTGCGCTGCCGGCGTCTTTGTGGCGTAAAATCACTCGCTTAGCGAGTGGTTTTACGCCACAAGAAAAACAGTCGCACCATGCGGCTGCTTTTTTCGTGTGTGGTGAGCCTCTAAAAACATGTACCCGGAAGCCGAGGCTTCCGGGTACGATTAAAAAAGGAGGAATAAAAAGAAGATGAAAACTACCTTTGATTTTATTGTAATGGGTAAATATTAAGAAAGAAAGAGAAAAAATTTTACGAAAGTATTAAGTTGACATAAAATAGAATATTTTGTAAATTTTCCTCGAACGTCTTGACAATTCCGGCAGCAGGGTATATGATGTGGACAAAAGGGTTAGCACTCTTCTGCTTAGAGTGCTAAATGCTGATACGGGCATCCGGTTCGAGCTTTCTGCCGGATCGCTCCGTGGAAAGGAGATCTACGATGAACGCAAACAAATATACGCAGAAGTCCATGGAAGCCATTCAGGAGGCGCAGAACATTGCGCTCGATCATAACCATCAGCAGATCGAACAGCTCCACCTGCTTGCGTCACTGCTGCGGCAGGAGAAGGGGTTGATCCCGCAGCTTCTCAAGCGCATGGGCAAGACGCCCGAAAGCCTGGACGCAGCGGTGGAGGAAAAGCTCCGCCAGCTTCCCGCTGTGACCGGCTCCGGCCGGGAAGCCAACAAATACTACATTGCCCGCTCGGTGGATCAGCTCTTTAATCATGCGGAATCCCTGGCCGAGTCCATGAAGGATGATTTCGTTTCGGTGGAGCATCTCTTCCTTGCGATGATCGACCGTCCGGACGCCGCGGTGCAGAAGCTCTTTGCGACCTATCAGATCCAGCGCGAGGAGGCTCTGAAGGCCCTCTCCGAGGTCCGCGGCAGTCAGCGCGTGACCTCCGACAACCCCGAGGACACCTATGAGGCCCTGGAGAAATTCGGCACCGACCTGGTCCAGCGCGCCAGGGACCAGAAGATGGACCCGGTCATCGGCCGTGATGAAGAGATCCGCAACGTGATCCGGATTCTCTCCCGCAAGACGAAGAACAACCCTGTTCTGATCGGTGAGCCCGGCGTGGGCAAGACGGCCATTGTCGAGGGCCTGGCCCAGCGGATCGTGCGCAAGGACGTCCCCAAGAGCCTCCAGGACAAGACCATCTTCTCCCTGGACATGGGCGCTCTGATCGCCGGTGCAAAATTCCGCGGCGAGTTTGAGGAACGCCTCAAGGCGGTTCTGAACGAGATCAAGCGGAGCGACGGGAAGATCCTGCTCTTTATCGACGAGCTTCATACCATCGTCGGCGCCGGTAAGACCGAGGGCTCGATGGATGCAAGCAACCTGCTCAAGCCCATGCTGGCGCGCGGGGAGCTGCACTGCCTCGGCGCAACGACGCTGGACGAATACCGCCAGTATATTGAGAAGGACCCGGCTCTGGAGCGCCGCTTCCAGCCGGTCAAGGTGGATGAGCCGAGCGTGGAGGACACGATTGCCATCCTCCGCGGTCTGGAGGAGCGCTACGAGGTCTTCCACGGCGTCAAGATCACCGATCCAGCCATCATCGCGGCGGTCAAGCTGTCTGACCGCTATATCACGGACCGCTACCTCCCCGACAAGGCCATCGACCTGATCGACGAAGCCTGCGCCATGATCCGAACCGAGATGGACTCCATGCCGTCCGAGCTCGACACCGTCCGCCGCAAGATCATCCAGCTGGAGATCGAGGAGGCGGCCCTCAAGAATGAGGACGACGAGCTCAGCATGGGCCGTCTGGCGGAGCTCCAGAAGGAGCTTGCCGAGCAGCGCGACAAGTTTAACGCGATGAAACTGAAATGGGAGAACGAGAAGGACGCGATCTCCAAGGTCCAGTCCCTGCGCGAGCGGATCGAGCGGATCAACACTGACATTGAAAAGGCAGAACAGGCTTATGATCTCGAGGCTGCCGCAAAGCTCAAGTACGGCGACCTGCCCGAGGCCAAGAAGCAGCTTGAGGAGGAAGAACGCCTCGCCCAGTCGGCCAAGGAGGAAAGCCTGCTCCGCAACCGCGTGACGGAGGAGGAGATCGCCAAGATCATCGAGCGCTGGACCGGTATCCCCGTCGCCAAGCTGGTCCAGGGCGAACGCGAGAAGCTCCTGCACCTGGATGAGCGCCTGCACCGCCGCGTCGTCGGACAGGACGAGGCCGTCCGCGTCGTCACCGAGGCCATCCAGCGCTCCCGCGCCGGAATCCAGGATCCCAAGCGGCCGATCGGTTCCTTCTTCTTCCTCGGGCCGACCGGCGTGGGCAAGACCGAGCTGGCAAAGGCCCTTGCCGCCGACCTCTTTGACGACGAAAAGAATCTGGTCCGCATCGATATGACCGAGTACATGGAGAAGTTCAGCGTCTCCCGTCTGATCGGAGCGCCTCCCGGCTACGTCGGCTATGAGGAGGGCGGCCAGCTCACCGAGGCCGTCCGCCGCAAGCCTTACTCCGTCATCCTCTTTGACGAGGTGGAGAAGGCCCATCCCGACGTCTTCAACATCCTGCTCCAGATCCTGGACGACGGCCGACTGACCGACTCGCAGGGCCGTGTCGTGGACTTCAAGAACACGATCATCATTCTGACCTCCAACCTCGGTTCCCAGTATCTGCTGGACGGGATCGACGAGAATGGAGAGATCAGCGCGCTCGCCCGGAGCCAGGTCGAGACCCTGCTGAAAAAGACCTTCCGTCCCGAGTTCCTGAACCGTCTTGACGAGATCGTGTTCTACAAACCGCTGACCCGCGAGAATATTACCAAGATCATCGACCTGCAAATCAATCAGCTCAATGCCCGCCTGCTGGATAAGCAGCTCCGCTGCGAGCTGACCGAGGCCGCCAAGACCGAGATCATCGACCAGGCATTCGACCCCGCCTTCGGCGCCAGACCGCTCCGCCGCTACGTCCAGCACACGGTGGAGACGATGATCGCCAAGAAGGTTCTGGAGGGAAGCATTCTGCCCGGCGAGACCATCACGGTGGATGTCGCAAACGGCGAGCTGATTCTGCGCACGAAGCGTTAAACAATAAAACAATAAAACAACGGGGCTGTGCCGTTTTCCAACGAAACGGCACAGCCCTCGCTGTTTCCATCTCACTCTGCGAGCGCTTCTGTCCGGTTACGGAAGAGCAGGGAAATACACCAAAGCCCAGCCAGAGCGACGATCCCGTAGATGATGCGGCTGAGCATCGCGTCCTGTCCGCCGCCGATCCAGGCGACGAGGTCGAACTGAAACAGGGAGATCAGGCCCCAGTTCAGCGCACCGATGATGGTAATGACCAATGCAGCTGTATCCATTTGACAGCCTCCTTGTGATTTTGTTGCGCTACAGTTTGCCCTGTGCCGCGCCTTTTTATACAGCATACATTTATTCGAAGATTTCTATGCGATTTTTACAAAACCGGGTTGCATTTGTTCGCCGCATTTGTTATAATTGGAGCGACCCAAAAAACACCGACAAGTGAGGTATCATTCATGAACGCTTTTTTACCCGCTGACATTCTGCTGCCGAAGAACGCTCCGATGGAGAAGTGGGCCGTCATCGCCTGCGACCAGTTCACCTCCGACCAGGCCTATTGGGACCGCGTCCGCAAGAACGCCGAGGGCAGCGCCTCCACCATCAATCTGATTCTTCCCGAGGCTGAGCTCGGCACGCCCTCCGAGGCTGCCCACACCAAGCTCATCAACGAGACCATGGCAGAGTACCTCAAGAACGACGTCTTTGTCACCTATCCGAACAGCTTCGTTCTGGTCGAGCGCACCCTGGACAACGGCTCCATCCGTACCGGCCTGATGGGCATGGTCGATCTGGACGCCTATGACTACTCCACCGGCTCCTCCTCCGCGATCCGCGCCACCGAGCGCACCGTGGTCGAGCGCATTCCGCCGCGCCAGAGAGTCCGCCGCGACGCACCCATCGAGCTGCCCCACATCCTGATGCTGGCCGACGACCATGATAAGGTCCTGATCGAGCCCATTGCCGCCAAGAAGGACAGCCTGAAAAAGCTCTATGACTTCGACCTCATGGAGGGCGGCGGTCATATCACCGGCTGGCTCGTCGAGGGCGAGGAGGTCAAGGCCTTTGAGGAGCGCCTGACCGAATACACCGCCAACGTCGGCAAGAAGTACGAAGGCCTGAAGGGCATTCCCATGGTCTTCGCCGTCGGCGACGGCAACCACAGCCTTGCCACCGCCAAGAGCTGCTACGAGGAGCTCAAGGCCAACCATCCCGGCGAGGACCTTTCCAACCATCCCGCCCGTTTTGCTCTGGTCGAGCTGGAAAACATCCACGATCCCGCCCAGGTTTTCGAGCCCATCCATCGCATCATTGCCAAGACCGATCCCGAGGCCCTGCTGAAGGAGCTGGAGGACACCTGGTGCGCCGAGGGCGGCTTCCCCGTCAAGTGGTACATCGGTGAAAAGTCGGGCGTCGTCTATCTCGACAAGGCCAAGAGCCAGCTCGCGGTCGGCGCGCTGCAGACCTTCCTGGACAAGTATCTCAAGGAGCATGCCGGCGAGATCGACTACATCCACGACGACGACGTGCTGATCGACCTTGCAAAGCAGCCGGATTCCATCGGCTTCCTGCTGCCCGCAATGGAAAAGAGCCAGCTCTTCCGCGGCGTGATCGCTGACGGCATCCTGCCCCGCAAGACCTTCTCCATGGGTCACGCCAGAGAGAAGCGCTACTACCTCGAGGCCCGCAAGATCAAGTGATCACGCTCCAAGGCCGCGCCTACGGCAAGCTGAATCTGACCCTCGATATTCTGGGCAGACGGCCCGACGGCTATCACGACCTGGAAATGGTCATGTGCTCGGTCAGCCTTTGCGACGAGATAACGGTGCGGCTGGATACCGGCGAGCCCTGGTCCGTTACCTGCGACCGGCCCGGGATCCCGGACGGACCGGATAACCTCTGCTGGAAGGCGGCAAAGGCCTATCTGGACGCCGCTGATCTCGCCCCGGAAGGCGTTTCGGTTGCGATCCGCAAATCCATCCCCGCCCAGGCGGGGATGGCGGGCGGCTCCAGCGACGCCGCTGCCGTTTTGCGCCTGCTCAACGGCCACTACCGCCGATTCTCCGAGTCTCAGCTCCGCGCCGTGGGCTTGCGCGTCGGCAGCGACGTGCCATACTGCCTCTTTGGCGGAATTGCCCTGGCTGCGGGCAGGGGAGAGGTGCTGACGCGCCTGCCCGAGCTGCCCCCGAATGCCTGCTTCGTCCTGGTCAAGCCGGACTTTGCCATCTCCACCCCGGCTCTGTTCCGAACCGTGGACGCCGTCGGCGTCACAGCCAGACCGGACAACCGCGCGATGGAAGCCGCCCTGGCTGCGGGTGATCTGCCCGCCGTCGGAAGGCTTCTGGAGAACGCCTTCGAGCCCCCGGTCAGCGAAGCCTTCCCCGTTGTACAGACCGTTCGCCGCGAGCTTTTGGAGCTCGGTGCGCTCGGCGCACGTCTGACGGGGACCGGTTCCGTGGTCTTCGGTCTGTTTGACAAGCCGGAGACAGCGGCCCTTGCCGCCCTCGCGCTGCAGGGCCGATACCCGGAGGTCCACGCGGTCCGCGCGGCCGAATAGACGCACCGGGCGGCGGCGTTCATAATTCTTTTGAAGTTTGTTTCCATCTCATTCATACCTTTGTTACATTTATCCGGTATGATGTACCTGTAAGTGGAAGCGACCAACGCCGCTGTACTTTTCATTTCTTCTCTTCTTTTCTCAAAGGCCCCCGTCGGAATGCTCCGGCGGGGGTTTTTGAGCGCTGCGAATAAAAATCGCCCGCTGCCGAACGGCAGCGGGCGAAATTTTGACGAATCAGTCTTCGACGTAGGGAAGCAAAGCGATCTGACGGGCGCGCTTGATGGCCACGGTCAGCTGGCGCTGATGAGCAGCGCAGGTGCCGGTGGTGCGGCGGGGCAGGATCTTGCCGCGCTCGGAAATGAAGCGGCGGAGCTTTGCGGTATCCTTATAGTCGATCGAGGTGAGCTTGTCCACGCAGAACTGGCAAACCTTCTTGCGCTTGTGCGGTCTCACTCTGGTATCATTGGCCATGATCGGAACCTCCTTTTTACAGTCTCATGTGAAAAATTCAATTAGAACGGAAGCTCGCTGTCGTCGTCCTCGAGCATTGCGAAGTCCGACGCTGCGGGCGCTGCAGGCGCGGCATAGTTGCTGCCACCCGCGGGGGCGCTGTTGGAATCGCCGTAGGAGCGGTAGGAATTGTTGCTGCCGCCGGCATAACTGCTGCCGTTGTAGCTGCCGCCGTCGCTGTCGCGCTTGGAATCGCCGAAATAGACGTTATCCGCTACGACCTCGGCGGAGGTCCGCTTGCCGCCTTCCTTGTCGGTCCAGTTCCGCATTTGCAGACGGCCCGAAACGACGGCCATACGACCCTTGGCAAAATACTTGCTGACGAACTCGCCGGTGCTTCTCCAAGCGACGACGTCGATGAAATCGGCCTCGCGCTCGCCGGTCTCCCGGTTGCCGAAATCGCGGTCCACCGCAATGCGGAAGCTCGCGACGGGCACGCCGCTGGCGGTGTGCCGAAGCTCGGGATCACGGACCAGACGACCCATCAGAACAATGTGGTTCAGCATGGATTTGCCTCCTTACTCTTCCACAACGGTGATCAGGGAACGCATAATGCCGTCAGTGATCTTGAACACGCGGTCCAGCTCAGCGGGAAGCTCGGGCTTGCACTCGATGTTCATCAGAACGTAGTAGCCTTCGGGCTTGTCATTGATGAGGTAGGCCAGCCGACGCTTGCCCCACTCCTCGATGGCGGTCAGAGTACCCTCCGCCTCCACCAGAGCCTTGAATTTTTCCACGAGCGCTGCAATACCCTCTTCACCCAGATCGGGATCGATGATGTAGAGAACCTCGTACTTTGCGGAAATCTTAGCCATGATTGTTTGCACCTCCTTTTGGTCTTTCGGCCGCTGAATCCCTCAGCGGCAAGGGGATTATGCCTGCTTACGCAAGCCGTTATATTTTAGCGGAAAATCAGCGCTTTGTCAACTGCTTTTTTGCTTTTTTTCGGGGAAATTGCGCTCTTGCATTCCTTGTGCCGTTGTGGTACACTATTCTCAAGCAAAACATGCATAACGATTCTGTTCGGGAGGTTTTCTATGAGCATTTTAGTGACCGGCGGCGCCGGATATATCGGCTCCCATACCTGCGTGGAGCTGCTCAACGAGGGCTATGACGTCGTCATCGCCGATAATTTCTGCAATTCCAGCCGGGACGTGCCGGAGCGGATCGCCCGCATCACCGGCAAAACCCCTGCGGTCTGCGAGCTGGACGTGGCCGACCAGGCTGCCCTGGAGGCTGTCTTTGCTGCCCATCCCATTGAAGCCGTGATCCATTTTGCCGGGCTCAAGGCTGTGGGCGAGAGCTGTCAGATCCCGCTGCGCTACTACCGCAACAATCTCGATACCACCCTGACCCTGCTCGAGACGATGAAGCGCCACGGCTGCACCCGCTTCGTGTTCTCCTCCTCGGCGACGGTCTACGGCCCCAAAAACGCCTCCCCTTATACCGAGGACATGGACACCTCCGCCACCAACCCCTACGGCTGGACGAAGGTCATGATCGAGCAGATCCTGCGCGACGAATGCGCCGCCAACCCGGACTTCACTGCCGTCCTGCTGCGCTATTTCAACCCCATCGGCGCGCACGAGTCCGGCCTTCTGGGCGACGATCCCAACGGCATTCCCAACAATCTGATGCCCTACGTGGCCCGCGTGGCCGCCAAACAGCTCCCGCAGCTCACCATTTTCGGCGACGATTACCCGACCCGCGACGGCACCTGCCTTCGTGACTATCTGCACGTCGTGGATCTGGCGAAGGGTCATATCTCCGCCCTGAAATATGCGGAAAACCACCGCGGCGCGGAAGCCTTCAACCTCGGCACCGGCGACGGCGTCAGCGTCCTGGAGCTGGTCAACGCCTTCCAGACCGTCAACGGCGTGCGCGTGCCCTACGTCATCGGCGGACGCCGCGACGGCGACCTTGCGGAGGTCTACGCCAACGCCGAAAAGGCCGCCTCCGTTTTGAACTGGCACGCCGAAAAGACCGTGGACGATATGTGCCGCGACGCCTGGCACTTCATCCTGACCCGCGCCGCTGAAGCGTGATGGAGTACGGACAGGTCTGCCTCCGCAGGGGCGAGGAGCAGGACGTTCGCGCCGGCGGGCTCTGGATTTTTGACAACGAGATCGACTGGGTGGACGAGCTCTGCCGCGACGGGGACGTCGTGGAGGTCCTGGACGCCAGGGGCAACTTCCTTGCCTGGGGCTTTTTTAACGCGGCCTCCCGGATCACGGTGCGTCTGCTGACCCGCGACCCGAACGCCGTGATCGACGAGGCCTTCTTCCGCACGCGCCTGGAGCGGGCGTGGGCCTATCGGAAAAGCCTCGGCTTTTCCAACGCCTGCCGCGTCGTCTTCGGTGACAGCGACGGTCTGCCCGGCCTGACCGTGGATAAGTTCGGAGACTATCTCTCCTTCCAGATCGTCAGTCTCGGCATGGAGCGTTGGAAGCAGACGGTCGTTGACTGCCTGGCTGAGCTCTTTCAGCCGAAGGGGATCTACGAGCGCGACGACGTTCCCGTGCGCGAAAAAGAGGGCCTGCCCCAGATCACCGGCTGCGTCTACGGCGACGTTCCGGAGCGGGTGGAGATCCTGGAGCACGATGCGAGGATGCTGGTGGATATTCCGCACGGTCAGAAGACCGGTCACTTCCTCGACCAGCAGGAAAACCGCGGCCGCATCCGTCCCTACTGCCTGGGGCGGACGGTTCTGGACCTTTGCAGCCACACCGGCGGCTTTGCGATCCACGCGGCACTCTACGGGGCAAGCGCCGTCGAGGCCGTGGACGTCTCTGCCGAAGCCCTCGAAATGCTTCGGCAAAACGCAGCGCGCAACGGCGTAGCCGACCGCATCACGACCACCGAGGCCAACGTCTTTGATCTGGTCAAGGACTACGCCCACCGGGGCAGACGCTTTGGAACGGTCATCTGCGACCCGCCTGCCTTTGCCAAAAACAAGCGGGCGCTGGACGCGGCCTACCGCGGCTACAAGGAGCTGAACCTGCGCTGCATGCACCTCGTCGAGCCGGGCGGCTTCCTGGTCACCTGCTCGTGCAGCCAGTTTATGACGCCGGAGCTGTTCACGGAAATGCTCCGCGACGCCGCCGCGGATTCCGGGCGCACCGTCCGTCTGATCGAGACGCTGATGCAGTCCCGCGACCATCCCGCGTCCCTGCATACAGACCAGAGCTGGTATCTCAAGGGCTGCATTCTGAACGTGGAATAAACGCCTTGTCACGAACAAACGATCCCGCCGACGGGCTTCCGTCGGCGGGATCGTTTGGGATGGATCGGGATTTGCGCGTGTTACGACAACAGCAGGATTGCCAGCCGGAACAGCCAGTGGGCGGCAACGCCGGCGCAGAGACCGCCGATCGTGTGGCTGAGCAGGGCCTTTCCGGTATGCTCGCGGCAGCCCAGAACCTCCATCATCGAGACGTGGGTGCTCAGATAGCCGCTCCAGCACATACAGATCGCTACAAAGACCGCAAGGTCTCCGACGTTAATCAGACCCCGCTTGGCAAAGCCGGGAATCAGACCCAGCGCAGCGCCGGCGGAGCCGAGCGCCGTGACCGGAACCGCGACGGCTTCGCCGCTGGAGAAGCCGAACAGCGGCTTGAGCAGGAAGCTGAGCTTGTCCGCAAGGAATGGCAGCAGTCCGATGCCCTCGAAGGCGCTGCCGGTGTAATCCTGCTGCGGGATGGTAGTTGTGAGCAGCATCGTGGTTCCCTCACTCTGATCCTCCACAGGCTCAAGCGCGAGCCGGATCCCGTCCTCGGAGGCGTCACCCTCGCGGAGCAGGACGATGCGGAACGACCCCCTGCCGTACCATGCCTTTTTATTCACAGTAACGTAAAGCCGCTCGTTCGTTTCAAAGGTGCGGCCCTTGGTCGTGTAGGTATCGAAAATCGGATACTTGCCGTCTTCATCGGGGGTCGAAGAGGTCCAGACCGCGTCGCCGTGATTTGGCAGCACCTCAGTCAGGCTATCGCCGGAATCCGGGATCTCGATGCTCAGCGAGTGGCGGTAGTATTTGCCGTTCGAAGTAACGCGTTCGAGTCTCGCGTATTTGAACTGCGGAGCGGGCTTGCCGTTGGTCAGCATCAGAACGATGGAGCAGATGATCAGCACGCCGGGGATAACGGCCAGACCCATATCAACGCCCTTTTTGCCGCCGTCCATCAGCGCGTCCAGCACGTGCAGGAAGCCCTTGTGGTTATGCTCCTGAACCTCCTCCGCCTCCACGTAGTCCTCCTTGAGGGCGGGCTCGTCCTTGCCGTAATGCTTTTTCATGAAGAGCAGCATCAGACGGGTGGAGACGATGGCGCCGAAGATGGCGCCGATGTTGCCGCAGATCGCCGCAATGCCGACTTCCTTGCCCAGCAGGCTGGACATGCCGACGGCAAAGCTCGTGACGATCAGGCCCATGCCAAAGGATGTGCCAAGATTGGTCAGAGCGGGAATCTGGTAGGCCTTGAAAAAGCGGCGGAACTTCTTGTCATCCGCCAGCGTCAGGATCGCGGGGTTGTCGGAGAGGTACGTGGAAACCATGCCGAGCGCGGAAGCGCCGGGCATGCCGAACAGCGGCTTCATCAGGGGAGAGAGGAGCTTGTTCAGCAGGGCGACCACGCCAAACTCCGTCAGCAGACTGGAGACCGCGCCGGCGATGACCGCAATGGCCATAATGTAGAACACGGTATCCATCAGGATCCGATAGGCCGTGTTCATCATCGTGTTCAGGGCGTTTCCGAGGCCCATCGGGATGGAAAAGATACTGAAAAAGCCGCAGAACAGAATCAGACAGACGACAGCTTTTCGGTAGAGATTGGAATGCGCTTTCTTTTTTGTTTTCAAGGCGCTGGTCTCCTTTCAGGATGGTGCGTTGTGATTATAGTATAAACGATCCAAAAGGTAAAGCCCGAATTTCGGAAATTGTAAATAAATTTTGCAAACCGCAGAAATGTACGTTTGTCAATGATGTGAGACCGAAAAAAAGAAGAGTTGTCAGAATGGGATTTCGCGTGCTCTGACGGAGGGAGGGCGTAGCC
>OCVV011358717.1_pt1 | contig 19125 bp, 15 predicted proteins | sample 1539721 | NCBI WGS metagenome assembly OCVV01 (sample SAMN02144230, study PRJEB22623) | gut metagenome | biome: sheep rumen | host: Ovis aries | place: New Zealand
CTCGACTTTGCTTCTGTGCAGCGTGAAAACCCGGAAATGGAACGCCGCTGCCAGGAAGTCATCGACCGCTGCTGGGCGATGAACGAAGAAAACCCGATTACCTTTATTCATGACGTGGGTGCAGGTGGACTTTCGAACGCCTTCCCGGAATTGGTGAATGATGGCGGCCTCGGTGGTAAGTTTGAACTCCGCAACGTGCCGAACGACGAACCGGGCATGAGTCCGTTTGAAATCTGGAGTAACGAATCCCAGGAACGTTATGTGATCGCAATCGCCGGCGACAAGCTCGACGTGTTCGATGCAATCTGTAAGCGTGAACGCTGCCCGTACGCTGTAGTGGGCGAAGCGATTCCAGAAAAGCACTTGACCCTTACGGACAAGTACTTCGGTACGACTCCGATTGACATGCCGCTCGGTGTGCTTCTCGGCAAACCGCCGCGCATGATCCGCAATGAAAAGTCCCAGAAGCGCCCGCTTTCTTCCACGGTGGTTCCGGCTGGCGTGACGGTGAAGGATGTGGCTCATCGCGTGCTTGCAAACCCGACCGTTGCCGATAAGACGTTCCTCATTTCCATTGGTGACCGTTCCGTGACGGGTATGATTTGCCGCGACCAGATGGTCGGTCCGTGGCAGGTGCCTGTTGCAGACTGCGCCGTGACGAGTGCTACGCTCGACACTTACGAAGGTGAAGTCATGAGCATGGGCGAACGTGCTCCGATTGCTTTGATTTCTCCGGCTGCCGCTGCCCGTATGACGGTGGCGGAATCTCTCACGAACATGGCTGCCGCTTGCGTGCCGGATATGGGCCGCGTGAATTTGTCTGCAAACTGGATGGCCACGCCGAACTACGAAGGCGATGGTGCTGACCTTTACGAAGCCGTGAAGTCCATCGGTATGGAACTCTGCCCGGAACTTGGCATTACGATTCCGGTGGGTAAGGACTCCATGAGCATGAGCACCGTGTGGCAGGACGAAAAGGGTAGCCACCGCGTGACCGCTCCGATTTCGCTCGTGATTAGTGCCTTTGCTCCGTGCGCTGACGTTCGCAAGACGCTCACGCCGCAACTCTTGCAGAAGAAGGACACGACGCTTGTGCTCGTGGACCTCGCTCGCGGCAAGAACCGTATGGGTGCATCCATTGCCGCTCAGGTTTATAACCTCCTCGGCGACAAGGCTCCGGATGTGGACTGCGCGAAGGAACTCCGCGCCTTCTTCGAAACCATTCAGAAGCTCAATGCCGATGGCAAGATTATGGCTTACCACGACAAGAGCGATGGCGGTCTCTACACGACGGTTGTCGAAATGGCTTTTGCCGGCCATGTGGGTGTAACGCTCGACGCGACTGCACTCCAGGGCAACGTCATCGACGCTCTCTTCAACGAAGAACTCGGCGCCGTTCTCCAGGTTGCAAATTCGGATGTTGCTGCCGTGAAGGCTGCGTTCGAAGCTGCAGGTCTCGGCGATACCGTTTCTGAAATCGGTAAGCTTAATGATACTTACAACATTGTGATTGGCGACTATGCCGAAGGCCTCTCTGACCTCCGTGCCATTTGGAGCGATACGACCCGTCGTATTGCCGCCCTTCGCGACAATCCGGAATGTGCGGAAAGCGAATACACGCTTAAGCTTGAACAGGACGATCCGGGTATTTCTCCGAAGGTCACGTTCGACGTTTCCGTGAAGAAGGATTATGAAAGCCGTCCGAAAATGGCCATTCTTCGTGAACAGGGCGTCAACGGGGAACTTGAAATGGCTGCTGCATTTGCAACGGCAGGTTTCGAATCCATTGACGTTCACATGACGGACGTCCTTTCGGGACGAGTTTCCTTGAAGGATTTCCAGGGCCTCGTCGCTTGCGGTGGCTTTAGCTATGGTGACGTGCTCGGTGCTGGTGAAGGCTGGGCCAAGAGCATTCTGTTCAACGCCAAGGCTCGCAAGGAATTCGAAGACTTCTTCCACCGTAGCAATACCTTCACGCTCGGTATTTGCAACGGCTGCCAGATGGTTTCGAATTTGAAGGATTTGATCCCGGGCGCAGATCATTGGCCGCGCTTTGTGCAGAACCTTTCCGAACGCTTTGAAGCTCGTTTCAGCAGCTTGAAGATCGAAGAAACTCCGTCGGTGCTTCTCAAGGGCATGGCGGGTTCTGTTCTCCCGATTGCAGTTGCTCATGGTGAAGGCCGTGCAGAATTCGCTAGCCGTGAAGCTGCCGAAGCTTGCTTGAAGACCGGTCTTGTGGCGCTTCGCTATGTCGATGGCAAGCATGAATACACCGAACGTTACCCGCTGAACCCGAACGGCTCTCCGTTCGGCATCACGGGCCTTACGAGCAAGGATGGCCGCGCTCTCATCATGATGCCGCATCCGGAACGTGTGTACCGCACTGTTCAGAACAGCTGGCATCCGTCTGATTGGGGCGAATTTGCTCCATGGATGAAGCTCTTCTTGAATGCGCGTGCGTTCGTCGGTTAATCCATTATTTACGCTTAAAAAGGTCCGCCTATTTGGCGGGCCTTTTTATATTTTGAACTTGTATGGATAAGACTCAGATACCGCAGATGATTTCGCTTCCCAAGATCCTAGACGATCGTGGAAATTTGAGTTTTATTGAATCGGAAAATCATATTCCGTTTAAAATTCGTCGCTCTTATTGGATTTATGATGTCCCGGGGGGACAGCTCCGCGGTAGCCACGCCTTTAAAAAACAGCATGAACTGATTGTTGCCCTTTCGGGAAGCTTTGACGTTGTTCTGCATAATGGAAAAGAAGAAACCCGATATTCCTTGCGACGTTCTTACTATGGACTTTATGTTCCTCCGATGCATTACCGCACCTTGGACAATTTTTCGACGAATTCCGTTGCACTCGTTTTGAGCTCGGAAACTTATGACCCGGATGATTACATCTGGGATTTGGAAGAGTTAAAAAAGGCGGCGCAATGAAGGAACTTTTAGGTGGTTGCCGTTACATTGAATTCCCGCGGACAACGGAACGTTCGGGTTCCTTGACGCCGATAGAAAGTTTCAAGGATATCCCTTTTGAAATCAATCGAGTTTTTTACTTGTACGATATCCCGGGCGGAGAAAATCGCGGAGGCCATGCGCATAAGGAATGTCATCAATTGCTGATTGCCGCATCGGGTGCTTTTGACGCTAAAATTGATGACGGAAAGCATTCGCAGATCATTCGTTTAGATAGACCCTATTATGGAGTTTATGTTCCGCCTGGAGTTTGGGCCGAGGAACTGAATTTTTCTTCGGGATCGATTTGCCTTGTTTTTGCTTCGCATCCGTATGATGAGGCGGATTATATTCGCGATTACAAACGCTTTCTTTCGTATGCGGAAAATCTTCGGAGGGAAAGATGATTCCTTATCTGGATTTAAAACGGGTGACGGATTCTTTTGAACCGGGACTTTCCAAAGTTTTGGAAAATGCGGTCAAAAGCGGTTGGTACATCCGCGGTAAGGAATGCGAAAAATTTGAACGGGAATTTGCCGAATTCTGCGGGGTCAAATTTTGTATTGGGGTGGCGAACGGTCTAGAAGCTTTGACCCTGATTTTTAAGGCCTATATTCAAATGGGGCGCTTGCATGTTGGCGATGCCGTGATTGTTCCGGCGAACACTTACATCGCATCGATTCTTGCCGTGAGCGAAGCCGGGCTTGTTCCCGTTTTGACGGACCCGGACCCTTTGACATATAATCTTTCGGTGGAAGGGGTAAAACGAGCCCTTTCCCCCAAGGTCAAGGCGATTCTTGCGGTGGATCTTTATGGACGCGCCATTCCGGGAAATGCGCTTTCTGAATTTGCAAAAATTCACGATTTGATTTTGGTAGAAGATGCGGCGCAAGGTCATGGAGCGCTTGAAAACCATCAGCGCGCGGGATCTTTTGGCGATGCGGCTGGCTTTAGCTTTTACCCCGGAAAAAATCTGGGTGCTTTGGGCGATGCGGGAGCGGTGACTACATCCGATCCGGAACTGGCGAGCGTTGTTCGCACTTTGTCCAATTATGGCAGCGAGCAAAAATATGTGAATATTTTGAAGGGAGTGAATTCGCGCTTGGATGAACTCCAGGCGGCAATCCTTTCTTATAAGTTATTACGCTTGGACGAAGACAACGCCAAACGTTCGCGTATTGCGGAAAAATATTTAAGAGGTATTTTGAATCCGCTGGTGATTCTTCCGAATCCTGGAAAACCAGGTGAACATGTTTGGCATGTTTTTGCCGTGCGATCTTCGTACCGAAAAGCGCTTCAGGATCATTTGACGAAATATGGCGTGGGAACTTTAATCCATTATCCGATTCCGCCGCATCGTCAAAATGCCTATGCGGAATTTGGAGAACAATACTTCCCGATTGCAGAAGAAATTGCAGAAACGGAACTCAGTCTTCCGCTCTATGCGCAAATGACAGAAAATGAAATTTCCAAGGTTATCGAGGCTGTGAATGCGTTTCATGTATAGAATTATCCGTAAAACGGTGGCGATTTTTCGAAAAAGTTTTTATCGAACTATTTCCGATGCAAAAATCGAAGGCTCGCCAAAGTGTGCAACGCCTATGCTCGCTCAGGGTTTAGGGACAGTTCATTTTGAAAAGAATGTCCATGTGGGGCTGGCTTTCGATACAGATTTTTGGAATTCCTATGTTTTTATGAATCCGCGTACGAAGGAAGCCCGAATTGAAGTTGGGGAAGGTTCCTGGGTGGGGAATCATTTTGTTGCCATCGCGGAAGGACCGGGTATTTTTATTGGCAAAAATGTGCTGATTGGTACACGTGTTGAAGTTTACGATTCGGATTTTCATACGGTCATGCCCAATGACCGTCTTTCGGGAACACCTAAACGCGCTGCGGTCAAAATCGCCGATGACGTCTGGATCGGAAACAATGTGACAATTCTCAAAGGCTCGGAAATCGGAACGCATTCCGTTGTTGCGGCAGGTGCGGTTGTTTCGGGAAAATTTCCGTCCAGTGTGATTATTGGCGGTGTTCCGGCTAAAATCATTCGCAAAATAGATCCGCTTGAAATCTTGGATGAGGTCGCAGCGCATGGCTGAGATTTCCATTCGACGTTATACGCCTTCCGATGCCAAAAAGTGGAATGATTTTGTAGCGAAAAAAGCGCGCAACGGAAATTTCCTTTTTGACCGCAACTACATGGATTATCATGCGGACCGCTTTCCGGATTGCTCCTTTCTGTTTTACCGCGGGGAAGAAATTTGTGCGGTAATTCCGGGAACTCTCGATGCGGAAGGAACTTTCAGCTCTCATGCGGGGCTTACGTTCGGCGGCTTTGTCGTTGACAATTCCGTAGAAGCGATGGATGTGAAAATCTTTTTTGACCTGCTGGATTTGGAACTTCGAAATCTCGGGGCAAAGAAAGTTGTCTATAAGGCTCTCCCGTGGATTTATGCGGATCGTCCTTCGCAAGAAGATCTTTATTGGCTTTTTCGCAAAAATGCAAAGCTCCGGGCTAGGCTCATTTCGAGTACGATCGAACCGAAAGTCTCGCAGCCATCTTCGAAAAAGAAGTATTACCTGAACAAGGGAAACCGTTTAGGTCTCGTCTTTGCAGAATCGAAAGATTTTGGCGGATTTTGGGACTTGTTGGACCGTTGCTTGCAAGAGGGCCATGACGCACATCCGGTACATTCCAAGGCAGAACTTGAACTTTTGGCGAGCCGTTTTCCCGAGAACATTAAGCTTTACACGGTGACTTTGAACGGCGAACTTCTTTCGGGAAGCGTTGTGTACATTTCGAGTCAGGTGGCCCATTCGCAATATCTCGCCAGTTCTGCCAAAGGACGTTCGTTGCATGCGATGGATTTTTTGATGATGAACGAAACGAATGCGTTCCCTGGACAGCGTTGGTTTGATTGGGGAACTTCGAATGAAGAACAGGGCAGCGTTTTGAACGAAGGTTTGGTACATCAGAAAGAAACCTATGCGGCCCGTGGCGTTGCCTACGACATTTACGAGTACGATTTATGAAAACTTCAGGCTTTTGGAAACAGTCCGCCGGTTCTGCGGTAGCGACCGCGATACGGATTGTCTGCGCTTTTGTGACAAATAAGTTTTTGGCTTCTGTGATGGGGCCCGTGGGCTTTGCCGCAGTGGGCCAGTTACAAAACCTGATTTCCTTTGGTCAAGGCACATCCTCGTTGGCGTTACAGAACGGTTGGGTAAGTCTGACCGCCCGTTATAAGGAAAAAGAAAAGGAGCTCGGCCCGATTTGGCGTGGAGGCTTTCGTCTTAGCGTGTATGCCTCCTTGGCGACGGCCGTCTTCTTTGCGCTGTTCGCTTTTTTGGCTCCGTTAGAATCCGTGTTCCCGGGCGTTCCGACGCGCCTTTTGCAAGCGGCGATACTTTTTGCAATTCCGGGGATAATCGCTCTTTCTGTGACGACGATATGTCAAGCGGTGATGAATGGCCTTTCGGATTACAAGCGGTGGGCTTCGATCACGATTATTTCGTCGGTTTTGAATTGCGTATGGGTGATTGCGATGGTGCAGACGCATTCCTTGTCGGTACTGAGCGCTGTGGCGACGCAATCGTTGCTGTCTTGTGTCTTTGCCATTTGGAATGCGAAAAAGGGTGGGTTTAAGTACAAGAGATTTAATGCTCTGTTAAGCTCCAACACCCGTATTTGGCGTGGTTATGCACTCATGGGGCTTGTGCCGATGGTCCTGACCCCTGCGCTTTATATGTTTGTGCGTTCTTTTTTGGGCTCGCAGTTTGGCTGGGATGCGGCTGGACTTTGGCAAGGCGCTGTGCGCATTTCGGACTTTTTCAATGTGGGATTCTCTTCGGTTTTGGGCGTGGTGTTGCTTCCGCGTCTTTCCGCTGCGGTGGCGCCTGAAGAATTTCACAGGACTTTGCGCGGCTTGCTTTTGCGTGTGATGGTGCTTGCCGGAATTGCGGTCGGCGTGCTCTTTTTGCTCCGTGAATATGTGGTGGTCTTTGCCCTTTCGCAATCGTTTTTACCTCTAAAGGAATTAATTTCGATGCAGTTTGTGGGCGATTTCTTTAAAGCGGGTTGCTGGTGCTTGGGCCTTGCGCTTGTTGCGCGTAAAGAAACCGTCGCGTTCCTTTCGGTAGAAATTGGGGCTGATATCCTTTTTGCGGGATTGACTGTTTTGGGAACGTCGTTCTTTGGCTATCATTCTCCATTTGTCGCCTATGCTATAGAAAATATCATCTGCTTTGGAACATTGCTTATTCTATTGCGGAGACTTTCATGGAAGAACCTTTAGTTTCTGTTTTGCTTTCGAGCTATAACCATGCGCGGTACGTCGAAGCGTCCGTGCGTTCGGTGATGGCGCAAAAAGGCGTTTCGTTTGAACTTCTTGTCATCGATGATGGAAGTACGGACGAAACGCCTCAGATTTTGCAAAGGCTCTCCCAGGAATTCGGATTTTTTTACAAGCATCGTGAAAATAAAGGCCTTGTCAAGACTCTGAATGAACTGATTTCCCTTTCCCGCGGAAAATACTTTTGCACGTTTGCTTCGGACGACATCATGGCGCCGGGACGTCTGGCTATAGAAAGCGCATTCTTAGATTCGCACCCGGAAGCTCCTGCCTGCGCCGGACAAATTGTGAACATGCTTCCCGATGGAACATTGGAGCCTTCACCCGATCCACGCTTTGGACGAGCTTCGGAAGCTTCTTTTGAAGACATTTTGCTTGGGCATGTGGAATTGAACGGTTCCACGGAAATGATCGTTAAAAGCAAATTTGCCGAAGTCGGCTTTTACGATGAAAACTTCCGCTTTGAAGATTTTCCCGCATGGCTTTCCCTTTCGAATCGTTTCGGAAACATCCCGATTTTAAAAACGGTCTGTAGTTATTACCGTGTGCTTCCGACTTCGATGCATAAAAACTTGAATTTTATTTATGCGCAAATTCTTTCGGTGGTTGAAAAATATCAAACTCACCCAGCATACCGTCGTGCGGTAAACCTTTGGAAAACGCGCTGGTTCTCTTCGCTTGCGTATGATCAAAAGGGAGAAGCTCTCCGGAAACTGCCGGAATTGGCCAATTTATCGCTTGCCTTCTGGATGCATTTCCCGAAGCTTTTCCTTCCTCGGAAATTTTTAAAGCACTAGGTGGGAAGATGATATCCGTTTGCATGGCAACTTACAATGGGGAAGCTTTCGTTCGGGAACAGCTTTTGAGCATTCTTTCGCAACTTTCTGCGGAAGATGAAGTGCTGATTGCCGATGATGGTTCTACCGATGCAACGCTTGAAATAATCCAATCTTTGAAAGATCCGCGAATTCAAATCATTCCGCCTTCTCCGCGACGGCTTGGACCTGTCTATAATTTGGAACGCGTCCTTTCCCGAGCGCAGGGAAAATGGATTTTTTTAGCCGATCAAGATGACGTTTGGCTTCCTGGTAAAGTTTCTAAAGTCCTTGCCGAATTTGAAAAAACGGCGGCGGATTGTATTCTTCATGATGCGTTCTTTTATAGGAAAAATCAAGAAGGCACTTGGGAATGCGGAAACCGGATTTTTGAAATTCGCCCTCCGCACCATGGAATATTCTCCAATGTGAAAAAAAACAGCTATACAGGCTGCTGCATGGCGTTCCGCCGAAATCTTCTGGACAAGGCTTTGCCGTTTCCCCAATCGCTTCCGATGCACGACCAGTGGATAGGACTTTGTGCCGAAAAAACAAAAAAGGCTCGTTTTTTACGCGAACCTTTGATAAAATACCGCATCCACTTGCACAATGCGACCGATCTTGCCAACGGGAAAAGAGCAAGTCTTGGGCAAAAAATCCTATGGCGTTGGAGTCTTGTCCGAATTCTGCTTTCTCGACTTGGCCGCTAATTCTCCCCAGGCAATTTGCACAAAGGCACCTGCACGGGTCAGATCAGCTTGGGCGTTTTGATACTCGGTCAAAAGGCGATTGAATGCAAAAACGTCGCGTTTTTGCTTTTTTTCCAAAATATCCTGCTTAAACTTGGCGATGACGGCGAGTTTTTCGCAAGATACCGCAAATGCATCGATGTAAGCCGGAACCGCCCTTAAAAAGTCCATTTCGCTCGGGACGGATTTAGAAAGGTTGTTCTGGATAAATTGCTTTTGTCCTAGGGCCTGAACCTTGATTTCGCCCATAAAGCGCTGGATTCGGATAAAATCCACCTGAGGGAAAATGAGGCTGAAAGGCCAAAGTTTTTTCCAATGGAACTTGAACATGGACTCGTGAGCCGCATTTTTTGCCTTGATCAGCTCTTTTAAATTCTCAAAAACGGCTTCGGAGAGAGATTTTTGCATTTTTTTACCTTTTCTCAATGACTGAAAATATACATTATACTTATCAATTCCATTTGAGGAGAATTATTGCGTATGGATTCGAAAAAGATGAAAATCATCTTGGCGTTCTCTGTTGCGGTTAACGTGGCATTGCTCGTCATTATGTTTGCACTCAAGAGCGGCTATGCGGAACAGGCTCAGGCCTCTTACAAAGTAGCTACGAAAGCGTACACCGATCAGGTTGCCAAAACCGTCAATGCCCAGAATGAATTTATCAAGAAGGGCAATTTGGTCTGGCAGCTTACATTCGAAGTGACGGCTCAGAACCTTTCCAAGTCTGCCTTTGATGCTCGCATCGCGGCTCTCGACGAAGGAAAAGTTTTGGATCCGCAGACTTCCGGCGATGTGACGACCCTTTCTTGCGGCGAAAAGTGCAAGGTTTCGTTCACTTTCAAGAATGGCAAGTTCGTTTCTGCCGACTATCAGGAACTGGTTGCCCTTTCCCCGTCTGCCACATTCAAGGTCGAAGCTCCGGCTCCGTTCTCTTTTAAGGAATAGTAGGAGGAATTATGGCGTCTAAAATTAAAGTGTTTACGATTGCGTCTTTGGCTTTGAACGTTGCCGTTGCAGGACTTCTTGTCATGCAGAAGGGAAACTATGTGTCCCAGGCGAAAGAAGCTTACGAAAAGAAAGCGGATGCTTATTACAAGCAGGCAAAGAATATCATCGACGGTCAAAATTCGGTTATCGAAAACAATGCAGTCCTTTGGAATCTCGCTTGTTCTGCGAATTTGCAGGCTTCTAGTTCTAAGGAATTCGCCATTCTCGAAAAGCGAATTGTCAATCCTTCGATTTTCTCGGTCAAGGTCACGGGCTCTCCGGATGGAAAGGGTAAACTCCGTACTATTTCCTGGAACAGCGACTATTACATTGTGGCGAGCTTCGATAAGTCGAATAAGCTTGTCGGTGTGAATGCCGATGCGCTTCTTGGCAATGCAGAAGCTCCGGCACTTTCGGAAGAACCGGAAGCGGTTGAAGAAGTCGAAGAATCCGCAGAATAATTCTAAAAGATTCTATGAACAAAAGAGACGGTGCTATGCGCCGTCTCTTTTGTATGGATTCAAACCCACCGGCTGGTCCGGTAGGGCTTTTACGAAAAGGCTTAGGGTGCGGGAGGATTTTTCGGATGGGTTTCCGGAATGTTGACAAAGCGTCCTTCGACGAACTTCAATTCTTCTTCAGCCGCCTTCAAATCTTCTTCGGTGATGTTCTCCGGATTGAACAGAACGATCTTGTTTCGACCGGTCTGCTTTCCTTCGTACAGGGCGCGGTCCGCAAGATTGATACTGTGGTCCATTCCCAGTCTTTCGTCGTATTCCGCAACGCCAATCGTAATGGTGACGTGCAGGTTTTGATCGGCAAAATGGATTTCCGTATCCGCAATCTTTTTACGAAGGCGTTCAGCTACAAGGCTTGCCCCGCCGAGAGGCGTTTCCGGTAACAGCGCAAGGAATTCTTCACCGCCCCAGCGGGAAATAATGTCTTGCTTGCGCAGGCTGTTCTTCATAATTTCTGCGATGGTTCTCAAAACCATATCGCCACAGGCGTGCCCATAATGGTCGTTGAAATCCTTGAATTTGTCGATGTCCGCAAAGAGGAAAGAAAATTTGCGCTTGGATCTGTCAAAACGGGAAATTTCGTAACAGATCTTTTCGCGGATATCACGACGGTTCGGAAGCTTGGTGAGCTCGTCGGTTCTGGAAATTATTTTGAGCCGGTCATTGGCCTTGGCGAGTTCTTCGGTACGCTTGTAGACTTCGTGTTCTAGGTGGGCCTGGTGCTCTGCCAAGGCGGTCATCTTTTCGCGGATGGTCAGGCGCATCTTGTCGAACACGCGCGCTAGAGCGTGGATTTCGTTGTTTTTTGTGCCGGAAATACCGCTGGATTCTTCATAGTTTCCGTCTGCAATCACAAGCATTTTGTTAATGAGCGATTGAATCGGGGTTTCGATATGGTTAAAGAACCAGATGGCCAAGATCAAGATGGAAATCAAGAAGATGATGCCGATGTAAATGAAGATACTGCTGATTTTTTTTGTGGAGGCTTCCACTTCCGAGCGGGGCTGGATGGCGAGAATTCCGAGCTTTAACCGTGGACTGTATTCGTAATTGACAAGGTATTCTTTGCCGTCTTTTAAGGTGTAATAATTTTGCTCCGGCACAAAACTTCTGGCGTTGAATTTTTCGAGGCCCAGATCCTGGGCGCGGTTCTTGCCGTTGACCCATTGACGGATGTTCGGGTGGTAAATGATGACATCGCTTTCGTCGACGATGACAAAGATTCCGTGAGTACCGAGCTTGTATTTTTCAAAAATTTCCCACAGGCGTCGGAACGAGAAGGAGGCGGCGAGGTAGCCGTTGGACTTGGCTCTGTTTTCGACGAGGACAGCAAGGATCTTTTTAGGAGTGTGCTGTTCCCAGAAGAGAGGGGACATGTAGGGACGATGAGGTTCTACCGCTTTAAAATTTTGCAGTTCCTGATAGGACGAATTGACTCGAGCAATGCCCATTATGGAATTGTCGCTGATTTTTTCATGCTTGGAGTTATAAAGGGCAACGTGTTCACCTGGAATAAAAAGTGGGGAAACGTTAAACCCTTTTAAGAATCCGCCGGATTCGGCAGGATCCTGATTTTCAATGTATGGGGTTGTTGCCAAAAGGGTCAGGCGTCCCGTGAACAGGTTGATTTGACCTTCAATCACGGTCATGACCTGATGCAAGGAAAGCTGGTTTTGACTTTTGGCGACTTCCCTTTCTTCTTGAAGCTGGTTCGAAGTAAGGATAATCGCTCCACCTGCTAGCGTCACAAAGAATACGAGGGTAAATGCGATAAGGCTTCGGAACGCTATCGTATTTACAAGCGGGATGTTGCTGATATTTCCATTACTTTTGGCCATAAGTGCAAAACCTTTTACTTTTTACGCTTTCGAATGAATGTCGCGATAAATCCAGAGAATAGGGCAACCAGGAAGAGGAAAACAGTCAAACCGATAGGCGCCGAATTCTTTTCCTGATCAGAAGAAATGGTGTCCGATTCGCTTTGCGAAGAAGAAACCCCATGATTTTGCAATGCTGATTTCTTCCAGACATCTAGGAATTCATCGAGCTGCATGGGCGGGGTAGTGCTTGCAGGAGCATGGAGAATGTCATTGATCTTTTGATTGTAAGTCAAAAGAGTGCTGTACATAGCTTCTTCGGAATACAGACCGCCGACATCAAGATAGCTCCAGATATCGCTGAACAGGCTTCCCAAGGCGACTTCGATTAAAGTCCATTCCGGAATGTTCGGGTAACTACGACCGTCATTTAAATGATCGATCAAGATCTTGTAGGTGGAATCCTTCGCCCAGCTGTTTAGAATCCTTTCTACCGGGGGTAAAAATCCGATTTGCTTTGTATAGGCATCCAGATTGTCATCCCGGGTCAAAAATTTCAAGAGCTTGACCGCATTGGCGTTTTTCGCTTGGGACGCCGGAATGGCAAGGTTACTGCCTCCGATAAAGCAGACGCTTCCGGCTTTTCCCGAGGGAACGGGCATAATGCTAATGCCGTCGGCACCGATTTGCGAAGTGGCAAGGCCGCCGACCGAAGCATCGAAGCGGATTTGCATCACGAGTTCTGCTGTATTCAGAATGAATGCCAGCTCTCCGTTATTGAAATGCTGAACTACTTGCGCCGTGTTGTCTCGCAGACTTACTTTGTCCACAAGAGAATCCAGGACAAAGTTCAAGTAGTTGGCGATACCTTCGATGGTTTTCGGGTCAAGGAGGTTGGAATGCCAGCTGCCGTTTTCATCCTTACTGACAAAGGATCCGCCTGCAGACCAGATCCACGGGGCAAAGTTGTGCGGGATATTCCAGTCGTTTTTGCCGGGAAATGCAAATGCGCGAATTTTAGATCCGTCGTTACGCTGCAAATTCAAATTGTTGATTTTTTTCAATGCCTGATAAAAGCCTTGGTAGGTTTTAACGTCTTCGGCGGAAACATTTGCTTTTTGGAGAATCGTCTTGTTCACCATCAAAGCGCGTGCATCGATAAACCAAGGGATTGAGTAAGTGGATAAGTCTCCATCGGTGCCGGTTGTTTTCCAGCTGACTTTAGAAAAACGTTGCGGGTGGATGTCGGCTAAATAGGCGTCCAGTTTAGCAAGCTGTCCACGGGAGGCGAAGTAAGAGACCCAGGTTGTTCCCAACTGTAAAACGGCAGGAGCTTCTGCCTTGCCTTCGAGTGCGGTGGTGATGTGGCTCCAGGCTTCTCCCCAGTCGAGCACCTTCACTTGAGTCTTGATTCCAGTTTCTTTTTCAAAAAGGGAAAGACGCTGTTCGAGTATGCCTTGCGGATTTGCTCCATTCGGCATAATCCAGACTTCGAGTGGCTTGGCAGCGGTCAATCCTGTAGCTAAGGATAGCACTGTCAATGCACGAATAAGACAACTTCGAATCATTCCTTTCTCCTGATAAAAACAAAACCTTTTTTCACAAGGTATATGTAAGTAATCTATATGCAAAAGGTTTGTAAAAATCCAAACACATGGAGAAATTAGGAAAAAAAGCACGCATTGTCACAAAAAAATAAGTTATAAGGGTGACTTGGCTCACCTGTCTTTATGGAAATGCAAGCACTCTGTCGGCTTTGGGCGAAAAAAATGAACGTAAAAAAACGCTTTTGATGACCATTTGAAATTTTTCTAAAACTTCTTACATTGCTTTGCGAAAACAACGTGCAGTTTGTAACGAACATAAGTCCAGTTGCAAAGATCCCGTTGTTTTTTTGTTTTAAAGAGGAGTTTATGACAGAACAAAAAAATCATCCGAACGGTTATATTTACTTGGCCATTTTGCTTGGACTTTTGACCGCTTTTGCTCCGTTCGTTACCGACTTCTATTTGCCGGCGCTTCCGTCGCTGACGGATTACTTTAATGCCAGCGCTTCGGCGGTGCAAATGAGCTTGACCATGAGCATGCTCGGACTCGCTTGCGGACAGCTGTTTGTCGGGCCTATCAGCGATAAATTTGGACGAAAAAAACTATTGATAGGATCGCTCGTCGTTTTCTTAATCACGACGTTACTTTGCTTAGTGGCTCCGGGTATCGTGTCGTTTAATCTTTTCCGCTTGTTCCAAGGAATGGCGGGATCTGGCGGACTTGTGATATCCCGTTCTGTGACGACGGATTCTTTTCGTGGAAAGTTGCTTTCGAAGTTCCTAGCCTTGGTGAGTGCAATTAATGGTATCGCTCCAGTAACGGCGCCTGTCTTTGGCGGAATTCTTTTGAAGTTTACGAGTTGGAAGGGAACCTTTGTCGCGCTCTTTTTGATTGGCGTGGCGCTTTTGATCCTTGCACTTCGTTTTACGGAAACCTTGCCGGAACGCCGTCGCTCGCAGAAATCCTTGATTTCGACGTTCGCTCTTTATGGAAAGGTTTTGCAAAATGGAGAATATGTTCGAAATCTCTTGGTCTTTGTGGCTTCTCAATTTGTGTTGTTCGCATACATTGCGGCGTCCCCTTTTATTTTCCAGGTGGGCTTTGGCTTTTCGCCGATGATGTTTAGCTTTGTTTTTGCGCTGAATGCGATTGGAATCGGTGTCGGTTGTGCCGTTTCGGGAAAGGTCGGCGATGACCTAAAGGCTTTGCGTGGGGGATCTTTGTTGATGCTTGCGGCGTCGATTTTTGCCTGTGCGATGCTCTTCTTGAAAATGGGACCTCTGTGGGTTGAAGCTTCGTTCTTCGTCTTGTTGTTCTCCTTTGGACTCTTGCAGCCGCCGGCAACAGCCCAAACGCTTCGTACGGAGCGAGCGAATGGAGGGACGGCAAGCGCTTTGATGGGTGCCTTGGGCTTTGTCATGGGAAGTATTGCTTCGCCTCTTGTGGGAATGGGAGATACTTTTCAAACTCTAGCCTTTGCGCTTCTTGCGGGTGGAATATGCGTGATGTTTGCCACTCTTGTCGCCACTTCTTCGCATGTCCGAAACAATTCATGCTCGGTTGCGGCCTAAATCTCTTAAAATTTTGGGGCGATACGCCTCGCAAGGGATGAAAAAAAGTACATTGGGGGTATGGAAGAAATGCATATTCGATGCCCCCATTGTGGAAATGAAATGGAAGTTTCTCTTCACGGTAAAAAGAGCTCTCTGGTTGTCTGTGTTTGTGGACATTGCAAGCGTCCCTTGATTTCGATTGACGGAGATGTTTTTGAACTCGACGGTGAAGAATTCCACACGCTCCGTAAAAAGTTGACGCGTGTTGTTGACGCCTTGCGGGAAAGTATCGAAACGCATCAAGACATTTCTCCGCTGCTTGAAAAGGCGCGAGAGGCGGCAGATCCGTCCATGATGGAAGATAGTCGGCCGATAGTGGATGAAGTCCCTCCGAAAAACGTGTCGAAGGCAGATAAAATCTCGAAGGAAGATGTGGACAATTTGCGCATTGACCTCGAAACCTGCAAAGACGTTTCCGATTTTATTGACCGCCTGTGACCGCGGATTATACACAGCTGAAAATCGAATATCCGGATCTTCCCGTTGTCAAAAAACGGGAGGAGTTTTTAGAGCTTTTAAAAAAACATCAAGTCGTCATTGTCAAAGCGGATACGGGCTCCGGTAAATCGACTCAGGTCCCCAAATTCTTGCTCGAAAGCGGTCTTGCTGCAAGCGGTAGAATCGGGGTAACGGAACCTCGAAGACTTGCAGCGATGTCCATTGCCGACCGTCTACGTGAAGAATTGAAAGACGAAAATCTCGTTTCGACGCGAATCCGTTTTTTGGAGGAAGGTCCGAAGGATGCTCCGATCAAGGTGATGACGGATGGTATCCTGCTGCAGGAATTCCGCAGGGACCGCCTGTTCAAAATGTATTCCGCGATCATGATTGACGAAGCGCATGAACGCTCGCTGAACATTGACATTTTGCTCGGGATTTTCAAGGGCGTTTTGAAGGAACGTCCGGATTTTCGCTTGGTGATTGCGAGTGCGACTCTCGATGCCAAACTTTTTGAACAGTTTTACGAGAAATCCGCGGTTCTTGAAGCGGAAGGACGCATGTACCCGGTACAGGTCATCTTTGCCGATCCGCAAGAGAATTCTTCAAAAAGCAAAGGCGATTCAGGACTTGTTGAGGAAGCGCGAGACGCGATTCTCGCTTTAGAAGAAGATCAAAGAGATCATTTGCTCTGTTTTTTGCCGACGGAACGCGACATTCAGGATTTGAGTGCGGAACTCATCCAAAAGCTTGACGATAAAAAATTCGATGTGCTTTCGCTTTTTGGACGCATGAGCCCGCAGGAGCAGAAAAAAGTTTTTCGCAATTCTGGAAAAACACGCATTGTGCTTGCGACAAACATTGCGGAAACTTCGTTGACGATTCCGGGAATTGCATATGTGGTCGATACGGGCATGGCGCGTGTTTCGCGCTACAATCCGCAGACGCGCATTCAGGGACTTCCGGTGGAAAAAATTTCCCAGGCGAGTGCCCGTCAGCGAACAGGACGTGCTGGCCGTGTCAAACCCGGCATTTGCGTTCGTCTGTACACGGAAGAAGATTTCAACGATCGTGAGGAATTCACCGAACCGGAAATTCGCCGTTCGAACCTTTCGAATGTGGTTTTGCAACTTCGCAGTTTGAACCTTTCCGTGGAAGACTTTCCTTTTATCCAGCCGCCTCCGCGGTCGGCGTTCCGCGGTGCGTATAAGTCTTTGTTTGAACTGGGTGCGCTTTCAAGCGTGGAGCGCGGTGCTCGAGTAACGCCTTTTGGCGCGGAAATGGCTCATTTACCCATGGATGTTGCACTTTCTGCGGTATTGCTGCGGGCGCGGAATGCGGGAGTTTTACAGCCGGCGATTATCGTCTGCTCGGCGCTTTCTATTCAGGATCCAAGGCTTTTCCCGTCGGAAGAACCACAAAAAGAAAAAGCGCGTCGCATGCACAAGGGCATGGGTGGTCACAAAAGTGACTTTTTAACCTTCCTTGCGGAATGGAACGGCTTTTGTCGGGAATGGAACGGGACGACTTGGAATTCGCTTCGCAAATATTGCGAAAAGCATTTTATGCATTTTTTGCGGTGCCGGGAATGGATCGATTTGTATGAACAGTTCTCGCGCATTCTCAAGGTCAAGTTCGATTCTTACGTTTGCCCTTTTGATTCTTTCCATCGGGACAATTTGCACATTGCACTTTTGACGGGATTCCTTGGAGGCGTGGCCCGCAGAGACCGCGATAACGGTTGCTACCGTCTTGTCGGCGGTCGTGACGCTTACCTTTTCCCGGGAAGCGATCTCGCTGGGAAATTCCCTGAATTTGTCCTTTCGGCCGAAGTCCGCGAAACGAGCCGTGTCTTTTTGACGAAAGCTTCGGAAATTATGCCGGAGTGGATTATCAAGGTCGCCAAGGATTTTTGCACTTACCGCTGGTTTGAACCTCGCTATAATCCGGAACGCGGCTTTGTGGAAGCTGTCGAAGAAGTTTCTTTCCGCGGGATGGTTCTTTCCCGTTCGCACCGTGTGGATTATGGCCGCGTGAATGCAGAAGAAGCCGCAAGAATCTTTTTCCTTGAAGCGGTCGTCGAAGGAAACATGCCAAGACCGTTCCCCTTTATGCAGCACAATGAACGCGTTTTGGAAGCTCTTCGCGCAAGTGAAGTGCGACTTCGCCGTTGGGGAATCTGCCCATCCGACGATCTGCAGGTGGATTACCTGATGGAACGTGCTCCGGGCGTTTTCTCGCTGCAAACGCTCAAAGATTTTATTGCGAAAAATACGGACAAGGCGCTTCGTTATGCGGAAGAGGATTGGTTCCACGCTTCGGAAACGGGCATGGAACATTTTGAATCTTTCAAGAATAATCCGGTGATTGCGGCTGCCTATCGTCAAAAGCTCGCGAAGGCGCAAGAAGAACGCAAGGCAGCAGAGCATGGTGGCGTTGTCGAATTCCAGCGCATTTTGGATCGTCAAATTCGTTCGGAACTTGTGTTTGATTCGAGTAAAGCGTGGGATGGACTTTCCCTTGAAATTCCGGCGGACTTTTTGCCAAAGCTTTCCCCGGCGATCTTTGCCCATGAAGTTTCGAAATGGCGCGCCTGGATGGTGGAGTCCTTTATTCGCGAACTTCCGAAGGGGGACCGAAAAAAACTGGAACAGAAGAAGGATGATTTTGACGATCGCTTTGTCGAATGCTTGGAAAAGAATACGGCCAAATCGCCGCTGGTTTCCTTGTATGAAGCGTTCGAAAGCTTTGGAAATTCGGAAGGCGCTTTGCCTGTTCTGAATCCGCAAAACGAGCATCACCTGATGCTTCATTTGTCTGTAACCTCGACAGAATTTTCAGAAAAATTCCCGTTGGAACTTTCTCCAGAATGGGGCGAATGCAACTTTTTTGATGCAGTCCGACCGGTAGCCCAGAAGGCGGCGCTTTCGCTTCCTGTGATGGGAATTGCGTACGGTTGGAGTCCCCAAGGTTCTCGTGCGATGAATCCGGTGGAAGCCGATTTTTGGCAACGCTTTTACCGCAGAACGCGTTTGGTGAGCCTGGATGATTCCCCGTTGAAATCTTTATTTGAATCGCGATTTGCTTTTTTAAATCGCAAGGATGAATCGGGATATGCACTGCGTTCCTTGCTTGCGATGACGGATGCGGAAAAGGAAAAATTTTCGGTCCATTATTTGGACGAGGCTCTGGCTCGGTTTTCTGGAATTGAATTTGCCCGTTCGCACAAGGTGCGCTCTTTTGCTGAAATTTCTTCGCGAGAAACCACGGCGGAAACAAATTCCCGAGAAGGCTTGTTCCGTTTGGTGTTTGATTCTTCGTATTTGGG